>Ga0224523_1001153_pt1 | contig 11796 bp, 10 predicted proteins | sample CFST50metaG_FD_182732 | JGI IMG/M metagenome (GOLD analysis project Ga0224523, IMG submission 182732) | Peat soil microbial communities from Stordalen Mire, Sweden - C.F.S.T50 | ecosystem: Environmental > Terrestrial > Soil > Wetlands > Peat | place: Sweden: Norrbotten County, Stordalen Mire...
CCCTTTACTGATTATGTAAAAGAGGTCAACATCTGCCGGAATGTCATAAGAAATCCAGCAATAAATACCATTATTTATGTCATTTTCAGGGGGTCAACATGCTCCGAATTCTCCAGTCAGAATATCATTTTTATCAAATAAATAATTAATATCTTCTTTGTATTCATCTATCATGTTAGTCAGGTTAGACATATAGATTGAAAAAAATACGTTAATTATAATCTGATCAACAATATCTTGTAAGGTTGATTCACATTCTTCGGGATCTCCAAATTTGTTTTCACCAAATCTTTCTAAACGATTATAAAATGATTCCTTTAACTTTTTAAAGAGAGGGTTTTTGTCTTTTAATTCTTGCTCATTAAAATCGTCAAGATTAAAACTCATCTGTTTTAGATAGGCTTTGTGTTTTTTATAGAAATAGAATAATTTATTATTTATGTTATTCCATGTTAAATCGGGGAAATTTATACTTGTATTCAGAAGAAAATACAATATATTTTCACGATCGTATTTGTTATTTGATTGGTTAAATGATCGATCAATATATGAATCCATATCATAATATAATTCAGTTCTCCAATCAAATTCGGTAAATCCTCTAATTTGTTCCTCTCTGGTCTTAGCGGTTAAATGTTTTATCATAATTCAATATTTAGTAAATTTTCTTTTCAGATGTTATCATATGAAGTTTATCATTATTGGCCAAAGTAGATTCACAGTATTCCATTATCAGCAAAGGAATAATACCCATCATGCGGAATTATTATAATGTGGTCCATTAAATGCATATCCAATAACTCCGTTGCTTCTTTTATTTTATGTGTAATCTTTTTGTCAGATTCAGAAGGTTCATTATTTCCTGATGGATGGTTGTGGCCTATAATTATTCCTTGTGCATTAGTCTTTAAAGCATATTGCAATATTATCTTGACATCGGTTACGGTTCCTGATGTCCCACCGATTGAAATAGTAGCAATTCCAAGGACTTTATTTGACCTGTTTAGTAGTAATATTTTAAATTCCTCGATGTGTTCTAGGGTGTCTTGATTCCACCCCTGGATAAGGATAATATACGCATCAATAGAAGACTTTATTTGTAACCGTTCTGAAGGTTTTACTTTAGTCTTGTAGATAAGCCTTACTTCTGCAACTTTATTATTTTGATTTTTCAAACTTTCAAACTTTATGATAAAAGCCTAGACCAAAGGGATTTATTCTCATGTTTAGGTCATTATTCTACCGAAGTTGCTGTATTTTCTTCTTTTTTATCTTTCTTTGATTGCTTTACCTTTTTCTCAGGAACACCAATTTCGAGACTTAGGGCTTCGACTTCTTTGACCTTTTCGGTATAACTTTCTTCCATATCTTTTGTAGGTTTAAAACCGACCTTATTCAGATCAGAGATAAGTCGATTCATCTTCTTGAGTTCAGATTGCTTCTTGTTAAGCTCTCTTTTCATTTCATACTTGACATTCTTGTTTATGAATTCAAGGACTCTAGTCATTTCCTGTTCAGACGGTTTGTTCTTAAACCAATCCTGAATGGTCGTAAATTGTTTCATTGGTTTCATTTTTTAGTTAGACATTAATTAATTTATTGATATTGGTGATTGATCTATTTTCGAATTCCAATAACATGCACATATTTAATCATTTAGGCTATTAATCTTATTTATTTGTTGTTTGATGGAGCAATATTATAAATTATCAATGACTAGATAACATATTGAAATACAGTATTTTACAAAGTCAGTGTAATTTATAATTTAAATATAATGGAAAAGCCAGTGGCACAGACCACTTTTAGCAGGACCAGACTCACCATCTATTTCCGGAGTTAATTTATTATCAATTAATATATTTCAATATTGACAGTGAGACCGGCGAGGTGTAGTCAGGACCGACAGCTTTTGTATTCAGCCAGTTAATCATTTATACAAAATTCTTTTTTCTAACACAACTGATTAAATAGGTATATCATTCCAATACATGTGAAATTTTAAATCTTAAAAAGAGGTGTTAATAAAGACGTTTTTTGTATTGTAAACAATGGCAAAACCCATCAATATTTTCACTTTTTACAGCAAAATCCATCATTTTCAGCGCTTTTTTATGGCAAAATCTATCAATTTTCTGCACTTTTTAATCCACAAAAGGTGACATAATCCTCATCTTATTTCATGAATATATAAATAAAGCTGAGTGATCAACTCCTCCATCTAATTGGAATAGGCCAAAGTTCTCAGTGGGGACGTTCAAGCCCTGAACAACAAGGAGAGGCTTCCTGAGATAATTTCAATTAAGGAAAGTTATAGAACATCATTGCAATAAAAACCCAGGCAACGGCACTACCAAGATTACGACCTGGCCCTCCAAACCGAAAGGAACCGCTTAGCAAGCTTGCAATGCCGATGGGGACGGGATACTTGTTCATAGCTCGAGGTTAAGTTGAAGTTTGATAAGAATAAGCTTAATCTAAACTGCAAATAGATATACTAATCAATATAGGACTGGCTTAAAACCCAGAACTAAGTATTTTGATTAGCTATTTGGAGGGATAGGCTTGGTGTGAAGAACAATTCCAGGGTTGACTTAAAGTTAACTAGCTAATCTAAACAAAAATTTATAATCAAATTTTATTCTTAATTTTTGATAAAAGAAGTACTTTTATTTCTTATATGTAATGCTAGTTACTTTATTCTGATGGAGTACACAAAGAGTCAATTAATCGAATTTAGTGAACAGGATACAGCCACAAAATTGGTACTGCCTATAATGTCACGAAAGTTTGGATTCCCGGACTCTACTTCACAAGACTTCAAAGAGCAAAGAACCGTTACTACAACTGATGGCCATGGAAGATATGATGGGTTATATTGTTTTGAGGGATTTCCAATAGCTGTCATAGAAATTAAAGCTTATCGCCACTCTGAAATCACTTTTGATGATTTTAAACAAGCGAGAGCATATGCATGTAGCCTTAGTTTCACTAAACCTATTCCTTTTTTAATTCTATCAAATGGAAAGAACTTTAAGTTTTTTACAATATCTGATCAAATTGATGAAGATAATAAGCCAAAATATTTTTCTATACCACAGAGATATTGGGATGATATAAAAGAATTACAGCATGGAGAAGAAACTTCCATTCTAAGTACTGATGAATTGATACAAATATTTTCAAAAATTCAAGCCGATATAGTAACAGATTTCGATAGGTTATTCTATGATAGTAATAATTATACATATACAGTTGATAGACTAGATGAAATAAGAAAAGAAGCGCTTATTAAAATAATTGAAAAAAGAGAAAAGTTTATAAAAAAAACAGAAGGTACTGGAAGGGCTAAGTTAAACAAACAAATTAAGTATGCTTTAAACAGTATTGCCCTTCATTTTACAATTAAGATATTATTTGTTAAAATAATAGAGGATATTTCAGATACTATTGGTATTCCCAAAATAATCAGTAAGATATGTCCAAGAATTGAGTATAATGATATAGGTAACATCTTCGCTTATAGATTACTTGATAAAATTCATTCTAAGAAAAATAAACACATTATTTTAAAAACGCTTAAAAAGGAAATTCCAGATCTAGGTGAAATATTGTCGACTATTACTTGGGAAGATATTTTCCGTTATGGGTTTAAAGTTCACTCAAGACAATTTGGTGAATTAATAACGGCTCAAAATTATGATTTGTTTTATCCATCAAATTGTGTTTTAGAAGAAATCAGATATACTTTAATAAAGGCAAATCTTAGTCATATCATTTTTGAAAGAGAAAAATTCTCATTTATTGGTGACTTATATGAGAAGCTGATTGATAGTTCCTTAAAAAGATACCTAGCAGCTGTTTATACTCAAGATCACACTGTCAAATTTATGATAAACCTAGGACATCAAAACCTCAATACATTTTTAGGGAAAAAAATTCTTGAACCTGCATGTGGATCGGGACATTTTATTAGACAATTATATAGAGAATATATCAAAGACGTAATTGATGATCAGATAAGTAGGAATGTTGATCCAGATTATTTACTAGCACACATAACGGCAATTAAAAATATTTTTGGTCGAGATATTGATCCGTTTGCTATACAATTGACACTTCTAAATATATATTTAGAGCAACTACATGATAATGTTTCAACTGAAGAAATGTCAATCAAAAAGATTGGCAACGATAATAAGACAAGAATTATATATTGGTTACCTGATAAAAGTATTGATTGTCTTGATTCAATTGCACCTGAATCATTTATCCCTCAATTTAGATTAAGTTTTGAATTTGAACGTACAGAAAAGTTAAGCGGAAAATCAACATCTTTTAGAACATATGCGCAACGATTATCTGACAATCCTGATATAATTATTGGGAATCCTCCATATGGAATCGATGTCGCAAATGAAATAAAGAATCTTTATGAACTAGATTCAAATGATTCGTATGGTGTTTTTATTGATAATTCAATAAGGAGATTAAAGGTCGGAGGGAATTTAATTTTTATTGTTAGTTCGTCCTTTCTCACTCTTGGATCACACAAGAAATTAAGAGAAAGAATTTTTAAATTTTGTATGATAAAAAATATTATAAAACTTCATAGGAGTACATTTCCAGGTATCGATGTCTTTCCAGTGATTATTGACTTTATAAAATGTGACTCCCCTGAGAAGCGAAATTCAAATTTTTTCCATTTTTATGATTTAAGTCAATTACATCCAGAGAGAGATAAAGAGGAACTATTAAATTTATATAACTATATAGTAAATAATACTCAGAATGAACAGGATTGGAATTTTGACCTAAATCGAATCGGAAAGTATAAAATTAGACAAGGACATATTGTTGAATGTAGTTCTCATTTACCAATTTTTGATGCAAGTCCAAACATTTTTCCATTAATAACTGATATTGAGAGTAAATTTATATGTGAGGAAAAAGAACTTAATGGAAGGATAATTCGTACTAAGAAAATTAAAATGCCAAATGCAAATGTAAATGTTGTGGAATTGGGAGATATCGCTAATATTAAGCAAGGATTAATAACAGGGGATAATAGAAGGTTTTTACGACGTGATCATTCAATACCTCTAGGGGATGGATCAAGAGAATATGACAACATCAATCATAATAACATTCTCACAGTTGATGATCTGACTCAGCTTTCAGCAGAATCTAAAATTCATGGTATTGATATAAATGACTCGATAAATGATAAGTACTTTGTACCCTATGATAAAGGAGGTAGTTCTAATATCGGAAACAGGATTTTGAATAATTACTTTTCACCAGTGGAATATTTTTTAGATTGGTCTAAGGCAGCAGTGCATGAAATGAGAAATTCATCTGGTTCTAGATTTCAGAATGAAGGCTATTACTTTAAAGAAGGTATTACTTATTCAACCACAGGAATTTATAGCCCTACATTTAGGACTGGAATGAGCAGTGTATTTGATGCCAAAGGCTCAACTATCTTTTGTGATATCTATGAACAACCATATCTATTAGGAATTCTTTGTTCTAAGCTTGCAAAGTATATAATTAAATCATACTTACAGCATACAGTAGATACACATGAAGGTCCATTATCTCGATTTCCCCTAGTAATCCCCAATGACAGTTTAAAAAATGAGATTATTAAGCTAGTTAATAAGATTTTGAGCAATCTTAAATTGAATCCTAAATTTGATTACTTTGAGGTACAGAATAAAATTGATAATTTAATCTTTATGCTTTATGGATTAGATTCAATCCATATAACCGAAGTTAATAACTGGTATAATAGAAGGTACCCCAGTCTTAGAAGAGAATAAAGTGAGGAAAGACTAAGTAAGGGACTTGAAAAAGAGATATTATTGAATATAGTATTTTATATATAATAACTATTTAAATTTTAAAAAGTATTTATTATCATCTACCCAGCACCTGGCTCATAATCAGTGGGTTGATGGGTCGACCCCAACTTTGCCTACAAAACAAATAAGCGCAAACAGACATCTATTGACTGAATACGCTTATCCTTTTAAGGGTTACTGAATCAGAAGTATTGACTTTGCCATTTTTTTCGTGCAACCTTATGATAAAACTTGGAAAGCCTCTAGCATTAACTTGTAGAGGCTTTTTTTATTTGCATCGTATTAAAATATTTCTGAAATTTGGTATCAGCGGCATTTTCTAAACCATTTACTCTTATTGCGATTCAGACATTGACTTTAGGTTTTATTTTATTAGGAAATGCCGCTTTTTTAATGAAATTCAAATACCACTGATCTTTAATATAATTGAATTAATTGATACCTTGCAAATTAATACGATAGTCCTAAAAAATAATGAGTAAACCAATGATACAAATATCAACTCATGGTGGTGAAAGGTTCAATTTATCAAAAATTCCAGATAAATGTCCTTTCTGTCACAAAGCAATAACCCCAAATATCCTGATTGGACATACTCATGTTTATAATTTAGAGGTAATAATGTTTTGTCCAAACGAAGATTGTGGTAAAGTATTTATTGGATACTACCGTCTTAATCCACCTTCACCTGTTCCCCAATTTTCAGGTGAAACTACCAAAGGAACGTTGGAGACCAAAAAATTCTCAGAAAAAATTAATGAAATATCTTCTGCTTTTGTGAAAATTTATGATCAAGCCTACATTGCTGAGCAGCAAGATTTAAAAGAAATTTGTGGTGTTGGATATAGAAAAGCGTTAGAATTCTTAATTAAAGATTATGTGATTTTGAATCATGACGATGAAAAGGAAAAAATTGAGAAAACTCAACTTGGTAATGTAATTGAAAACTTTGTGAATGACACTAGAATACAATCAGTAGCGAAGAGAGCTGCCTGGCTCGGTAATGATGAAACTCATTATATTAGAAAATGGGAGGGGAAAAACTTAGACGATCTAAAGAAACTGATTGATTTAACGGTACATTGGATTGAAATGGAGACTTTAACATCATGTTTTGAAGAAGATATGCCTGAATAGTAAATGATCAAAAATAGATATAGTAAATTGACTCCTGCGGCACCTACTTCACAACACAGCGACAAGCACGAAAAGCAGCGAGACTTTTTTCTCAGTAGGTGCCGTTTTTAATTCTATAAGTAACAATTTTGATGTGATTCCTATTAAGGATTATAATTGATTTATAATATTTTAAGACCAAGAGGTACTATTATTTATTTAGTTGAAAATAAAATTTAAGTGAACTAATTTTTAATATTGATAAAGAGCAGTTTTCTCTATATTGAAACTAATCTAATATTGCAAAACATGGAAATCATTTTAACCATTTTAGGTGTCATAGTAACTATTGTTATTGGAATTGTTGGAGTAAAATATACATTTAAACAACGTAAAAAAACAGAATTGACATTTTTGAAAAATACTTGTATCTATTTATTTAAGGCGATTGTTAAAAACTTAGATGGTATTGAAATAAAATATCATGGGAATAAAATTGGCGAAAATTTAATTTTATTTAAGGGAACCATTTTCAATACTGGTAATGTTGATATTGATGAATCAATTATTCATAAGCCTTTATCGCTGAAGCTACCTGCAAATTATTCGTGGATAGAGTACAAAATTATTGATACATCCGATGGTTTAGAGGTTGAAATAACTAGAGAAGACGACAAGTTAATTTTTACCTGGGAACTTCTAAAAGAAAGTGAGTATTTTACTTTTGATAGTTTAATCGAATTTAATTCTGACGAGATCGATAAAAAAACTCAAGACCAGGATTTAAATGAGTGTCTAATTGAGAAAATATCATTTGATCACAGAATTACGAGCCTAAAGTCTATTGAAAAAGAGAATAGGATACCCAGACCTTCGCCCATGGGAATATTTTCTATTTTTTTAGTTATGATGTTATTTGTTATTTGTGGTGGATTATACCTTTCTGCAGGGCAATTTCTGTTCCCTAAATATGAAATTTATAATGGCTTTAGTATTGATTCAACTTTAAATTATGTTAAAATTGAACCAATTGATAGTACCATAATTAAGTTGAAAAATCAAAATGGTAAAATATTAGAAAAAATAAGTCTCCCACAATTCAATAAAAAATCAATCAATAGATTTATAATCTATAAGAAAAAAATCGAATTTTTTAATCTTGTTTTTGGTTCGTTCGTTGCGTTAGTATATCTTATTGTCTTAATTGGGTTAATAATATTTGAAATAAATCGAAGGAAATTATATAAAAAAATAAAAGCGATTGCAGGTAAATATGATACTAATGAAATTCGAAACAAATCAATATTTCGATTATTATTATTTCCGAAATTTTAGTGGCATTTCCTTCCTATCGCAATATACTTTCACGAATCACGCAGCGAGCGTTTTTCAATCAGGAAATGTAGCTTTTTTATAGTGTATGTAAACGTCAGATTAAAACTTTGTTTTGAAAGCCCTTCTAATTCTCAAGCAAAGTTCATCAATAACAAATTTATTTTTATCAAGGATTTCATCCCGATACCGGGTAAATTCATTTGCCTTTACTATAACGTTCATATCATCAGAGGAATTGAAATAAAGTTTTATCAATTTCCCATTTATAAATGTGAATCCTTCAGCTAACTTTTGAAAATATGAATGATCCTTAGAATTAAAATACATCTTTAATTCTAATACAGTTCTATTTAAATCATCCAAAGATGGAAATATAATACTATCAATATCCTTAGCCTTTATATTATTGCTTAGTATTTCGTAAACACTAATTTGGTTCCACATTAATTCAGCCTTTGCATAATATGAGAAAAAGCTATTTACAGTATTAATTCTATTTTGCTGAAATAATGAATGATTAATTTCAATCTTCTTATACCTGCTTTCAAGAAGAAGTCTAATAATAAACCCAATACCAAATAGAACCACACCGATTTGGCTCCAATATTTTGTCAAAAAATCCATTATCTTCATAATAATTACTTTTAATACTTTTGATAGTTTATCTGCAAGTTAAGCCTTATATCCCGATTGCATATAGTTGTAATCGGGTTTTTATTATCCGTTGTAGAAGGAAGCTTGAGAAGTACAATTTGCTACATCGTAAGAATTGATTTCTGACATTATCTCCCCTCGTGGAGAATTCGGAGCATGTTGACCCCCTGAAAATGACATAAATAATGGTATTTATTGCTGGATTTCTTATGACATTCCGGCAGATGTTGACCTCTTTTACATAATCAGTAAAGGGATTTTGTGTTTTTTTAAGGGGTCGGGCGCGCAAGCGCGTAGAACTTTTCGGAGCATGTTGACCCCTTTGGCCAGGATCTTCATTATGCGCTGTCAAACTTTTCGGAGCATGCTGACCCCTTTTGTTCTTTGATTATCAGTAGGTTTTATTATTTAGGGATTTAAAACCCTAAAACAAGACAGATGGCAGGAAAAATAAAACCTATGAGTCAGATTAAACAGTTATTATTATTACTCGGGCAAGGAAAGAAAATCAAGTTTATTGCTCGCACTCTTGGAATGAGCAAGAACACGGTGAAGTCCTATATAACCAAGACAGTTGAGTTAAAACTATCTTCGGAGCACCTGTTGTCTTTGGAAGATCCTGAGTTGGAGACTTTGTTTTCATCCGGTAATCCTGCTTATAAGGATGAGAGGTTCGAATATATAAAATCACAGCTTGATTATTATCAGAGCCAATTAAAGCAAAATGGAGTCACACGGAAGCTCCTGTGGGAAGAGTACCTTGAAGAAGTGCCTTCCGGTTATGGACTGACACAATTTTGCTTTCATCTTAACCAGCAACTGTTAGCCCGGAACCCGTCAATGGTACTTGCACACGAGCCTGGTGATAAGCTCTTTGTTGACTTTGCAGGAAAGATGCTACCATATATAGATCGGGATACAGGAGAAGTAATCTATTGTCCGGTATTTGTAGCCTGCCTGCCCTTCTCAGATTATGCTTTTGCCATTGTTGTCAGGAGCCAGAGTATAGATGATTTTATTTATGCCCTTAAACGTTGTCTGGAATTTATAGGTGGTTGTCCAATGGTATTAGTCCCGGATAATTTTAAATCTGCCATAATCAAGGCTAACCGTTATGAACCAGATATAACCCGTGCACTGGAGGATTTTTGCAACCACTACAAAATAACCGTACTCCCGGCACGTGTAGCCCATCCTAAGGACAAGGCACTTGTAGAAAATCAGGTTAAGTTAATCTATAACCGGGTATTTGCAAGGTTAAGGAAACAGCAGTTTTTTGATCTTACTTCACTTAACGATGCGGTACTGGAAAAGGTTAGAAGGCATAATCAGACAAGGATGCAGAAGAAGCCTTATTGCCGCGAAGAACGCTTTCTTTCCGCGGAGAAAAAACATCTTAATCCATTACCAACAGAAGGATACGAACTTAAATATTACAGGGAACTGAAAGTTGCAATGAACAACCATATCTACCTGACCATTGATAAGCATTATTACAGTGTTCCTTTCAGATGGACCGGGGAGAGGGTAAAAGTTATCTATACCCGTTCTATTGTGCGTATCTATGCCCAAGGTGAGATGGTAGCAATACATCCCAGAGATTACACTCCTGGTGGTTATTCAACTATCCCCGAACATTTATGCTCAACTCACCAGCATTATCTGAAAAGAAGCCCGGCATATTATATGCAAAGGGCAGAGCAGGTATCCGCGCCACTATTACAACTTATACAGTGTCTCTTTGATGGAGGCAGACCGCCGGAGCAAAACTACCGCACCTGTGATGGCTTACTAAACATTTACCGAAAAACAACCCCTGAAATCTTTAACACGGCCTGCAAGATGGCTCTTGATTATAAATGCTATTCCTACCGGTATATGTTAAATATGGTTGAAAAGATACAAAAGCACGGTTTACCTGAAACAGAAACAACGGTTCCCTTACCCATTCATGAAAACATCAGGGGTCGGGACTATTACAATCAACTTTCATTAAATCTTTAAATTAAAATTATGGTACAACAAATTGATCTTAAACTGCGCCAAATGCGTCTTGCCGGAATGGCTCGAGGCTGGCAGGCACTAAATGAAACAAAGCAGGTGTTCGACCTCTCTTTCAGCGAAGGGTTAGAAATCCTCATTGAACGAGAGGAGGAAGAGCGAAAGAACAACCGGTTTAACCGGATGATCAAGGGAGCCAGGTTCCGCTATCAGGCAAGTCTGGAGGAACTAAGTTATGATCCATCAAGAGGTCTTAACAAGTCAATAATAAGCGATCTTGCTACCTGTGGATATATTGCCCGTGGCGAATCAGTATTAATAACCGGAGCTACAGGTTGTGGTAAAAGTTTTTTGGCATCAGCTCTTGGTCATCAGGCTTGCTTGCATGGTCACAACGTTATTTACTTTAACACCCAAAAGTTTATGCTCCGCACTAAAATGGCAAGGTCGGACGGAAGTATTTTAAAATATTTTGATAAAATTGCAAAGTCATCTCTTGTTATATTGGATGATTTTGGACTTACCAGAATGGAACAACAACAGCAGTTTGATCTGATGGAGATCATTGAAGACCGCCACGGGAAGGCATCAACGATCATTGTAAGCCAGTTGCCAGTAACAAACTGGTTCGATGTAATAACAGAAACAACTATTGCAGATGCTATTTTAGACAGGTTAGTTCACTCTGCATACAGGATCGAACTAAAGGGTGAGAGTATGAGAAAAAAGCGGTAATATTGTCAGTTACCATCAGTTCTTTGAGATAAAACCTACAAGGGGGTCAGCATGGCCGTTTTGGGGGTCAATATCACTGAAATATCCA
>Ga0224523_1001154_pt1 | contig 11786 bp, 12 predicted proteins | sample CFST50metaG_FD_182732 | JGI IMG/M metagenome (GOLD analysis project Ga0224523, IMG submission 182732) | Peat soil microbial communities from Stordalen Mire, Sweden - C.F.S.T50 | ecosystem: Environmental > Terrestrial > Soil > Wetlands > Peat | place: Sweden: Norrbotten County, Stordalen Mire...
CAAACTCATCAATCACCACCACAATATAAGGCAGGTACCGGTGTCCATGCAAAGGATTCAGTTTACGAGCTTTGAATTTTTCGTTGTATTCCTTAATGTTACGCACCAATGCATCTTTCATCAGGTCGTAACGATTATCCATCTCGATACAGAGCGAATTCAATGTTCTAACTACCACGCGGGTATCGGTAATGATGGCCTCTTCGCAATCGGGCAACTTAGCCAGAAAATGACGTTCGATCTTTGAAAAAAGAGTCAGCTCTACCTTTTTTGGATCGATCATCACGAATTTCAATTCTGAAGGATGTTTCTTATACAGCAATGATGTGATGATGGCATTCAAGCCCACCGACTTTCCTTGCCCGGTAGCACCTGCCATCAGGATATGAGGCATCTTGGCCAGGTCGGCAATAAAGGCTTCGTTGGCAATGTTTTTACCCATACCAAAAGGAAGCTCATAATGTGAATTCTGATAGGCATCTGATTCTATGATCGACTTCATGGAGACGATATCGGGTTTCTGATTGGGGACCTCAATACCTATCGTTCCTTTGCCTGGGATGGGAGCAATGATACGGATACCCAGTGCAGAGAGACTCAGCGCTATATCGTCTTCAAGATTTTTGATCTTCGAGATGCGAACACCCGGAGCAGGTATAATTTCATAGAGCGTAACCGCAGGGCCTACCGTTGCTTTGATCTTTTCGATTTCGATGGCGTAATTTCGAAGTGTATCTACAATACGTTGACTGTTGGCTTCGATCTCTTCGCGTTGCACCTTGCTTCTGCCACCATATTCATTCATCAGATCAATAGGTGGAAATTTGTAATCAGATAATTCCAGCGTCGGATCGAAAGGTTCGTCAATCGTAAAATGATCTTTTACAGCATCGGGTTTTTTAAGTCCGGAAGTCAATGGAGCGACAGTAGGATTTTCTATCGTTAACTCTACAACATGGTCGTTATTAGCCGGTTGGTTTGGTCTTCTTTCTTCGCCCCCATGCATATAGGGTATATCGTTGACATTAATTTCAAAATCAGGAGAGCGTTGTCCTGCATTGTTTTTTAAAACCGGAGGTTCATATTCGTCATCCGGAATATCTTCGTCACGTTCGTCTTCTTCTTCATCTTTCACAGCAAATTCGGCTGTATTGTATTTGTCTTCTTTGAGATTGTTTCTGGAGGCGTACTTTGTGTTGGCTACGGGGATGATTTCTCCGGTTTCTTCATCAACGATCGTTCCCTGTTTCTCTTTCCTGGTTCTGTTAAAGTGAATATTGATATTGTAAACAAGCACTAAAAAACTCATCAGGGTAAAGAAAAGCAATATTCCCAACCCCGGTTTACCAAATATGCCCTGTAGCCAGATGGCGGTCTGATATCCAATCGTACCTCCCAGGATAAGTAACTCGGAGAAAGACTGAAATACGAAACCTAAAGTTACAGAGGTCCACAATAATCCGAAGACAGAATACCAAAAGGTAGGCATTAAAGGCAGATTCTTGTATTTGAGTAACTTAAGTCCAATCGACACGGTAAATAAACTAAACAAAAGTGAGGATATCCCAAACCATTGTTTAACCAATATATCGCTCATGAAGGCACCCATTCGACCCATCCAGTTGTGGATCTGTTCCGGTGAGCGCATGAGTATTTTTTGAACGGTAGCCTGGCTGGTAAATGAGTCATCGGTAGCAAAAGTGAAATAATTGACGATATAACTAATAACCGCCATAGCCAGATAAATTCCAAGGAGCAGAAAGAACATTCCTGCTATCTTATGAACCCTTTCATTCTTAAAAAAATTAATCTTTATAGCGGGCTTTGAAGCTGATTTCGTCCTTGGTTTGGGGGCGGACTTAGGCTGGGCAAGCTCGTTTTTTAAAGTATTTTTTTTAGGTGTGCTATTATTGTTAGAATTAGCCATTAACCGTGTCATTATTTAACATGCAAAGGTAATAATTTCTTGTTGTATTCTTTGGTTCATCTTAAAATGGAACGGTTTAAAGATACTAACAATTCCTAAAACAAAACAACCTCCTTGTTGGGGAGGTTGTTAATAAAAAAGGTTGGAAAATATTATTGTTCTCCACCGCCTCCAAACATCGTTTTGAGTTCTTCTGTAGTAACAGCCTTGTAATCTGACGGTACAACAAACTCTGAATCAGGAATGTTCTCTTTCTTGATACTCCGTGCGGTCATTTTAAATGACATAGGTCCACTTTTCATTGTGAATTCCAATGGGAGACCCTTTACTTCGGGAATTGAATTTGCAAACATTAATTTTGATACATCAATATCATCAGAATAAAAAACTTCCATTGACACATCGGCACCATTAAGTTTTTTGGTAATGATTGCTTTTTTACAGAGAAAACCGGCAATGGTCTTGGTCTCATCTGTAAGTTTAACGCCACTTGTTTCGCCTTCTTTGAGTCGTTGCTCCTTGATCTGAGCTGCATTGACTTTAATGACTAATTTCTGACCCATGATATTCATCATAGAACTGGATTCCTGGGTTGCGGCATCAGAAATGGTTTTCTGCTCCATCATACCAAAATTCATCGCCATCGATTGTTTATCGGAGGTCAGTTTCATGGTCATTTCAGTAGGCATCATTGCTTTTGCCTGTTCAGGAATTTCGCCTTCTGCCTTTACATCAAAGACTACTGTACCTGTAAATGGGGTTTTCTGGGCCTTTGCTAAAGGCATGAGGACTACCATTGTTATAAAAAACAACGTAATACCTGTCATTAGTTTCTTCATGAGTGTGATTTTTTTATAATTCAAATATACATACTATTTTACACTTCTGAACATCCGGCTCCATCTTATTTTTCCACCAAACAATGATTTGTTCTTATCGAGCGAAAGCCATACATACGAAGCCTTGCCTACGATGTGATCAATGGGAACAAATCCCCAGTAACGTGAATCGGCAGAATTGTGTCGGTTATCACCCATCATCCAGTAATAATCCATCTTGAAAGTATAACTCCTTGTCTCTTTATCATTAATGAAAATCTTGTCGCCTTTTATTACGAGCTTATTGTTTTCGTAATTGCAGATGATACGTTTAAAGAGTTCGATATTCTTGGTGTTTAACTGAACGGACGCCCCTGCCTTAGGAATCCAGATCGGGCCATAATTATCACGGTTCCAAAGCAGTGTGGAATCGTAAGGAAAGACATCGGAAGATCCTCTTTGTCGTGGCGCCACTTCTTTTTCCACCATTTGTACAAAGGGGAATTGTTTCATTTTTTCAGCAGTACTCTTTGTCAGGGTAAGGAAGAAATTTCCGTCATCACCCTCTGGTAAGATATCTTCAGTGATATCCAGATCGCTGAGAAGCTTACTGTTAAAACGGCTGCCATCGGTACGAACCCTGTAAGAGGACTGGGAATGGATAGGTGTGGTCTGAGGTTTTTTATTGATGTAGACCTGTTGATCAATGATTTGTAGCGTATCACCGGGTAGTCCGATACAACGTTTGATGTAATTCTCGCGTTTATCTACCGGTCTGGCGATGATCTTTCCAAAGGTCTCAGGCTCTGAATTAACCCGGGTCCAGCCATATTCTCTGACCAGCCGGTAGTAACTGTCATCAGGGATTTTAAGGGCAACAGTATCGCCGTCAGGATAATTAAAAACCACCACGTCTTCATGCTTGATGGTGGTAAATCCAGGGAAACGGTAATAGGGGAGCTTGATCCATTCCAAAAATGACTTGGTATCATTGGTAAGTGGTAACGTGTGATGGACAAAAGGAAAAGAAATGGGGGTATTAGGGACTTTTGGACCATATGAAACTTTACTCACCAGCAAAAAGTCTCCTACCAGTAATGATTTTTCCATTGAAGATGTAGGGATGGTGTACATCTCGAAAATAAACATGCGGATGATACTTGCAGCGATTACGGCAAATAAAATGGCATCAATCCATTCTCTTGAGGTGGTCTTCACTAATTTAGGTCGAACACTTAACGGGACATATTTTTCGGAAGCGGAGAAACCAAGCCAGGGGAGATAGAGATACGGAAATAACACTGCGATAATTTGTTCTCCCAGACCATTCTTTCCATAAGTCTTAACCATTTCCACAACCATGAGCATTAACATGAAAACGTTGAAGAAAGGTATCGCTAAAAATATAAACCACCAGATGGGTTTTTCAATTATTTTGAGCCAAATGTAATAGTTATAAACGGGGATAGCCGAAAACCATCCCTGATGGCCGGCCTTTTCAAAATTCTTCCAGGCAAAAACAGGGAAGAAGAGAAAAATGATAATAAGAAGAAGGTTTAAACTCATTGTCGTGTGGGGTTCGTTATGGAAATGTTATAATTATACGTAAAATATGTTCTTTTTATTGTATCGGATTTATTAATCTTTCAACAGCAGGCACTTTTATCCTGGTTAAAGATCGAATAAATCCTTCATGGTGAATATCCCTTTTTTGTCTTTGATCCATTCGGCAGCTGTCACGGCACCAATAGCTAAACCACGACGTCCTTTTGCCGTATGTTTGATCTCAATAGCATCGATGGGTGATTCCCAACAAATGGTGTGTGTTCCCGGCACATTACGTTCCCGGATGGGTTTTATATAGAGTTCCTGTTTTTGGGCAGGTAATGCAATGGTCCAGTTGGTTTTTGAATGGTTATTTGCCATAATATCTTCGGCAAGGGTGATAGCAGTTCCGCTTGGAGCATCGGCTTTATAGATATGATGGGTCTCTTCCATCACCACATCATACTCCTGATGGTTATTCATCAGCCGGGCCAGTTTACTGTTTATAACCATGAACAGATTCACGCCAATGCTGTAATTGGTGGCATAAAAGAAGGTGCCATTTTTCTCTTTACAGAGAGCAGTAATCGATTCAAAGGCAGCATACCAGCCGGTAGTACCACATACAAGAGGTATACCTGATTCGAGCACGCGTTGGATGTTTGATAAAGCCACTGAGGGATGAGAGAATTCAATTGCCACATCGGCCGATTCTACCAAACCAAGCCTTTCGGACCATTCTGTCTCATTATCAATGGTTACAATTACCTGATGTCCACGTTCAAGCGCTACCTGCTCTATTTCATGACCCATCTTTCCATATCCGATGATTGCAAGTTTCATAGTGTATTTCTAATAATGAATAAGAAAAGGCAAATATAGTGAATCCCTTAAAATGAAAAACACAGTGAAACTCCGGCCACACCGGGTGTAAACTTTGAGGGTTGTTGGACAAACGGTTTCACATTGAAGGTCAGTTGATCGCTGATGTCGAAATTAAAAAACTGAGCATCAACCTGAGCATCAATAGCTACCAGGATGTACAATGCACCTGAAATAATATAGGTAAGTTCAAGATTACGTCGATAATAATCGCGACCAGAAAGTAGTAAGGTCGCATTTCTGCTATATCTTGTTACATAGTCATTTACAGGGGGGAGGTTTTCGGTTCCGGGCGTCGTTACAAAGTTATAGGCGTTTCGGAATTTGATATATTCTGAATGATTGGACTGAAAGAAATAGGCTAAAGTACCAAAACCACCATAAACGATAGGGAGTTTCCAGTATTTGTGATTATAGATCTGCCCCAGACCCGGGAAAATCAAAGAAAGGTATGTTGCTTTTCGCGGGGAATGTTTTTTTATGAGAGTAGTGTCGGCAATGTTCTTTGGCAGGTTTATCTTCACCGGCATTTTAAGACTATCGGGAACCTTTTTTACCTGACCAAAAGTGGGCTGGATAAGTACCAAACCTATCACAATGAGCAGCAAAGCCTTATTTATAAACAAAGCCTGGAGGGTTTTATGAAAACAATATAAAAAGCTTCTGGTCATTTAGGTTTATTCAGTTGATTCACCCAGCAACGTTAATATCCTGTTCAGCTCATTATCGTTCTTAAAGGAAATAACAATTGATCCTTTGCCTTTTTCATTGCGATTCAGGTCAACTTTTGTACCAAAGATGTAGGTGAGCTTGTTTTTTGACGCTTTAAGCGTTTCGGGTAGTTCAACGGTTTTCAACGCCTTCTTTTCAGTCTGTTTACTCAGATTTCGTACGATCTCTTCTGTATCGCGGACCGAAAGATCCTTGTTGATAATGTTTTTGGCTATGGCGATTTGTGTCAGGGAATCGTTTATAGTGATCAGTGCACGGGCATGACCCATGCTGATAAGACCATCGCGGATGATGATCTGTACTTCGGGTGCCAGTTTAAGCAGACGGATGAAATTAGAGATAGTAGCCCTGTTTTTCCCAACCCGTTCACTCAGTTGTTCCTGGGTCAGATTGCATTCGTCGAGAAGCCGTTGAAAACTGATGGCTACTTCGATAGAATTCAATTGTTCACGCTGGATGTTTTCTACCAAAGCCATCTCAAGCATTTGTTGATCGTTAGCAATCCTGATATAAGCAGGAATAGCGGTAAGTCCGGCCAACTTTGATGCCCGTAAACGACGTTCTCCTGAGATCAGCTGGTATTTGTCGTAGCCGATTTTGCGAACCGTGATAGGTTGAATAATTCCTTGTTCTTTAATCGAATGGGATAATTCTTTCAAGCTATCTTCTTCAAACTGATCCCTGGGTTGAAAAGGATTGGTCTCAATCAGATCGATAGGGATATTAGCGATTGCACCAACAACAAATTCACCGGAAATATCTTTAGATGTAATATCGGTTTCAGGACTTGAAAGAATGGCATCCAGGCCACGCCCAAGCGCTCTTTTCTTATTTGAATTCATCATCAGGCTTTAATTTTTTTGTCCGATTCACTGATTTTTGTCAATGCATTGTTTTGTAATATCTCGCGGGCCAGGTTGAGGTAATTCACAGCACCAGTACAGTTAACATCGTGCATGATAATAGACTCACCAAAACTGGGAGCTTCGCCCAGTTTTGTATTCCGGTTGATGATTGTATCAAACACCATCTGCTGAAAATGAGTCTTTACCTCATCTACAACCTGATTGGCCAATCGTAAGCGGGCATCATACATGGTAAGCACAATGCCTTCAATTTCAAGTTCAGTATTTAAACGGGACTGAACAATTTTTATGGTATTCAATAGTTTGCCAAGCCCTTCGAGTGCAAAATACTCACATTGAACAGGGACTATCACAGAATTGGCTGCAGTTAAAGCGTTTACAGTAATCAATCCAAGGGATGGTGAGCAGTCAATAATTACAAAATCATAGTCATCTTTGATTTTGGCAATTACTCTTCGCATCATTTTCTCTCTGTTGGGCAGTCCGATCATTTCGATTTCGGCACCAACCAGATCGATGTGAGCCGGCAAGAGATCAAGGTTAGGGGTGGTAGTCTTTAAAATAATGTTGCGTGGATCAATATCATCGATGATACATTCATACACACTGGTCTTGATGTTTTTTGGATCAAAGCCAACGCCGGAAGTAGCATTAGCCTGAGGATCTGCATCGATGAGCAGTGTTTTATACTCCAACACAGCGAAAGCTGCAGCAAGATTAATAGCTGACGTAGTTTTACCCACGCCACCTTTTTGATTAGCAATTGCGATGACCTTTGCCATTATTCTATTGAATTATAGTATTTTAACAAGTACATGGCCATTTCGTAATGACCTTATACCTGATTACAAAAGTACAACTTTAGGTCAAACCAAATTGAGTATTGGTGTAAAAAATAGCAGAATGTTATGAACTGCTACTGACAAAAGCATAAAAGAACGTTTTGTTAAAACGAAATGGTTTTAGCAGATTACGAATTTATTGAAAGATTTTCAAAGCTAACATTTACCTGTTGTTCTTCCACTAAATCCTCTTCTCTTAAAGGAGGTGCTTCCCCTGTTTCAATAAATTCAATGACATCACTCAAACCATTAGCAAACTTTTCAAAATCCTCCTGATACAGGAAGATTTTATGTTTTTCGTAAGAGTACTTTCCGGTAGCAGCGTCAAACCTCTTTTTGCTCTCTGTAATTGTAATATAAAGTTTCTCGGCGCTGGTTGACTTTACATCAAAGAAGTAGGTACGTTTACCCGATTTAATTGCTCTAGAAAAAATCTCATTATTGTGGTCTTTGGGATTAATCTCTTCCATTTGTGAATTTATTATGGCTATAAAACTGTTTATATTCTTGTCAAGTAGTTCTGTATTGGCAAAATTAGAAATATTCTTTGATTTTTCAATTTATTTGATTCCATTTATAAAATATATATTTTACAGGCTATTTTTCTTGAAATCTTACTGTTAACAAGCCTAAGAGCGATTTTATAAAGGGTGATTTGCTATTGTTTACACATCAAAATTGGATAATATTCTTATTGATTAATGCAGCCCTTTGAACAATCAAATCTGTTTATTGCATCTTTATCCAATACAAAAGTTTCTGATCATTTCAATGAATTCATCAGGATGAGTGAGATGGGGTGCATGGCCTGCACCTTGAAAAGTAATGCGTTTAGAATGCAATATCGATTTTGCCAGCTGGTCAATCACTTTATGGAAAATGAGCGGGCTTAAGCTGCCGGAAGTTAATAGGGTAGGTTTTCTGAAGTTGACAATCTGTTGAATGTCAAATTCAATACTTTCCGGATTTGTAATTTGCGTGTACCAGGTAGAGGCATTCTGAATGAAAATCCTACGCTTATGATCAGGGAGTTTATCCCATTCTCCTACACCGATTCCGATAGTTTCGATATACTCTTTGGCAGCCGATTCATAATCTTTACGGTTAAAATATTCTATCACTGATTTAACCCTTTGGTCATATTCCAATAAGGCGGTCTTTGTTTCATTGTCTTTGTTCAATAAACCAAATAAGGGAGGGTCATTGACAATCATGGTTTTAAATAAGTCTGGTCTTAGTTGTGCCGTCTTAAGCACAATTGAAGCTCCGAATAAATTTCCGACTATGTGGGCCGAGGAAATATGCAGGTGCTCGATCAGCTTGATGAGATCCCATACATCATTTTTAAAACTGTCTCTGATTTCAGGTTTCTCGCTCTGACTATATCCTCTTCTATCGTACGTTAAAACCCTGAAAGATTTTGATAATTCAGCAACAATACCATCCCAGTTATGATGATCTCCCCAGGAGCCATGAACCAATATCAGCGTCTCTCCCTTCTCTCCTTTAATATTCCAAAAGAGTTTGATGTCATTTATGTTTTCAACAGGCATTATTGAGTGATTTGAGTTCTGAATAAATTTATTTCAGGTTCACAACCATATATTTCAATTAATAAAACAAGCTTTGTTTGAAATTGTTTGTACGATTATGCATAAAAATCAGTAAACCTCTAATTAGCGACAATGATAAAAGAACACAATACTACGGATTCTGTACTTTTGACGGATAAAGGAAATATCGCCCCTTATGGCGTTTCACGTTTCAAATATATAGATTTAGCGAAAAAGTGAAGGAAAGAAGCTAAAAAGTAATACCTTTGCATACACATTTTTGTCTAACCTTATTGTTCATTCCCATAAGATATGCTTACCAGAAGGCAATTCCGAATAAAAGTTTTACAAGCTGTTTATGCATTCCATCAGAGCGAAGCCGAACGGATTGATATAGCTGAAAGACAACTCTTAAAAAGCATTGAACGCATTCATGAACTCTATATCCATCAACTTTCCCTACTGGTTGATTTAATGGAATTCTTTAAGATGCGACTTGAAGAAGCAAAGTGTAAACAACTCCCTTCTGCTGAAGATCTGAATCCCAATACCCGTTTTGTTGATAATCTATTCATGAGCCAAATGGCTTCGAATATCCATTTTATCAAATATCGCAAGCAGTTTAAGATATCATGGATTGATGAAACAGAAATGATCAGGAAGTTTTATCAGACGATTCGTGAGATGGATGTTTTCAAAAGCTATATGTCTAAAACCGAATGCACCTATAAAGATGACAAAGATATTTTACTGCATATATTTAATGAAGTGATTGTGACATCACCACTCCTTCAGAGTCTGTATGAAGAAAAGAGTATCTATTGGATAGACGACCTTGAACTGGCCAACTTTATGGTGGTTAAAACCATCAAAAGCTTTAGGGCTGGCTGGGATAATTTAGCCGAGCTTCCTTATGTGTATAAGACCGGAGAGGATAAGGATCCTGACAGTGATAAAGCGTTTGTGATTCGTCTTTTCAGGAAAACAATTTTGAATAACACCGAGTTAGAAAAAATGGTGGACCAGAAAGCCCATAACTGGGATGTGGAACGCATTGCGATCATTGATATTCTATTGTTAAAGATGGCTTTGGCCGAGCTAATCGAGTTTCCTAATATTCCTATCAAAGTGACCCTCAATGAATATATTGAGTTGGCGAAAGTATACAGTACTCCCAGAAGCAATGTCTTTATTAATGGCATCCTCGACAAACTGATTGTTGAATTGAAAGATAGCGGACGTATTGTTAAAACCGGACGTGGCTTAATGGAATAAAAAAAGTAGTTGTGGTCCTTCTTTTGAGATTTTCTGATGAATTACTTGCTGACCTTGACTGTCGTTCTTTTAATTTACTAAATTTGTACATTCAAACTTTTTAACTAATGAAACCTGTATTTCAGCTTTCCATTCTATTCTGTTTTTTCATCCTATTGGTTGCTTGTAAATCAAATACCAATGGAAAAGACACCGCTAGCCGGGATAAAGCATTAGCAGGACCTGCCCAGATTAAGTTTGAAACGGATATGCATGATTTTGGTGAGGTCAACGAAGGTGAAAAAGTTTCGTTTAGTTTCAGATTTACCAATACGGGTAAGGGACCACTCATCATTACCGGAATTGCTTCATCTTGTGGCTGCACCGTAGGCGAGTATACCCATGACACAATCTCATCCGGCAAACAGGGCGATGTGACAGTCAGTTTCGATAGTTGGAAACGTGCAGGATTTCAACAAAAATCTGTTACTGTAAATTCGAATACCAATCCATCATCTCAAATATTGCGTATAAAAGCAATGGTAATTCCTGCCAATCTTAATGATAAATAAATTGTATAACTTAAATAATGTCGATAATGAATCTATTAAATGTTTTATTGCAAGCAGCACCCTCCGCAACAGGAGCAGGTGGACAGTATGGTTCACTGATAATGATACTGTTAATCATTGTTATTTTTTATCTGTTTTTTATTCGTCCACAGATAAAACGTACTAAAGATCAGAAGAAATTCAGAGAAGCACTAAAAAAAGGGGATAAGGTAATTACTATTGGAGGGATCCATGGTAAAATTATTGAAGTACAAGATACCACATTCACTATTGAAGTCGAAGGTGGCAATCGTCTGAAAATGGAAAAGAGTGCAATTGCTACCAGTGTTGACGATCAGATTCAACAAACTCCGGGTAACTAATACCTGAATTTAGCAGTTAATAAATACTTAATGTGAAAACTGATAGCGATAACCGGGATAACCATGAACGTAAGTTTGCAGATGCCCGGTTACGGTATCAGTTTTTTGTTTTTACCATCTGTCTGGTGGCTTCTGTCTCATTTTGGCTCCTGATAAAATTGTCAAATGAGTATACTCTATCGTTCAATATTCCTGTAACATTCATCAATGTTCCTCCGGGCAGGATTCTTACAGGGGTAAGTGACAGTAATTTTCAGATTACATTAAAAGCTCAGGGGTATAAGCTAGTTCAATTACGCTATTTTGATACTCCCAGGACGATTCAGGTAGATCTTTCAAATTGCAATACGGCTAAAGATAGTGATGAGATGGTTACTGATCTACCCCTATCGCCTGTGGTCCGTAAATATTCAACCGCTCTTGGGTTCATCAA
>Ga0224523_1001155_pt1 | contig 11777 bp, 8 predicted proteins | sample CFST50metaG_FD_182732 | JGI IMG/M metagenome (GOLD analysis project Ga0224523, IMG submission 182732) | Peat soil microbial communities from Stordalen Mire, Sweden - C.F.S.T50 | ecosystem: Environmental > Terrestrial > Soil > Wetlands > Peat | place: Sweden: Norrbotten County, Stordalen Mire...
CCTTGCCTTTACAATTGAATAGTTCGGTGACACCACGACCCGTTTGACCGACGACACCTGCCGAGTGGGATTCATCAACCATTACCATGGCATCGTATTTTGCAGCCAGGGCGAGGATCTTATCCAAAGGAGATACGTTGCCATCCATAGAGAAAACACCATCGGTCACAATCAGACGGAAACGTTGAGCCTGGGCCAGTTTAAGTTGTTTTTCCAGATCGGTCATATCTGCATTTGCGTAGCGGTATCTGACCGCTTTACACAACCGGACACCGTCGATGATAGAAGCATGATTCAGGGAGTCACTGATAATGGCATCCTGTTCATTGAGGAGTGGTTCAAAGACGCCACCGTTAGCATCAAAGCAGGCGGCATAGAGAATGGTGTCTTCGGTCCCAAAGAATTCAGCAATCTTCTTTTCCAGTACTTTATGCAGATCAGAAGTTCCACATATAAAACGAACCGAAGACATACCATAGCCATGGGTGTCAAGTGCTTTTTTAGCAGCATTGATAAGCTCAGGACTGTTAGAGAGACCAAGATAATTATTGGCACAAAAATTTAAGACCTCTTTACCGGTGTTGATTTTGATTTCTGCTCCCTGAGGGGAAACAATAATACGTTCATTTTTAAAAAGGCCGGCTTCTTTGATGTCGGCTAACTCTTTGGTGAGATGTTCCTTGAAGCTGGTATACATTACAAAAATTGTTTTTGGTTATACATGATAAATATCTACAAAGATAGGGTTTTTAAAAAATCCATCCTTTCTATTTAAAGAATTCATTCTAATATTTTTAATAATGTTTTGAGACTTAAATAAAATCTCTAATTTTGCCAATATTATTCAACTCACTATATATTTCCTGAACATACTTTATTGCAACATTCTATGAAAAACATTCTTGTTATAGGGTCATTTGGGCAGATTGGTTCCGAGCTGACTCCAGAATTGCGTCGTCGTTATGGTAATGCCAATGTTGTTGCAGCTGATCTTTGTGTGAAAAAAGACAATCCCATCGCTTTAGAAGGACCGGCTGAGACACTCGATGTTACGAATCAACAATCTATTGCCTCTATTGTCAGCAAGTACAAGATTGATACCATCTTTAATATGGCCGCAATTTTATCTGTTGTTGCTGAAACAAAACCACAGGTGGCATGGAATGTAGGGGTCAATGGGATCTTCAATTGCCTGGAAGTAGCACGTGAATATAATTGCGCACTCTTCACCCCAAGCTCTATTGCTGCTTTTGGACCCGGCACACCACTCGATCAGACTCCTCAGGATACGTTACAACGTCCGGGTACGATGTATGGGGTCACTAAAGTCACTAGTGAACTGCTAAGCGATTATTACCACAAACGGTATGGTGTAGATACGCGTAGTGTACGTTATCCCGGGATCATTTCTAACGTTACCATGCCCGGTGGAGGTACGACAGATTACGCTGTTGAAATCTATTATGAGGCGGTCAAAGCAGGGCACTATACCTGTTTTTTGAAGAAGGGTACTTTTCTTGACATGATGTATATGCCCGATGCACTCAATGCTACCATTCAACTCATGGATGCAGATCCTGCGAAACTGAAACACCGTAACTCTTTTAACATCTCTGCCATGAGCCTTGAACCCGAGATGATTGCAGCTGAAATCAGAAAACACATCCCCGGTTTTAAACTCGACTACCTGGTTGATGATGGGAAACAACGCATTGCAGATACCTGGCCTAACAGCATGGATGACAGTTGTGCACGTGCGGAATGGCACTGGAAGCCTGAATGGAATCTGGCCTCTATGACTGAAGATATGTTGAAAGCCATACGTGTAAAACAGGCAAAGGGATTACTTAAAGTTGCTTCAGTTTAACCTTTTATCTTCACTTCAAAACCTATACTCCCTGCACAACTATCACCGTTGTGCTGGGTTTTTGTTTATTATATATTTTATCTCATAGACGTTGCTACATGAAAATGTGTGAATTATGTAATTTATTTCAAAAATTGTATAACGCATTTTAATCTAATCTCCTCCACCTTTGTAATACAATCATCAACTGACTAATGTTTTTTAATATGAGTCAATTGTAAATAATCGGTGTCGTTTATCTTTAAGAAAAAGTATAGTGCTCAAGACAGTCACTAACAGATATCTGTTTTCACGAGGGCTTGACACGTTTTTTATGGACGTGAATAAGGCCTGTAGATTTGTTATGCAATTCTTCAAACAGGCTTTTATCCCACCATTTCACATAAAAGAGGTCATCAACCAATGTTATGAGATAGGATTAAGAGCGCTGCCACTCATTACACTTACCGGATTTATAATAGGAATAGTGTTCACTAAACAATCGCGTCCGGCATTGGAATCATTCGGAGCCACGTCATGGTTGCCCTCGTTAATGGGGATTGCTATTTTAAAGGCATTGGGTCCATTGGTGACAGCACTTATCTGTGCCGGAAAGGTAGGTTCGGGTATTGGAGCAGAACTTGGTTCGATGAGAGTAACAGAACAGATCGATGCGATGGAGGTTTCAGCCATAAACCCTTTTAAGTATTTAGTAGTTACCCGTGTCATGGCAACGAGTATCACCATACCCATTCTTTCGTTCTATTGCATCATCGTGGGTTTGTTGGGTTCATATGTCAACGTCCGTGCCGAAGAGGCTACCAGCTTCTTAACCTTCTTCAAAAATGCATTTTCTACCCTCCAGTTTTTAGATCTGTCTACCTCTGTCGTAAAGGCTCTTGTTTACGGGTTCACTATTGGGATCGTTGGCAGCTACAAAGGATTCTATGCCACACAAGGAACACGTGGTGTGGGTAAGGCAGCTAACCAGGCAGTGGTCATGGCCATGTTTCTGATCTTTGTGGAAGAAGTTATCATCGTACAGATTGCTAACTGGATAAGATACTATTAATGATGGAAAATCAAAAAACAACAAAAATCATTAACCGTGATATTCCGGTGATTATCATCAAAGATTTATACAAATCGTTTGAAGATCTGGATGTATTAAAAGGAGTAAACCTAACCGTTTACAAGGGAGAGAATGTAGTTGTACTGGGAAAGTCGGGTAGTGGCAAATCTGTATTGATCAAGATTATCATAGGCTTGCTTAAGCCTGATAGTGGAGAAGTGATGGTGTTAGGACAAGAGGTGGATAAGTTGTCAGAAAAAGAACTGAATGCATTGCGGTTGCGTATAGGGTTTTCTTTTCAAAGCAGCGCCTTATACGACAGCATGAACATCCGTCAGAATCTTGAATTCCCATTAACAATGAATAAGAAAAACCTGACGAAACAAGAGATTGAAAACGAAGTCGTAGAGGTACTGGATGCCGTAGGCTTAGAAAATAAAATGAACGATATGCCGGCTGATCTGTCAGGAGGGCAACGCAAAAGGATAGGTATTGCACGCACTTTAATTCTCCGACCCGAGATCATGTTATACGATGAACCTACCGCAGGTTTAGATCCCATCACCTGTTTTGAGATCAACAGACTCATTAATCAGGTACAAAAACAATACAATACCAGCGCTATCATCATCACCCATGACCTCACCTGTGCCAAAGAAACCGGTGACAGGATAGCAATGTTTGTGGAAGGAAAGTTTACCCGTATAGGAGATTTTAAAGAGGTATTTGATTCCACCGATGAACATGTCAAAGGTTTTTACGATTACAATTTTATAAAATAAGCCATGAATAAATCACCCAATAAACGAGCTGTCATAGTAGGTCTGTTTGTATTTATAGGATTAATCCTCCTGCTAGCTTGTGTTCTCATTATCGGGAATCTGCACGAGACATTTAAAAAGAAGATAGAGATAGTTACCCTTTTCGATGATGTCAGCGGCTTGCAGGTAGGCAATAATATCTGGTTCTCAGGTGTAAAGATCGGAACGGTAAGTAGCCTTAAGTTCTATGCAGACCGGAAAGTAAAAGTATTGATGAAAGTTGAAGACAAAGCAGTGCCTTATATTCACGAAGATGCATTTGTAAAGCTAAGTACTGATGGCCTGATTGGGAATAAAATTCTGGTCATCTATGGTGGTACTTCACGCTCTCCTCAAATCAATGAAGGCGATACGCTGAGGGTTGAAAAGACATTCACTTCCGAAGACATGATCAATACTTTGCAGGAAAACAACAAGAACCTGTTGGTGATCACCAACGACTTTAAACTCATCACCCATAAGATTGCCAATGGAGAAGGAACGGTAGGTAAACTGATCAATGATAATTCACTCTATAACCATCTTGACTCTGCAACTCTTTCTCTTCAAAATGCATCTATCCTGGCAAAGCAGCTAATCACCTCACTCTCTGCTTTCAGTAAAGGGCTCAACAGGAAAGGCACCCTTGCCAATGAACTGACTACAGATACTGTAGTATTCAAATCTCTGAAAGCATCTGTCATTCACTTGCAACAGATGTCTGACAATGCCAATGTCTTTGTTAATAACCTGAAAGAGGCAAGCAGCAATCCTCACAGTTCAATAGGTGTTTTACTGCACGATGAAGAATCAGGAGCAAGACTAAAACAGACCATAAAAAACCTGGAGTCCAGCTCTCAGAAACTCGATCAGGACCTTGAAGCAGCTCAGCAAAACTTTTTGCTCAGAGGGTTTTTCAAGAAGAAAGCAGCAGTACAGAAGAAGTTAACGACAGCAGAAGTAACAAACACTAAATAGCATTTTAGAATCAATAAAATGAAAAAGAATGTTCATAATATAGCACAGGTTATCACTGATGAAGAAGGCAGGAGCGAAAATAGTTCTTCTGATGAATTGACAGCAGAGATGATTGAACAGGAAGAAAACGAACAGATCATCAGGTTTGAAGAAGATCTCGCATCCAGCGCCGAATAAGATAAACTCCAACGGTTTAAAGATTACACCTGAAGTTAATGATTGTTTTATGTAATTTTGCAGTCCTTATTTGATACAGGATGTCTGTTGCCATTATTGATGACAAACAGCACCTTACCGGAAAGTAGCGATAATTGTTATTGCAATACGCATACATTAACTCAGTGAAGAATGAAGATTGCAGCATTGGTTTCAGGAGGAGTGGACAGTTCAGTGGTAGTACATCTACTGAAAGAGCAGGGCTACGAACCAACCATATTTTATATCCGGATAGGAATGGACGATGATTCCTTCGACTGTCCGGCCGAAGAGGATATTGAAATTACAAGTTGGGTGGCTAAGAAATATGGTTGCAAGATGGAAATCGTTTCTTTGCAACAGGAATACTGGGATCAGGTGGTGGCTTATACCATCGACAGTGTGAAACGTGGCTATACCCCCAATCCCGATGTGATGTGCAATAAGCTGATCAAGTTTGGCAGCTTTGAAGAGAAATATGGGAAAGACTTTGATAAGATTGCAACAGGACATTATGCCACCAACCATTATATCGATGATTACTGGTGGCTGGGCACCGCCAAAGACCCCATCAAAGACCAGACCGATTTCCTGGCACAGATCAATTATCACCAGCTCAGTAAACTGATGTTCCCTATCGGAAACATGATGAAGAACGAGGTCCGGAAGATAGCCGTGGAGGCAGGCCTGCCCAGTGCAGCCCGTCGCGACAGCCAGGGGATCTGTTTTTTAGGCAAGATCAATTACAACGATTTCCTCCGCAGGTTTCTTGGAGAGAAGGAAGGTGCTATCATAGATCAGACGAGTGGCAAAAAGATTGGCTCCCATAAAGGCTTTTGGTTTCATACTATCGGTCAACGCAAGGGGTTGGGATTGAGTCAGGGACCCTGGTTTGTGGTGAACAAGGATACCGAACAAAATATCGTCTATGTGGCTAATGGTTACGATCCCGATTCCCAGTATGGCGATGAGGTACGTCTGCAAGGGATGCAGTTCATCACCAAAGACATATGGGGCGACTTTGAAGATGGACGCGACATCACTTTCAAGATCCGGCACACCCAGGACTTCTCAAAGGGCACTATCTATAAGACTGGAAACATTTATACCATAAAAGCTCTGGAAAGGGTAGCAGGGATAGCCCCCGGACAGTTTGGAGTGATCTATGACAAGGATGCTAAACTTTGCCTGGGAAGCGGTGTGATAATGTAAATGCCTTTTTATTTTTTAGGAGTTTTATCCGGTAACGGATGGAAATAGATCTTCCCTTCGGGATGATTGGATAAAAGAATATATTTATCTGATTTCAGTAAACGTTTAAAACTAAGCGAGTCAGGGCCTGCATTGTCCTGGATCCATACCAGATAATACTCTTCCTGGTTGTCCTCGATGAAGTATTCATTTTCTACCTTAAAAATCTTGTTTGGGATGGCATTGGCATTCAGTCCGGTGAAGAGATAGACCGCCTCATTCCCATTGGAATAGATCTGGGTATCTTTATTAAAACGTTGTTTGTTCTTTTTGATGTAATCCATCAGTTGTGAGTTCTTCCATCTGTCTTCTGCATATCCTGGGAGCCCTTCTGTGCTGGCATCGTTATACAGGTCTCTGTTATCTACATACTGACAATAGGATATGATTACAAACAGAAGACCGAAGAAAGCGATCAGGCTATATTTTCTCCAACTGCTTTGTTTGGATACCAGCCAGGTGATAACAAATGTAAAAGGAAGTACACAGGGTAAATAGAGGGGTGACAACAATCTCATATCCAACGTCTCGAACCTTGAGAAGGTTGACGATATGACGATGAAGAGCGAATAGACAATAAAGTAGACCGCAAGGATATTCCAGTAGTTATAGTAACGGTTAGTTTTAAAGATGTGAATGATATGCGAATAGATGTAAAACACAAAAAATGAGATTCCTATCAGCACGACGAAAGCCAGCGGAAAGCTGTGCAGATAGAAAAAGTCACCAATGACATTCGAATAGTTTTCAATATTCTTAAACAACGATGTGAAGCTTTTCTGTCGGTCACCCATCATTATATCTGTGACGAGATAGTTCCTGACAAGATTTGCAATCCAGAAAGCGCTGCCCAGGGCCCCAAGCAACAAAAGATGACCGATCTTCTTCCAGGGTAGTAATTTTCTGTCCAACAGAATCATCAACCCGGCGGCACCAATCAAAGTAACTCCGGCATAGCGGACCAGACAAGATATCCCGGCAATGAGAGCAACGATGATTAACCCTTTGATGGTTTTATCCCGCCCATAATAATGAAGTGCTATAAAAAACAACAAGGTTAATACAAGAAAGAGGGTTTCGGACAACAACATGGAATAGATGCCAAGCATGGCAGGACTGAAAACGATGATTATGAGGAAAGGAATCTTAACCCATTTGTTTTTTGTCGAGATATGATTGATGATGCCACCACTGAGATAGATCAGACAAAAGTATAAGAACATGTTGATAAACACCCCGCTTTGGAGGATATCTACCCTGGTAATAAAGAGGACCAGACTCAGGAACAAGGGATAGCCCACCGGGAAATCAATCAGCGGGAAGCCATCCAGGTTCATGAAGCCATGACCTTGAACGATATTGCGGGCAGTACCCAGATAGGCTATCGAATCAGTCTCTAGTCCAATACCCCCGTGTCGGGAATAGAGATAGATCAATAGAGCACCTATCAATCCTGCAATAGCAGAATCAATATTTTTTTTAAAGGAGAAAAGGTTTCGGTCAGGGCTCATTGTATTCTGGAAAGTAAGTTTAGAACGGATAGCGGGAAGTTATTTCTTCGTAATCTTATCGGGGGCCGGATGATGAAGGATACATCCTTCTGGAGTAGCGATTAGTGCAATATAGTAATTAGTTTTCAGTAAACTTCTCAGGCTGAGCAACTCAGGGCTATCGTTCTCATAAAACCACACCAAATAATAATCAGTTTGCTGATCCTCCTTAAAGTCCTCATTATCTGACTTAGATTCCACATGCGGAATCAGATCAGCACTTAATCCTGTGAAAAGATAGATAGCTTCATTCCCGTTCGAGTAAATCTGGGTGTCATCGGTAAAATGAACCTTATCTTTTTTGATGTAATCAATGATAGGAGAGTTCTTCCAGCAGTCTTCGGCATAACCGGGTATACCGCCATCCTTGGCCATATCCCATAGATCGTAGTCATCCCGAAACTGATAAAGATTAATGACACCAAACAACAATACAAATAAGGAGATGAGCGAATATTTTTTCCATCCCTTTTGCTTCGAGATCATCCAGGGAATCACAAAAGTTAAGGGCAACAAACAAGGCAGGTAAAGGGGCGACAATAAACGGGTATTTAATGTCTCATACCTGGAAAAGGTTGCAGAAAGGACCATAAACAGGGAATAGACAATAAAGAAAGAGCCGCAGATATTCCAGTAGTTATAGTAGCGATTGGTCTTATAGAGGTGGATGATGTGAGAATAAAGGTAGAAGATGATAAACGATACCCCAATCAGGATAGTGAGAGAAACCGGGAAGTTGTGGAAATAGAAGAAGTCGCTAAATACAAAGGCATAGTTTTGAATATTCTGATATAAAGAAGTGAGACTCTTCTCCCTGTCCCCGGTCATCATCCCTGTTACCAGATAATTCCTGAACAGGTTAGCCGCCAGAAAGAAGATGCCAATACTTCCATAGAGCATGAGATGACCGATCTTTTTCCCAATCTTGAGTTTTTGATCCAGTAGTATCATCAGGCCTCCTGCCCCTACCAATGTTACACCTGCATAACGAACGACACAAGATAGTCCTGCCAGGATAGCCACCACCACCAAAGTAGAGATGGTTTTTTCCTTTCCATATCGATGAAGTGCTATAAAGAAGAGCAGTATCATCAACAGAAAGAGCGTTTCGGACCAGAGCATCGTATAGATATTTAGCAGTGCAGGGCTAAATACGATCAGGAAGAGAAATGGAATCTTGACCCATCTATTCTTTGTCGAGATATGATTAATGATGCCTCCACTCAAATAGATCAACGTAAAATAGAGGACCATATTGATCACACTCCCGCTCTGCAACAGGTCTACCCTGGTGATAAAGAGTATAATGCTCAGGAAGGCAGGGAACCCCATCGGGAAGTCGGTGATTGGCATGCCTTCAAACTCAAAGAAGCCTCCACCATGAACAACACTGCGGGCGGTACTTATATATACAATGGAATCGGGAGAAAGGCCTATGCCACCATGCCTGGAATAAAAAAATATCAAGAGAGCACCTATGAGTCCGGCAATGGCCGAATCATAATTTTTCTTTAATGCAAAAAGACTAATGTCAGAATTCATATAAGTTAAGATACTTTTCCGTCGACAATTTCAGTCTGCAAAGATAAGATTATCACAAAAGATAAAACATCACATGGTTTGAATAATATATTGCTTTTTTATGGGTGTCTCATTTGAAAAAGAATATCGTAATTGATCAAAGAATAGTTAAAAATTTCCTTTTTTATTTTAAATAATATTTTGATATTTACAAAGTATTCAAAATGAAACTTTACACTACTGGAATGAGCTGAAATTATACTATAATTACTGTAATGGAAAAGCAATACAATGAAAAATATTTCTACCATTTTGTTTTTATTACTGTTTTCAAGCAGTTTGATTTTTGGACAGTCAAGAGGTTTACGACTGATCGAGAAAGATAAATTCTCCACAGTCGAACGTAGACTAAATAAAGACATATCCAAGCAACCCAACGATGTTGGATTGAATTATGAAATGGCGGTGTTACTGACCCAGAAAGGGTATAATAAATATAGCCCCGAGAGTGCATATATGTTTTTAATGAAGACCATGAGCCTGTATGAAAACACTACAGACCCTAAAGTCCTCAAGAGCTTAGATAAGATCCCCATCAACAAGACCCTGTTTCAGAATTATAACGACACCATCTGTCGGCATGCCCTCGAAGATGCCATTGCAACAAATAGTGTCGATGCCTATGAAAGGTTCCTGACCTATTTCAAGACCTCACCTGCAATTTACCTGAGCCGGGCCGTTTCCAACAGAGATATCGTGGCCTTTCTACTGGCCTGTGAGAAACATACCGTCGATGCTTATCAGTCTTTTATCACCAAATACCCCGATGCAGTTCAAAAAGGAGAGGCCATCAAAAAGCGCAATCAGCTGGCTTTTGGCATCGTCAAAGGCCTGGATAGAATTGAAAGCTACAAGGAATTTATCAATAAATACCCTGTGGCACTGGAGGTAAATGAGGCATGGGAGCGGGTTTACGAGTTAGCCTTTGCCCAGGCAGAGCAGGAGAACACCCTACAAGCCTATAAGAAGTTTGTTGATGAATACCCCAAAAGCAGCCAGTATGCGGTAGCACTATCCCGGGTGAACGAAATGAACTATGCTCTGGCTGAAAAAGAAAACACCTCGGCTGCCTATAAGAAGTTCCTGGATGAAAACCCTGGCAGCAAGCAATATGAGAAAGCTTTTAAGCTATTCGAAGAGAAACAATATCTCGAGATCAAGCGTGATGGGGACTGGATGAGCCTGAAGACCTTTATTGATAGGTGTCCCAATAACTCTTGGAAGAGCGTCGCCCTCGACAGCATCTGCGCGATTGGCCTCAGGACAGAAGACCTGGGCGCCTTGAAATACACCACCGACAGTCTAAAAGGCAGTAAGCGTAACGACGCATTGCTGCTCTATCATGATGTATTTACCAACGATGGCGAGAAGTCAACCCTCGACCTGTTTTACAAGGCCTTCCCCGATACCATTTTCAATGCCATTAAGATCAAAGATTACGCCCTGGCCGAGTTGGGTAACAACCTCGCGTTGGAGTTGCCCTATAAGACTGCCGACTTCCAGAAATACGATGAATACATCCGCAAGGCTGCTCCTAACGAGAAAGCATTTGTCGCCCTGCAAAGAATCATCTCTTCCGACATAAACGTCAAGGACTGGAAATTCGCAGTCAACAAACTCAATACCTATATCAGCTGTTTCAAGACAAAAAACAAGAAGGTGAAGGAGCTGATAGCTCTTCTCGAAGCAGCAACCGATAATACCATCCAGATCACTTCTGTTGGGTCCGGTATCAATACCGCTGAAGGTAACGCATACCAACCCGTCATTACCGCTGACGATAAGAGCCTATACTTCTGTGGCAAAGGCAGAAAAGACAATGTCGGCAGTGAAGATATCTTTGTGTCCAACAAAGTCAATGATGTCTGGAGTGACGCCAAAATCGTCTCAGATCTTTCACCGGCAGGTTCAAACAATGTACAATTCAGTATCAGTAACGATGGGACACGAATGATCCTTTCCCGGTCCGGTAAACTCTATTATTCCAATAAGTCAGCCGGTGGATGGGGCGATGCCATCCCATTTTCCGATATCATCAACTCCGGGAAGTGGCAGAGCGATGCCACGATCACGGCCGACGGCAAGGCATTGCTCTTTGCCTCCGCCCGCGAAGGGGGGTACAACCTGGAGACACCCAACATGATCTACCATGGCGACAGCCAATACCCTGTTGACATTTATGTCTCTCTGTTGAGCGAAAAAAACGAATGGGGCAAGCCTATCAACCTGGGAAAAGTAATCAACACCCCTTACTGTGATCGCATGCCCTATCTGGCTCCCGACATGAAAACACTATATTTTAGCTCCGATGGTCACGGGGGTTTGGGTGGTCTCGATGTCTTCAAAGCAACCCGACTGTCCGACACCTGTTGGACCAGTTGGAGCGAGCCCGTAAACCTGGGTAAGGAGATCAACACCGAGGAGTCCGACCGCAACTATAAGATCTCTGGCGATGGGACCAGGGCCTATTTCTCAAAGAAGGCCACGCCACAGGACAAAGAAGC
>Ga0224523_1001158_pt1 | contig 11747 bp, 6 predicted proteins | sample CFST50metaG_FD_182732 | JGI IMG/M metagenome (GOLD analysis project Ga0224523, IMG submission 182732) | Peat soil microbial communities from Stordalen Mire, Sweden - C.F.S.T50 | ecosystem: Environmental > Terrestrial > Soil > Wetlands > Peat | place: Sweden: Norrbotten County, Stordalen Mire...
AATAGATATAAGCGATATCACAATAAATAAAACGATATATCCTTTATTCTTCAAAATAAAACTTTAAAAAAGATTAAATAAAATAATTCTTCACAAAGGTAATAAAGATGAATGATTTGTAAAAGTATTTTAACTTTGACAATTATTCATCATCATTTGTTTCGATGACATCGAAAAAAGAAAATATTCTCATATCTATTTCAGGAATTATTTTTTTTGTTTTTTACATGATTTATTCCTGTTTCAACCGCTTTGCTGCTGATGATTATTATTATATTTATAACATCAATAAAATCGGCGTATGGGGTAATATGCTAAACGATTATTTTAGCTGGAGCGGCAGGTGGACGGTAAATTTATTATGGTCGCTTTTATATCTTAATTTTAATATTAATTGGGTACTTCCGCTTGCAACCACATTATTGTTTACTATTTTCTATATTTCCATTGTCCTAGTTTTAAAAAAAATAGTTATCCGTTTTTTCCCAGATCATAGCTTACTAAAATATCCGCCGCAACTTTTAGCGATCATTTTTGTGCAATTTGTTTTTTTTGTTTCATCCGGCAAAGGCGAAATATGGTTTTGGCCAGCTTCTTTTTTCACCTATTTATTATCTGTTTCATGTTTTTTGACAGGATATAGTTTATTATTTTCAGGAAAGAAGCTAAGCTTTATTTTTTCGGCTATAATAATTATGTGCTTTGTATATGCAGGCGGAGCAAGTGAATCGTATACATTGAACTATTTTATTATCATTGTTGTTTCGGCAATGCTGATAATAAAATCACCGAAGATATTTTCTTTGGCATCAAGAGAAATAATTTTTAAACGTTTGATATTTTTTACAACGTTCATGCTCATTTCATTTATTATTTCTGTAATAAGCCCTGGCGACAGCACAAGAATGAAAGCACTTCCAGAACCAACAGTATTTAAAGGCCTTTTGTTTTCGATGAAAACCTTATATCATCTTGTTTTCTTGAAATTCTTACCAAACATTCATTATTTTATTCTTTTTATTATTTCATGGTTTTTCGTGGGAACATCTTTAAACCGTTCAGAAAAAGGAAAAACATTTTATTCTTTTACAAAAAAATTCTTCGTTTCATTAACGATATTGGTAATCATAACAGCAATCATGATTTTCCCCAGTTGTTATACTTTATCCGACATCGTACCCGACAGGGGATTATCGCAAGTAATCATTTCATGGACAGCATTCTTTTCAGCGTGGGCATTTAAATCAGGGCATCATATTACCATTTCGAAAAATATTGCCTCAACATTATTTAGATTAAGCATAGTGATTATGATACTGAACAGCGCTATTGTCGGGTTTGTTCAAATTCCGGTAATGGCATCTTATACAAAAGCCTTTGATAAACGGACTTCATTGTTAAAGGAACTTCAGAAAAAAGGGAACACAAAAACAATAACACTCAATAAACTTCCGCCGAGCGGATTTCTTTATTCTGCCGAAATCTCAAAAGATAGTTCCTACTTTGTAAATGTACATTTACAAAAAGGACTTTTGTTAGACTTTAATATTAAGCTTCGCTAAAATAGAAGGTGATTTTTATTGATAAGACCTTCTAAAAATCCACTTTAACAAAAAACCAAATTATACTGATTACTTTTCTGGAGCTAATTATTTAGCAGAATAACTGTCCTGCCTGTATTTTAAGCTTAAATGCAGAAATCACTATTAGTATTAGCACTTAGTAATTTAAAGTGAATTTACTTGACATTGGACATTGTTTTTAGCTATATTAGAGAACTAAATATGAATAAAAAAGAAAGCTTATGAAAACTTTATATTCTTTAAAGGTGATATTGATATGTATTGTATTATTAGCAATACTTATGAATAATTATTCATCTGCTCAAAGTGTCGGTATCAGTCAATCCAATTTTGCTCCCACTTCATTATTTCATGTTCATAGCACAGCAGCATCAGGACAATTATTTCAATTATCAAATGCCAGCAGCACTTTATCAAGCGGCTCGCCAACAGTCAACAGCGGTTTCAACATAAGCCTGGATGCTTCAAAAAATATCACATTTAATCAATATGAAGATGCAGATTTCATATTTAAGCTAAATAATATTCAGGCAGGCTATCTCAACCACGCCAATAGCCTTACTTCATTCGGTTATAATGCGGGTCTGGGTAATAAAGGTCAGTATAACACAGCCATTGGGACTAACGCATTTGTGAATAATAGCAGTGGATCTTCGAATACGATAATTGGAATGGATGCCAATTATTATTTTAGCACTGGAAGCGGTAATACTGCTGTGGGAATGTATTCACTGGAAGGCAATTCCACGCCCGCAAATAATACAGGAGGTTATAACACAGCAATTGGATATGCAGCAGGCAGCGGATTTCACGCAGGGAGTCCCAACAACTATCAAATTACCACAGGGGATCATAATACCTTTATAGGTTATGCCAGTTCTGCAAATGCTACTGGGTATACAAATGCTACAGCTCTTGGTTCTTATTCTTTGGCAGGCGCCAGTAATTCTTTGGTTCTAGGAAGTATCAACGGAATTAATGATGCTCCCACTTCTACTAATGTCGGCATCGGAATAATTGCACCTACCAGCCTTTTGCATATAGTTGACGGAGGAACTACGCCTGGTTTTGCAACTGGAAATCTTGTTACTATTGATGGCAATAAAACAACTACAGGGAAAACATTATATATACCTTCTTCAACATTAACTTCCGGAAATTTATTACATTTGAATGCGAGCAATACGGCAGCTACAGGTTCTGCTTTATTAGTTGAAAATGATGGTGCATCTGCAAATGCCATTCAGGCAATTGGAGGTGGCAACCCTAATTATTCTGCTATTTTTGCTACAGCTACAGCTGCTGCCGGCGGCGGATCAGCTTATGATGTAACCCATTCATGCCATACTATTTATGGTACAATAGATGGTGGACAACCATACAGTTTTGGCATATATGGTAATGTAAATGGCAGTGCAAATAACAGTGCGGGTGTCATGGGTCATTACGCCACAAATTGTTATGGTATGCTGGGATACTACAATAGCGCTAATACCAGCCTTTATGGAGTATATGGACTTGGGGGTGATGGTTCTAATGGCGGAGCCGGGGTGTTTGGAGTAACTTCAGGAGGAAATGCCGGTGTTTCGGGTAAGAATACAAGTGGAAATACCGTTGGAGCCACTGGGGTGTTTGGAATAAATTCGACTTATGGGGTTGGTGCACTGGGATATTATACTGCTGCAACTGGCGGTATTGGGGTATATGGTCTTGCCGGTAGTGGTCTTGCTTCTAATGGTGCTTATGCCGGATATTTCAGCGGAAATGTTGCACTTGGTGGAACGGCATCAGCATCACAACTCCAATTCTTTGAACCATCCGGGGGCGGCGCAAATTATACCGCATTTCAGGCGCAAGCACAAGCTGGCAATGTTACGTATACTTTACCTGCTGCAGATGGAAACAACAGGCAGGCACTTACTACAAATGGCGCCGGAACGATGTCATGGCAAACTTTATATGGTTCAAACGTGCAGTCCGTCGTTGGGACAACGGATATTAGTATTAATTCCACAACACCTGCTGATGTTGCCAACCTTAGTATTACATTCACCCCTGTTCACAATACTGTTTATGTTTCATTTGGAATCTCCGGAGCAACAGCTGCAAACTTAAATAAAGAAACTTTTGTTTGCGCCCAACTTTATAACAATGGCGTCATGGTTGCTGGCACCGGGAGTATTGCATCTGATTTTGACGATGTAACCGGTGTTGCATCTGCTTACAATGTTTTTATGAATATGTACCCTGTAACTGTTACCGCTGGAAGTTCTACTACTATCAAAGTACAATGGTACAGAGGTGGAACTTCGCCAGATATTATTTATAATAATTGTAATACTCACGCAGCTTATTCTCACAGAAGTATGACAATATGGGATTAAAAATTTTAATGATCAATTATATTTTCAAATAAAATGAAAAGGCTGTTTTACATAGTTTCAATATTACTGGTAATCCCCTTTTTTACCAAAGGTCAGGGGCTTATTATCAATAACACTGTTTATTTAATACAGAAAGGCGGCACTTGTGTTGTTATCAACAGACAGGCAAATGACGGAATAACACGCACAGGGACAGCTACCGGCGGCATCATTAACAATGACAATAATGAAAACAATTATGTCTCTTGGATCATAGGTACTGGCAGTAGTAATCCTTATTCGGTCCCGTGGATGTCTACTGATGCTTCTCCTGCATACATCCCTTTTGTTTATACCATCACTTCTCCCGGAACAAATGCAACCGGCTCTGTACTTTTTTCAACATGGCGGACACAATCAGATAACAAAACAGCTGTTGTAGGGGGTGTAAGCGGAAGACCTACAAGCGTTATAAATACTGATGACCAAGGCATTGATAATTCATTAAATACAATTGACAGGTATTGGTGGGTAAAATTTTCAGGATATATCACATCAACAGCGCCACAGGCTACGCTTTCATTCTATTATATCGACCCAACTGATTTTCCTGCTCCTAATAACATTGTTAGCGGCGGAAATGAATCAAGTTTATTTGCACAATATTGGGATGGAAGTCAATGGGTAAGACCGGGCATGGGTACAGATAATTCAGCAAGCAATTACGTAGGCGGAAGCATTACTTCCCAAACCACCAATACTCCATGGACACTGAGTTTAAGCACTTCGCCTCTTCCTATCAAACTTTTATCTTTCAATGCAGTTTGCGAAGAAAATAGCGTCAGCCTGAACTGGTCTACAGCAAGTGAAATCAATAATAATTATTTTACTATAGAACGCAGTAAAGATGCGCAAACATGGGAAAGCTTCGCAACAGTGAATGGAGCAGGAAACAGTAACGCCATTCTATATTACAGCGCGACAGACAATCAGCCTTATCCTGATTATACTTACTACCGTTTAAAACAAACCGATTACAACGGCACTTTTACATACAGCAATGTGGTTATAGCAGGATGTGGTTCCAGTGCTATTTCTTTCAACCTTATTTCCATTGCCAATAATCCCCAGGGAGGCGACATCGTTTTATCTTTCACAGCAAATGAAGGCGAGCAATTTACTTATGCACTCTATGATATGCAGGGAAAACTGCTGGAAAACGAAACAGCAAAATCGGTTACCGGAATGAACGAAATACACATTTCTGCAAAAGACATGAGCAATTCAATATATATTGTCACATTGCAAAACGATACAAGATCCTTTAGTAAAAAAATATTTATAAGTAATCAATATAAATAAGATATACAATTGTTGTGCTTAAGCATCTTTCATTGAGCCCGCCCTGTCTGATTTCTATTATATTCATATAAATATTTATTCTGCAATCAAATCATTTGTATTTTAGCAAAGTTTTGAGTTTAATTAATGTCATTCACCGTTTACAAATCATCGGCTGGTTCGGGTAAGACTTTTACACTGGTAAAAGAATACATCCGTCTTGCCATTCAAAAACCCGATCAATTCAGGCATATCCTTGCCATTACTTTTACCAACAAGGCTGCCAATGAAATGAAAGAACGTGTGATACGGTATCTTACCGAATTATCTGCCGATCCTATTGATGAAAGTACTGCTGCTTATAAATTTCTTTTGCCTGATCTTCTTGAAAGTTCTTCATGCTCTGAAAAAGAAATATCTGCAAAAGCAGGAATGGTGCTCGATTCCATACTACACAATTATTCAGATTTTGCCATTGGCACTATCGATAGCTTTGTTCATCGCATCATCCGCACATTCGCGCATGACCTCAAAATTCCGATGAACTTTGAAGTGGAGATGGATACTGACAAATTATTATCAGAAGCAATTGATCTTTTACTCAATAAAGCCGGCTCTGATGAACAACTTACCAAAGCGCTTGTTGAATTCACAGAAACAAAAACAGATGATGAAAAAAGTTGGCTGATAGAAAAAGATCTTCAAAAATTTGCCAAACAACTTTTCAAAGAAGACAATCTTCTTCACATTGAAAAAATAAGAAATTTAAGCATCAATGATTTTCTTGAAATACGTAAGAAGTTAGGCCGTTTAATTTCTCAATTCGAAAATGCAATTATTAAAATCTCAAAAGAAGCCTCCGAATTAATTATAAAAAATGATATTTCAATTGAATCGTTTTTTCAGGGAAACCGAGGTATCGGGAAGTATTTTCAAAATCTTGCAAACGCTCAGTTTGAAAAAACGAAACCGAATACATATGTTTTAGATACCGTTGAACAGGATAAATGGTATGCCGGAAAAGCAACAGCAGATGATAAAGCGAAGATAGATTCAATAAAAGAAGATCTCGGGGATTTATTTCTTGCGATTTCTCAGCAAACCGACAAACAATACAAACATTATGTTTTGTACAAAATGATTTTTGCCAATATTTACCCTGTCACTGTGCTTAACGAGATTGAAAAGATAATTGAAGAAATAAAAAAGGAAAATAATATTTTACCGATTTCCGAATTCAATAAAAGGATTTCAAAAATAGTTATTTCGCAACCTGTGCCCTTCATTTACGAGCGACTTGGTGAAAAATACCAGAATTATCTTATTGATGAATTCCAGGATACATCTGCCTTGCAATGGATGAACCTGCTTCCTCTGATTGAAAATTCATTGTCGTACGGACAATTCAACATGATAGTCGGTGATGGCAAACAAGCCATTTACCGCTGGCGTGGCGGAGATGTGGAACAATTTTCAATGCTGCCAAAACTACCTCCTTCCCTATCGGATGAATTCTCGATTGAAAGAGCAGAGGCCATTGAACGCAATTACGAAGAAAAAAATCTTTCATCCAATTTTCGGTCAAAAGCCGAGATCATTGAATTCAATAATAATTTTTTTAGTCATATTGAAAGTATAAGTTCGGAATATATCAAATCCGTTTATAATCAATGTCAGCAGAAGTTTGACGCAAAAAACAAAGGCGGATATATTCAGATAGATTTTTTAAACAACAATGATTCTGAAGATAAAACTTACGATGAAATTACTTTACAAAAGATCTCAGAAACCATTGCTGAGCTTCTTAAAGACAAATTTACTCTAAAAGATATTGCCATCCTTTGCCGATCGAATTTAAATGCTTCGTTAATAGCCCGACACCTCATTTCGCTTGGTATTAGTGTTATTTCGGATGAATCATTACTGATAGCTGGTTCGCGTGAAGTTAATTTTTTACTTGCGCTTATCTCTTTTATTTCAAATCCCAATGATGACATATCCAAATACCGCATCATTCATTACCTTGTCAGCAATAAATTGGTTTTTGATAATGATACGTACACGGTTTGCAAAATATTCAGGCAGAACAATTCGCTGAATACGGCATCACTCCTTGAATACCTAAGAAAAAACAATTTCATTATCGACACAGATCTTCTGTCTTCATTGCCGATATATGAGCTTTTCGAAAACCTGGTTTCAACATTCAACATTGAGAAAATTACCGATCCTTATATTCGTTTTTTCCTTGATGCCGTTTTTGAATTTTCTTCAGGAAAAACAAACAGCATTTCCGATTTCCTTGATTGGTGGGAAGAACAGAAATTAAAAAAATCAATTATCATTCCCGATGAAGTGGATGCAGTGAACATCATGACCATTCATAAATCGAAAGGACTTGAGTTCCCTGTTGTCATTTATCCATTTGCTACGGATCATCTCAAAAACACAAATGATAATCTTTGGATAGACACGAATATTGCTGAGATCCCTGAATTAAGATCATCACTTATCAGCAATAACGAATCACTCAAAGAAACCGATTATACCGAACTATATACTTCCGAAAAAGACAAATCGCTGCTTGACACACTGAACGTGCTTTATGTGGCATTAACCAGACCTTCGGAACGTCTTTACATTTTCACGAAACCACCTTCCGAAAAATTCGCGCAACCAAAATCCATTCCTGATTTTTTCGCTTCATATCTCCAATCTATTGCGGAATGGGAAGGAAACAAAATGCAAAATTCTTTTGGAAATAAAACTCTTCATTCGTCTTCAAAGAAAGATGAACAGGATATTTCCGGGATAACATTACATTCATTTCCTGTAAAGAATCGCAAGCAGGTAATTTATTTAAAGAAAAAATCAACCGATGTGTGGGACGTTGAAAATCCTTTACGCAACAGCGATTGGGGAAACCTTGTTCATTACACACTTTCAAAGATCAAGCATTCAGGCGAAGTTGAAAACGTAATAACAACACTTACAAAAAATGGAATTATCCTGAAACAAAAAGAAAAAGAATTAACTAAAAAAATAAAAACAATTATTTCTGACCCTCTACTTAATCCTTTCTTTCAGCCCGAATGTGATGTTAAGGTAGAAACAGAAATATTATTGAAAGATGGTTCTACCCTGCGCCCCGACAGGGTTGTCCTTGAAAATAACAATGCTGTGGTGATCGATTACAAAACAGGAAACATGAATGATTCGCATAAAACACAAATCCGTTTGTATGCCAAAATCCTTGAAGAAATGGGATATTCAGAAACAAAAAAACTTATTGTTTATATTGACCTCGGCAAAGTGATTGAAGTAAATTAGAACATTTGTTTTCTAAAATAAAATTACATTTGTAATAATTAGTTGGGGGCTGTAATTAAAAACAATAAAAAATATTAACTACAAATAATTCAAGCATGATCATAAATAAACGTTATTTACCTTTTTGGCTATTCATTATTTCATTATTTTTCATTCTTATTATCCGTGATTTATTTCGCGACGGAATGTTTATGGATGGAATGATTTATGCGACGATAGCAAACAATCTTGCCAATGGATTGGGGACTTTCTGGAACCCGATCTTTGGACAGACTATCATGCATGATTTTCATGGACAACCACCTTTGCTTTTCGGAATAGAAGCAATATTTTTTAAAATTTTGGGAAGTAGCTTATATGTGGAACGTATCTATGGTTTACTAGTTGTATTAATGACTGTTTTCCTGATTTATAAATTATGGAAATGTTTTTTTAACGAAAGACCTGAAGTAAATATCTTTTGGCTTGCTGTTTTATTTTTGCTTTGCATACCCGTTTGCTTTTGGGCGTATTCAAATAATTTAGAAGAATCGACAATGGGAATGTTTGATCTTGCAGCATTACTCTTTATCTTCAAATCAATTATTCATAAAAATAAAATATGGCTGAACCTCAGTTTGGCAGCATTAATGCTTATTGCAGCAAGTATGTGCAAAGGCGTGCAGGGCTTGTTTCCATTAACCGCCATTTTCTTTTATTGGGTTATATTCAGAAACATTTCTTTCTCCAGAATGTTTATATACAGTGTTTTTTTACTTGTATTTATCATCGTTTTTTACGGAATGATTTCATTAAACGAAACCGTACGCTCAAGCTATGCAGCGTATTTTGACAGCCAGATCATACCTTCATTTACTAATCCGGGTATTACTCATACTGACAGATTTCGAATAATCAAACAGTTATTTTCCGAACTTTTACCTGTGTTCGTTCTCATGATTGGAGGGGGGATTTTTATAAAAATAAAAAAAATGTTTTCCTCTATTGATAAAAATACGAAACGAATATCTCTTTTGTTTTTACTTATTGCCTTATCAGGAACTTTACCATTAATGCTAACACTAAAACAATCCGGCTTCTATATGGTAACAGCAATGCCTTGTTATGCTATAGGATTTGCAATCATTTTCGCACCATCATTATCAACTCTTATTGATCAAATCAAAGTGAATTCAAAAAAACTTAAAATATTTACAACCGTTACATGGCTTATGCTTGCTGTGTCTATCGTTTTTTCATTGATCACTATTATATACATACCTAAGCGTGACAAAGAAATGCTTCATGATGTATATTGTACCGGGGAAATAATAACAAACGGAAATATTATAGGAATTCCTGAAGAAACGCATAGTGAATGGTCGTTGCATGCATACTATAGTCGCTATTTTTATATTAGTTTAGATGCTTCATCAATACGACATAAATATTTTTTATTGGATAAATCTCTTGACCCGAAACTCGTTCCTGAGGGTTATAAAATGCTTAATATCCCTACTCAAAAATACAATCTATATATTTGGAATCATTAAAATTTCGTATTATTGTTATTCAAATCATTTAAACCTTTCGAAATAAAAAATCATTATGGCAAAAATCACATTAAAAGGAAATACGATCAACACAATAGGTGAATTACCTAAGGTTGGCGAACAGGCAAAAAATTTCACTTTGGTAAAATCCGATCTGTCACGAGTTACTCTTGCTGATTTTAAAGGGCAACGCTTAGTGCTTAATATTTTCCCAAGTCTTGACACAGGCACTTGTGCTGCATCAGTAAGATATTTTAATACAGCAGCTGCAACTCTTAAAAACACAAAGGTTCTTTGTATTTCAAGAGACCTTCCATTCGCACAAGCCCGATTCTGTGGTGCTGAAGGGATTGCAAATGTTATTACTCTTTCGGATTTTGCCACAGGCGAATTCGGGAAAAATTATGGGTTGGAAATAATTGATGGACCTTTACAATCGCTGCATTCAAGAGTTGTGATCATTATTGATGAAACAGGGAAAATAATTTATACTGAACAAGTACCCGAAATCACCAGCGAACCGAATTACGCAAAAGCCCTCGAAATTTGTAATTAATATTACTTCTACCATTAATCAGCAAATAAAAATTGGACAAACAAATCGAAAAAAATATAAGATCACTTTTTGAGAAATGGTCGGGAAAGCAGGCAGAATCAATAATAGAATTGCCTTCTTCAGGATCATACCGGCGGTATTTTAGATTGAAGCTAAAAGATATTTCGGTGATTGCAGCATACAATCACGATGCAAAAGAGAATAAAGCATTTATCGTTTTCACAAATCATTTTCATAAATGCAGACTTCCTGTTCCCGAAGTTTTTGCTGTTGATGAAGACAATTACATATACCTTCTTGAAGACCTTGGCGAAACAACACTTTTTTCATGGCTTACCGAAAAGCGCCACCAATCAGCCTTTTCAGAAGAAATAATTTCTGTTTATAAGAATGTGATCGAGGTTCTTCCGAAATTTCAAATAGAAGCATCAAAAGATATTGATTACAGCGTTTGTTATCCGAGAGCTCAATTCGACAAACAATCCATGCTTTGGGATCTCAGCTATTTCAAATATTATTTTTTAAAACTTGCCAAGATAAGCTTTGATGAACAAAAGCTGGAAGACGATTTTCAAACTTTCACAGATTACCTGCTGCAAACGGATTGTAACTATTTTCTTTACCGCGATTTTCAGTCGAGGAATATAATGATGAAAAACGGAAATCCTTATTTCATCGATTACCAGGGCGGACGAAAAGGAGCCTTGCAATACGATATCGCTTCACTTTTATACGACGCAAAAGCAGGTATTCCGCAGGAAACACGAACCATTTTTCTTGAACATTATATAAAAACAATAAGCAAATATATTCCGGTTGACAGGAAAAAATTCATTGAATATTATTACGGTTACGTGTTCATCAGGATCATGCAGGCACTGGGAACTTATGGCTTCCGCGGCTTCTACGAAAAGAAAGAACATTTCCTGCAAAGCATTCCTTATGCTCTTGACAACCTCACATGGCTGCTTAAGAACACAACATTACCTGTAAAGATACCAACACTGATGCATGTTCTGCAAATGCTCACACAGTCGGAAAA
>Ga0224523_1001159_pt1 | contig 11745 bp, 14 predicted proteins | sample CFST50metaG_FD_182732 | JGI IMG/M metagenome (GOLD analysis project Ga0224523, IMG submission 182732) | Peat soil microbial communities from Stordalen Mire, Sweden - C.F.S.T50 | ecosystem: Environmental > Terrestrial > Soil > Wetlands > Peat | place: Sweden: Norrbotten County, Stordalen Mire...
ATCGGCAACATTAGATTTTCCCGAGCCATTCGGACCGACAATAGCCGTTAAGCCTCTTTTTTGGCCCTCTAGTAAACCGGAGAAAATTAATTTATTTTTATTGGCGAAGGATTTAAAACCCTGAATTTCTAATCTTTCTAAATACATAAGTCACTACTTTTAGCTTTAAACTTTTTGCTATATAATAATATAATAAAGGATTAAGTCTAAAATGACAACTAAAATATGATTATCTCTTTGGGTGGAGCCCTGGGTTCGGGAAAAAGCACAATCGCACAAAGACTAGCTGAGAAATTAGGCTGGCCGCGTTATTATATTGGTGGATTAAGACGTGAAGCGGCCAAGAAAAAAGGCATGACTTTAATGGAATATAATAAGTTGGGTGAAACTGATCCAAGCACTGACCAGGAGGTAGACTATTATCAAAGAGACTTGGGTAAAAATGAGGATAATTTTGTGATTGAAGGACGGACTTCTTGGTATTTTATTCCCCAATCTTTAAAAATATATCTTGACGTTAATCCCGAGGAGGGGGCAAGGCGAATTTTTAGCAATCTTCAGCAAAAAAATGACCGCAATGAGGGGAATGACCTTAATACACAGGAAGATGTCCTAAGGAGTAATTTGGAGCGCATAGAGAGCGATAAGCTTAGATACCAGCAATATTATGGAATTGATGTCTATGACCCGAAAAACTATGATTTCTATCTTGATACCTCAAACTTGACAGCTGACCTTGTTTTTCAGGCTGTTTATGATTTTATAAAAAATAGCCTTGACAAGAGGAAAATTTAATTATAATATTAGACAAGATTTCACTTATTAAATATGTATTTCATAACGAGATTTAACCAGTCTCGTTTATATAATTTTTAACCATATGGTTGAGACAAAATTAGAATTAAAGCCAGGGATGACTGTCAGAGTCTACCAAAAGATCAAAGAATTAAACTCTAAGGGTGAAGAAAAAGAAAGAGTTCAATATTTTGAAGGGATGATTATTGCCCGCAAACATAATAAAGAAATCGGTTCAACGATTACTGTTCGTAAGGTTTCTGATGGCATTGGTGTGGAAAAAATATTTCCGTTAAATTTGCCGACTATTACTAAAATTGAAATTAAGAAAATAGCGGAAGTTAAGCGCGCAAAATTATATTTCTTAAGAGAAGGATATAAGAAAAAATTAAAAGAAAAGGTCGTCAAATAGACGATTTTTTCTCGTTTAGGGCGGATGGTGAAATTGGTAGACACGCAAGCTTGAGGGGCTTGTGGCCGCAAGGCTGTGGAGGTTCAAATCCTCTTTCGCCCACCACCATTCTATTATTACCCTCGAAAGGGCGCATAGCTCAGCTGGTTAGAGCACTTCGTTTACACCGAAGGGGTCCAGGGTTCGAATCCTTGTGCGCCCACAGAAAAAAAACAGGCACTTTAAGTCTGTTTTTTTTATTCAAAATTAGATACACTAGGAATATGCAAAAGATAGTCGCAAAAACTGAAAAAGAAACCTGGCAGCAGGGGTTTAATCTGGCCGGCAAATTAAAAGGGGGCGAAGTGTTAGCGTTGTATGGCGATTTAGGCGCTGGTAAAACTAAATTTCTCCAAGGGCTAGCTAATGGCCTCGGAGTTAAAACAAAAGTTAATAGTCCGACTTTTAATATTTTAAAGCTTTATAAAGTTATAAACAATAAAAATATAAAAGCTTTTTGTCATATCGATGCTTATCGCCTGAGATCAGAAAAAGATTTAATTAATCTGGGCGTGGAAGAATTCTTTCAGAGTGATGAAGTTATAACCGCAATTGAGTGGGCGGAAAAGATTGAGAAGATGTTGCCGAAAGGAGCAGTGGTTATTCATATCGGAAATATAGACGAAAATACTAGGGAAATACGAATAAAATAATTGTTTATAAATAAAGAAGGGTAAGAACATGATATTCTTACCCTTTTTTTGTTTTGTGTTTTTTGCCTAGAAATTTTTCACCGCGACGTGAACCTCTTTTTCTGGTTCACAGAGGTTACAATAGCCGATTTCGAAATAAAGACCAAGGTCATTCATTCGATTAGCTGGTATTTCCGGCAGGCTGCCGAGGATGCCCATGGTTTCAATTAATCCCAGGGAAATTTCCTCATTAATCTCAAAGATATTTTGGCACTTCCTGCAAACGCAACGGCAATAACTGCCATCAAGCGTCAGGGGCTTTTTAAGCTCCTCTGCAAGAATGCTTTTGAACTTAGCTTCATTGGCCTTTACGGTTTCTCCAATCAAAGCTTTTTTTAGTTCTTCCATAGTATATCAATTAATTATTTTTTCTTGTTACAATTATCCATCATCGCCTGGATAATCTCTTCTCCATATTCAGCTATTTTTTGATTAAAATAAGTCTCATCATATTCTTTATTGACTGGACTTGGGTCATACTTATCTTTGTCTTCAGGACTAATATTTAATAGAACATCGGCACTTGCCTTATCTTTTGATTTTCTTCCGGTTATATCAATTGTGGCAAATACTAAGTCTTCACCCGTTTCTTTAAGATAAAGCTTAAAATAGCAATCAATCTTATGTACTATATCAAGATGTGTGCCGCCGACAGCCGTAAAAAATTTTAAGGAATACATAGGGTCAAAGCGTCCTTTGATATAATTATAAAGTGCCTTGCTAAAAAAACGATTTGGATTTTCTGGATTTCCTGATTGGCATCTTTCAACTAGTGCCATGGAATTGCGAAAATTTATATAGTTATTTCGATTTGCGATAGCCATGGAATTATCGAAAACTTTATGTGCCCGTTCTTGCAATTCCAAAATTTTGTTAAAGCGTTTTTCCGGATCTCCGCCCGTTGGTATTTCATCTTGGTGTAAGGTTTTATAGGCCTCTTCCTGATATTTAGGGGTGTTTACTGTACCTAAAAATTCGTCTTCTAATCTAGAACCAGTATTAGAATAATCATTACCACCAAAATTAAAATTATTTCTGGACATATTATTTCTTTATTCCTTTTATTATTATAAATAAAGCGCTGACACTTATCATCATATCAGCTATATTAAAAACCGTGAAATATCGGAGATAAAAATAGTCGACAACATAGCCGTATACGATACGGTCTAGTATATTACTTATAGCACCAAATAAAATAATTGTCAATAGAACGATTATAATTTTAGATGTCTTTTTATTTATTATTAGGTAATATATCAGGTATATTAATAGAAGTATAGCAATTATTACCAGGGCATTTAAAGCTTGACCACCAAAAGGAAGAGAGAAGGCCATGTAATAGTTGGGAGTAAAAGTAAACGAAAATAAATTACCAACTAGTTTTAGGCTATTTACTCCCTGAGCTAAGGCAATGACTTTTAAATAACGATCAGCCATAAAAAATATAGCTATCATTAAAATAATAGCTATATTTTGTGAAGTAAATTTTGATAAAATTTTAGTCATTTTCTTGAAGCTCGGTCTTGCAGGAAATACAAGAACTGGCTGTAGGGCGTGCCAATAATCTCTTTTCAGCAATTTGATTACCACAATATTTACATACCCCGTATGTTCCTTTTTTGATTCTTTCTAACGATTTATCGATATCTTCGAGGCTTTTTTCAAGAACCTTTTCAGTAACGATATTAGTTGAGTAATCAGTGATTTCTTGGGCATTTTCATCCGGTTTATCTCCGTATTCAGGAAACTTAGTGGATGTATTATCAGCCTCATGATTATCTTTACGTGATAATTCGCTTAATTCATGAAGAATCTGTTTTTTTTGTGTTAAAAGAGTCTTCTCAATTTCGGCGATTATTTTTGGATTTAGTGAATTTTCCATATTTGCGTAATTTAAAAAAACTATATAATAGCTAGTTTTTTGTATCTAAATTATATATTATTGCTAAATTTTTGGCAAGGTTAGTCATCTTTTATGCCTTTGACAAGAAAAATTCTTTCTGCTATGATTTTTTTGTGGCTAAAAGTATGGAAGGCCACTTTTTAAAACAAATTTTAAATTGGAGTGGTAGCTCAGTTCTTAGAACTATAGGACTGGCAAATTGGAGTGGTAGCTCAGTTGGTTAGAGCGTCTGCCTGTCACGCAGAAGGTCGCGGGTTCGAGCCCCGTCCATTCCGCAAATAAAATAAACCTGCCCTGCGGCAGGTTTATTTTATTTATGTATAAAAAAACTCCCCGAGAACGAGATATTCGTGTTCTCAGGGAGCCTAGGTGTATGACAGGTATCAGTTCTTTTCGGTAGGGTGGATTTTTTATGATTGAACAAAGGAGGTATTATTTACCACCTTCCATTTTATACCATGGAATTATTATGGCCATGGCATTTTCAAAAGAACTGATGCTATTAGTATAGCCCTTTTCCGCCTATTTGGCAAGACCCAGGAGATTGAAAAGGCATAGTATAAAGGATATAATTTAAAAAGCCTCTTTATTCGTATTATAAATTATGAGTATGCGTAAAAAAATAGGAATATTAGCCATTTTACTCCTAACATTAATTCCCGTTGGGCGCTGGTTTTTTCTTGAACCCTTAAATTACCGTTTTTTTAATTTTATTGGCACTATGACTAGTCTCGGACAGCTTGCTGGAATAATTGGTTTAACTTTATTTTCAATTAATCTGATTTTAAGCGCCAGAATAAAAATTATTGAGAGATTTTTTTACGGTTTAAATAAGGTTTATAGTTATCACCATAAATTAGGCGCTATTTCTTTCGCTCTTATTTTGTTTCACCCCTTATTTCTAGTAGTAAGCTATTTAACAGTTTCGCTTAAGCTGGCGGCTGATTTTTTTATCCCCTTTAATAATATTCCGGTAACCTATGGAATATTATCCTTACTCTTGATGATTATTTTAATGGTAATGACTTTTTATATTCAGATGAAATATCACCACTGGAAAATGTCACATAAGTTTATGGTCGTAGTTTTTATGCTAGGACTTTTACATTCTATGTTTATTCCCAGTGATATTTCCCGTGATATGTTTTTAAGAGTTTATTTATTAGGTTTGGGATTTATTGGTTTAGCCCTGGGATTTTATCAAGCATTTTTAAGCAAATGGATCCACAATAATGCTATTTACAACTTAAAGAAGGTAAATATTTTAAATCCCAGTGTGGTTGAATTAGAATTGGAACCATTAAAAAGAAAAATTAAATTTATTCCTGGTCAGTTTGTTTTTATTCGTTTTTTGTCTGGTAATATTAAATCAGAATCTCATCCCTTTTCCATTTCTTCTGCGCCAGAAAAAAATAATATTCAAGTAGTTGTAAAATCTCTAGGTGATTTTACAAGCGATCTGAAAAATTTACAGCCCGGCGTACATGTTTCGATTGAAGGGCCATATGGAAAATTTTCCCATTTGAATATCGAGAATAAAAATCAAATTTGGATAGCCGCTGGAGTGGGGATTACTCCTTTTGCTAGTATGGCGAGAAGTCTTGGTAGTGATTATAAGATTGATCTATACTATTGTACCAATAACGCTAGTGAAGCGGTTTTAATTGATGAATTTAAAAATATTGAGGTCGCTAAAAACATTCGAGTAGTTCCTTGGTATTCTTCGGAAAAAGGACGCCTGGATGCTAAGGCGATTTTTGAAATTAGTACTGATTTAAACAATAAGGATATTTTACTTTGCGGGCCGTCCCTGTTTATGTCTAGTTTGGAAAAACAATTAATAAGCTTAAATATAAAAAGAAAAAATATTCATTTTGAAGATTTCAAACTCGTATGAAAAAATTAGTTACGATATCATTATTTGTTTTTTGGGCAGTCGTGGTCGCTGTTTTAGTAGCGGGTTTGATTTTTTATCAGAATAATAAAAGCGTTAGCCAGGTAGCTAAAAGTTTAGTGGTAAATATTCCAGCCCCGGCCACTCCGGTTGTTCCCACTACCCCCGTTGCTCCTGTTATTAGTGTATTTACTCTTGCGGAAATTGCTAAACATAACTCAGCTAATGATTGTTGGTTGCTTATAAATAATAAAGTTTATGACGTAACTAGTTTTCTCGGTTCACATCCGGGTGGAGTAGAGACGATTATTCCTCATTGTGGACAGGAGGCGACAAATGCCTATAATACTAAAGATATTGGTCGACCTCATTCGGCTCGTGCAGCTAGTATGCTTAATGATTATTACATAGGTGATTTAAAGAAATAAATTGAATAAAAAAAGCACTCAGTCTTGAGTGTTTTTTTTATTTGTGTCTCCAGAGGGAATCGAACCCCCATCTTAAGCTCCGGAAGCTCACATTCTATCCGTTGAACTATGGAGACGATATTTAATCGCTATAGCTTGAGTAATCGGCGGTAATTTCTTCGCCTTTTTTTATATTTTTAAGGCTGATAAAATCATAATTCTTATTACAGCGGACATTTGGTTTTTTAGAGTTATTCAAAAACCAGCTAGTAGTAAGATTATTAAAATTATTTGGACAGCCATATTCGTCTCCCTTAATTACACAGAAGTCTTGATAAAGTTTTTTAATTTCTTTGTCTTGCTTCTCAACAATCTTTTTATCAATCCAGATCATCTTGCTAGTGTCGCCAGAGAAAACATTTTTTCCTTTGGGAATATCTTTAATTGCAAAAACCCCAACGCCATGAATTTTTGAAGGGGCAAGTCGAGTATAAATATTATGATGAGGAAAGTTTATTTTTTTCATTTTAATGCTTTTGGCCTTATTATTTTATTGAGAGCCACCTTGCCTCAAATATTTCCTTAATGGTTTTTACGATTTCAGCATTTTCAATAATTATTGCTTGGTTTGCGTCGAATAACACTATGCGAACAAATAATTCAGTAGCGTCAATTGAACAATTGGAGGAATATGTGTCGTGTGGTATGGATTTAAATATTTGGCCAAGAATATTATCTGTTTTTCTGAATTCTTTTAAAGTTTCATGTTTTGGTGCTATTCCTCTTAATTTTATATCATAATTATACATCATATTCCGCCAGTGGTGCGAGGCTTCGATGAGCCTTGGGGTGATTTTTTCTGCCTTAGCAAAGAAGCCAACAACTTCTGTTTTTTTTAATTCTTCAAGGCGATAGAATAGAGCCTCTTCAACCCCCTTCTCGTTTTCATAGTATCTGACAGATATTTTATTGTTTTTTTTCTGAACAGCCTTTAATTCTGGTAATTTTTCATAAGCTGCTTTTGTTCTAGCCATTGAAGTTCTAAAGAAATCATCAGGATCCTTGGCAATAAAAATAGTTTTTTTGGCGTAAGGAATTTTAAGAATTAATTCTTTTTCACGCAAAGAATCGAGTAGTATATAGATAGTTGGTCTTTTTAATTTTGTTTGGTGGGCAATTTGCATAACAGTTGCCTCTCCGATTTCAAGTAAGGCGATGTAGACCATGGCTTCTTTGTCCGATAGACCAATTGTTTTTAGGGCATTAAGAATATCCATAATTTTCTAATTATATTGTTATATTTATTTTATTAAATTTTTAATAATATGTCAATAATTATGACAACATTTTTTAAAAATGACAAAAAAGCCTATTTTTAAAGCATTTTTTGTATATTTATTATATATTTTTATTGACACATTATTGACTTAAACTTATTTTTATGGTAAACTTTTCTTAGTTAAAAGTTGTTTAACAATTAAATCTTAAAACCAATGGATAGCACGATGGATTACCTTAAAAAAGGAGAGTTAAATATTGTTCTGGCATTAACTCTTTCTATGTCTGGATCAAGTAGACAAAAAGCAATTGAAGAAATTCTGAATTATTGTCTTAATCTACAAACGAAATCTATTAATAAAGTGTGTCGTACGCTCAAGGTAAAACTGACACCTGATTATGTAGATAAATATTTTAGCAGTAATATTAAGTTTATTAACGATGAGGAAATGGGTGAAATTTTAAAATGGTGTTCTCTGAAAGAAAAAAGAAAGTATTTATCACTACTCTTTATGGCTAAAATGGAGAATAAAGAAATAGAAGAAGCCGAAAAAATTATAAAGTTAATGCCAATTGATTTAAAATATCATTTTCGTGAAATTATTTTACAGGAAGCCTATGTAACGGGACTTTGGCACTACACGCCAAATGAATTAGAAAAACATCTTGGCAGAAAACTTGATAATAACGAATTAGAGAAAATTTTAGAAGGTGCTATTAATGGTGGATCTCTGTACCTAGCAAAAAAATTTGCTAAAAAATTAAATCAATCTTTGTCTGCTGATAATTTTGATACTATTTATTTAGCGAATGTTAATAGCAGAATTGAGAGAATAATTCCTATTATTAAGGCAACCCCAGTAATTAAAAGAGAGTGGTTAATAGCTGCTTGTAACCAATGTTTAAGTTGTATTGAGGAATTGCAATATTTGCCAGTTCTTATGAAGATGTTCTCAGGCGAAGACAGAAAAAGCAAAATAAAAATAGTTAATGATTATTTATTTAAAAATCTTAAATCAAAATCATCACCATTAGAGCTTAATCTTATTGCCAGTGCGTTAATTATGTTAGCCAAAATGATTAATAAAAAGGAAAAAGAGTCGATGTTAGAGGAAATATTTTTAGAATGCTATGAGAGAAGAAAAAATTGGCGTTTTAATCTTTTGGAAAATGCAATTGATGCCATAAGTTTAATGAATAAATCTAATAAGAACAAATATTTTAAAAAAATATTTATTGATCAATTAGATGAGGCTTGTGGTAGCGGCGCCTGGTCGAAAGATAATGCGATTCTGACGATAAAAAAGATTATTACGTTTATCGATGAAACCGGCAGAATATTTTTACATGATTTATTAATTAATTTTTTAAAAGAAAATAAAGTTGATAAATCAAGGTTTGTTGCCGAAATAATTATTGGGTTATAATAAGTTTATAAAAAAATAAAAGGGTTTAATTAAACCCTTTTTTTATTTAGTATCTATAGTTGTGTTTAAATTACCCCTGATTCCTTAAGTTCCGTCTTTAGTTCTTGTAAAAATTTTTCCAAGAAAACAGTTCTTCTTTTGGCAATTTTTTTAGCCAGTTCTGTATGCATGCCTTTTTCGACAATTAATAGTCTTCTATAAAATAAATCCAAGTTAGATCTGAAGGCAACTGTTCCTTTTTCGCAAAAAGGATCAGATGGATCGTAAAATTGACGATTCATTTGGCCGCCGGAGGAAAAAGTTCTCATGGTTGAAATTGCTCCGGTTGCTTCAAGTCTATCCGCGTCTTGAAGAATTTTTGATTCTAATAAATCAGGATAAATACCTTTTGAAAATGAACATTGCTTAATACAGATAATAACTTTTTCTATTTTTTCTTGTGGATAGTTTTTAAAACTTTCTAAAACGTTTTTAGCGACCTCGGCACTTTCTTCATTTTCATTTATACTCATTGGGTGATTTTTTTGGTAGACAATTATATCGTGGAAGAGGGCAGCGGGAATCAGAATATCCAAATCAGCTTTTTCTTTTTTGCCGATTTTTAAAGCGAGATTTAAAACGCGAAAGACATGCTGAAAATCATGCGAGGGATCATTTTTGGTTTGCCTTTCACGAGAAATGGTAATTAATTTTTCTTTTAGAGTTTTGTTCATATTAGCGGAGACGAGAGGATTTCCGCGTTCGCTTTTCGCCGGAACGCGAAAAGCTCACTTGCCCCGGGTTGGCGTCCGACCCACCCCGGGCGGGTCGTCCGACGCTCGTCCGCTCGCTATTTCTTCCGAAATAACTCGCGTCTCGCTTCCAACTTGTTCGAATCCTCTTCAATTTTTAAATTTAATTTTTCGGCCGAAGTAAACCCGTCCGAAAAATTAACTGCGGAGACGAGAGGATTCGAACCCCTGATACCCTTTCGGGTATACCGCATTTCGAGTGCGGCGCATTCAACCAACTCTGCCACGTCTCCTTTTGATTATTTTTCAAGTAAACTATTAATTTCTTCTTGATCTAAATAATCCCATTTACCTTCGGGTAAATTTCCTAACTTTAGTCCGCCGATGCTAACTCTTCTTAAATCAACCACGCGCGTTCCCAGAACTTCGAACATGCGTCTAATTTGTCTTTTTTTACCCTCGTTTAAGGTTATTACAAATAGGTCGTTTTGTAAATATTTAGCGCGGACGGCCTTAGCAATACCATCCCCATCACCAATCTCAACACCATTCAATAATTTTTTTATAACCATTTCCGGGTTTACAACTTCATCCCGAATTTTAACTTCATATTCTTTTTCATGCTCATAGCGCGGATGGGATAACTTTAAAGTTAAATCACCGTCGTTAGTTAAAAGAATAAGTCCGCGGCTATCTTTGTCTAGTCGCCCGACCGCAAATAAACGATATGGTAATTGAACTAAATCAAAAATATTTTTTTCATTAGCAAAACTGCGGTTAGTACAGGTATAACCAAGTGGTTTGTTTAACATCACATAAACCTTTTCCTCGGTCTGGGAAATCAAGTGCCCCTTAACGGTTATTTTGTCTTTAACGGGATCGGCTTGTTCGCCAAGTAAGGCGACTAGGCCGTTAACTTTAACATGGCCATTACGAACCAAATCTTCGGCCACGCGTCTCGATGAATAACCACTGGCGGCAATTGCTTTTTGAAGAATCATTTTCATATTAATTTCTGATATTTTTAGAACCGAATTTTTGATTAAAATTTAATAGGCCGATAAACGCCAAGAAGACCCAGAACATGACAGAGAGGTCATTTTTAAAATAGGGAACGTCAACTAATCCGTGAATAATCATGGCAATTAAAGCACCCATGATGCCAAGAGCCAGATATTTTTCGGGATGCTTTTCTCGTCCATAAGTAATCGCTAATTTCAAAGATAGGTAAATGGCTTTAATAAATAACCACATGAAAACCAAGGCGCCGAATAAACCAATCTCCGTCCAGAAATTAAGAAATATATTATGAGGATACATATATATCTCAACTGGTTGCCAATATTTAGCGCGTAAGGCTGCGCTATTTCTTAATTGGTTATCAAAGTCGGGCAAATTATCACTATTAAAGAATATTCCCGGTTGGTGATAAGGCGCGACAGTGTTCTGATAATTATTTAAGCCGCCGCCGGTGATAAATTTTATGCCATGAAGAGCCAGAAAAGTTTCCTTCCACTGCCTTTGACGAATTTGTCCGGACAAATCTTGTAGCTTTATTTTAGTAAGGACAAAGTTTTTAGTCGGAGCAAAGAAAAATACACCGCCGATTACAAGAACTGTTAAAACCAAGGTTGCAATCCTTTGTTTGCGTCCGGCCATTAATCCAAAAAATAATAAACCGGCCACGATTCCGAATAATGCCCCTTCGGAGCGGGCAAAATAAACTGCGAGCAATGAAAGAATGATAGTTATTAGAACAATAATTTGTTTAAAGGTTTTATTGGTCGTTATTTCGCTTGATAAAGAATAAAACCAACCGAGAAATAATAAAACTAAAGGTGCGAGATAAAGACCAACGGCATTAGGATAGCCAAACCAGGAGACGGCTCGTCGTGTTACTTCGTTTGCCCAAAAAGGATTACTGATAAATTGCCCAGTTATTTTTTGATAGACTGCTAGTAGGGAAACGCTCAGGGCGGATATTAATAATGCCCAAAGAATTTTTGGCCAATCTTTTTTATCACGATAAATATTTAGTACGAGAATAAAGACTAGGACAGGCTCAAAAAAATAGGCTTTCCAAATTCCGAGAGATCCAAGGTTAAAACCGGCTACGCCCGTGGCAATAAACGAGAAAATAATTATTAACATTATTTCCCAGGAG
>Ga0224523_1001160_pt1 | contig 11744 bp, 8 predicted proteins | sample CFST50metaG_FD_182732 | JGI IMG/M metagenome (GOLD analysis project Ga0224523, IMG submission 182732) | Peat soil microbial communities from Stordalen Mire, Sweden - C.F.S.T50 | ecosystem: Environmental > Terrestrial > Soil > Wetlands > Peat | place: Sweden: Norrbotten County, Stordalen Mire...
GCGAACCCTTTGAGGGTTCCCAAGTGGTGGATGACACTGCGAATCCGGGCGACATTTGCTATTGTGTCGGCTCCATGTCTCTGAGCGAAGAACTACTGACTGCGGGTCGAAAGCTCCTCATCAACAACTACCACCGCGCCCCTGTGGTGATGAGCCGCGGGGAAGGCTGCGTCCTGTGGGACGCCGATGGGCGTCGCTTCTTGGACATGACCGCTGGGATTGCCGTATGCGTGTTGGGGCACGGCCATGCTGGCCTGGCCCAGGCTATCGCTGTGCAAGCCGCGCGTCTGCATCACACCTCGAATCTCTACTTCATCGAGGCCCAGATCCGCCTGGCCGAGGCGCTGTCGCGGCGAGCGTTTGCCGGCAAGATATTCTTCTGCAACTCCGGCACCGAGGCCAACGAGGCGGCGCTCAAGCTGGCGCGGCGCTACCAGATCGTGGTGCGCAGCCAGCCCAAACGCGTCGAGCTGGTCGCTTTCGAGGGCAGTTTCCACGGTCGCACCATGGGCTCGCTCTCCGTCACCGGGCAGACCAAGTACCGCGACGGATTCGGCCCGCTTGTGCCTGACGTGCGCTTCATGCCTTTCGGCGACGCCGAGGCGGCGCGCCGGACGATCGGCGAACGCACATGCGCGGTGATCGCCGAACCCATCCAGGCTGAAGGCGGCATCAACCTCCCGCCACCGGGCTATCTGCAGGAGCTGCGGCGCCTGTGCAGCGAGCGGGGCGCGCTGCTCATCTTCGACGAGGTGCAGACCGGCGTGGGCCGCACAGGAACCTTCTACGCCTTTGAGCGCGAGGCCATGGTTCCCGACATCGTCACCTTGGCGAAGGGTCTGGCCGGCGGCGTGCCCATGGGCGCCATGCTGGCCAACCAGGCAGTCGCCGAGGCCTTTGTGCCCGGTACCCACGCCGCCACCTTCGGCGGCAACCCGCTGGCCTCGGCTGCGGCGCTCTACCTCCAGCAGGTCATGGACGAGCAAAACCTGCTCGCGCACTGCCATGAGGTTGGCGCCTACCTGGGCTCGGCGCTCGCTCGCCTGGCCGAGCGGCGGCGGCCCAAGACACGCAGCGCGCGCGGCCGGGGACTCTTGCAGGGCCTGGTCATGGAAGGTGACGCGGCCGCGGTGGTGGTCAGGGCGCGCGAGCGCGGACTGCTGCTATCGGTGGCAGGAGGGAACGTCGTGCGTTTCGCTCCGCCTCTCGTCGTGGGTCAGGCCGAACTCGACGAGGCATTGTCGATCCTCGATGCGGTATTGTCTGAGGTGTGAATCATGGGCAACAAGCGCGACTTTCTCAGTTTGTGGGACGTCACTCAGGCCGAGTTCGCGGCGCTGATCCGACGCGCCGAGGAGCTGCGCTTCCTGCGCCAGGTGCGCACGCCCCACGCCACGCGTCCCGGACGCGTGGTGGCGCTCATCTTCGAGAAGGCATCCACGCGGACCCGCGTGAGCTTCGAAGTGGCGGTTTGGGAGCTGGGTGGTCACGCCGTGGTGTTGGGCCGCAACGACTCGCAACTGGGCCGAGGCGAGCCCATCAAGGACACGGCGCGCGTGATGTCGCGCTACTGCCACGCGATCATGGTGCGCACCTTCGGCCACGAGCGCGTGAAGGAGCTGGCAGACTACGCGACGGTGCCCGTAATCAACGGTTTGACGGATCTGCTACATCCCTGCCAGGTCTTGGCCGACCTGCAGACCGTGTACGCGCACTATGCGAACCACGCGAGCAAGGGTCCCACGGCATCGGTGCCTGATGTCCTGTCGGTGCTGCGCGGCCTGCGCTACGCCTGGGTGGGCGATGGCAACAACATGGCCAACACCTGGATCGAAGCCGCCGGCCTGCTCGGTCTCGATCTGGCGTTGGCCTGTCCCGCCGGCTATCAGCCCAACCCAGACGTGCTGGAAACCGCTCGGCGCAAGGGGCACGGCCGCATCCAGGTGGTCCTGGATCCGCGCCAAGCGGTGGCCGGACGTCACGTGGTATCCACCGACGTGTTCGCTTCCATGGGCAAGGAAGAGGAGGCGGAGGCGCGCAAGCGTGCGTTTGTCGGCTACGGCGTAGACCGCGCCCTGATGGCGGCAGCCGATGGCAGCGCAATCTTTCTACACTGCCTGCCCGCCCACCGAGGGGAAGAGGTTTCCGACGAGGTGATCGAAGGCCCCGCTAGCCAGGTCTGGCAGGAGGCCGAGAACCGCCTGCATTCACAAAAAGCATTGTTGGAATGGCTGCTGAGCTAGCCGGGCCAGGCGACAAGGGCTACGTGGCCTCGAAGGATGAGATAGTCGGCCTGGGTCCCAGGACGGATCGGCCCCATCCCAACACCACCATCGATTGGACACAGCATAAGCTGTCGCCCACGGAGGGGTTCGTCCTGTCGCGGGTGGATGGGCGCATGAGCTACGACGAGATCTGCATGGTGTCGGGTCTGGGTCGCGAGGAGACACTACGGATTCTTCGCGAGTTCAAACAAGCTCGACTCATCCTCGGGCCGGGGGAAGTGGCCCTGGGGTCATCGCGAAAGGGATCGCACACGGGGCACACGCCAGCCGTGGTGGCTGCCCCTGGATCCCAAGCGTCAGCGCCGGCCCACGCGGCGAGGGCCGAGCCTGCGCGTGTACAGACGGCAGGAAGGCCGGCGGCCCCAGTCGCGGTGGCGGCCAGGCCGCGGGGCAAGGCGGTCGAACCTGCGCCCTCGCGTGCGGCGGAGAAAGCCCCGCGCACTCCGATCGGCCCGCTGCAACGACTCGACGATGGGTCGGAGGTGGCGGCCGAGGATCTAGCGGACTGGCCGGATGCACCTGAGGAGTTGAAGGTCCGCATCATTCGGCTCCACCGCCGGCTACGCCAGCTTTCGGCGTGGGACCTGCTGGGTGTGGAAAAGGACGCGGCCAACCCCACCATCAAGCGCGCATTCGGCGTCGCCTCGAAGGAATTGCACCCGGACCGCTACTTCGGCAAGAACCTCGGCAGCTTCAAGGCCAAGCTGGCCGCGATCTTCAGCCGCGTGAGTGAGGCCGTGCAGGAGATCGAGCGAAGCCGCAAAGACAAAGACTAGTGCCTCCGGTCAGAAGAGCGGTCATGTTTCGGTGGACGAGGCGCCCGGACGGCAAGGCGCGACGAGGGCGCATACTTGACGTATGTAACCGAGGAGCAACGCAGCCAGCCGGGATGGATCGGCCGCCCAAACGTGGCCGCTCTTCTGACCGGAGGCACTAGGGGCTATCGCTAATCAGCGAGCCGCCCAAAGAGCCGGCCCGCGGGTCGCGGGTCGCGTGTGCGAGGGCGTGAGCGAGTTCAGTGGGTGGCACGGGTAAGGCACGGCGCACATGTGTGAGCGGCCGGGTTGCCACTCACCGCTCACGCACTCGCGAATCGCCCAGGCAGCCCGCGGCACGCGAAACGCTACCGCCCACGCGCGCCGCGCACGCGGGTCGACCTGCGCTTGCCGTCCGGAGAGAGCTGGGCTACTTCTCAGGCAGGAGGGCCGGGCAATCATCGAAGTGCAAGACCCGCCCCTTGCCGGCCCGCTTGCCACACAGGAGAGCATGATCCGCCCGGCGCAGGAGTCCGTCCGCGTCGATCTGGGAGCCATCGTCGTCGGTGGTGGCGACGCCAAAGGTCGCACCCACGATGCCGTGCTCGTCGATGGGCTGGCCCGACAGGTTTTGCAGGATGCGGCCGGACACCATGCACGCCTGAGCGGCGTTGGTTTCGGGCAGCAGAACGACGAACTCGTCTCCGCCGAAACGGGCCACGATGTCCACCTCGCGCAGCCCGCCACGCAGCCGCTGCGCCACGGTGACCAGCACGCGATCGCCGGCCTCGTGGCCGAAGCGATCGTTGACCTGCTTGAATCCGTCGAGATCCACCAGGGCCAGGCTCAGGCTGCGCGGGTGCCGGCGCATACGCACGAATTCGTCGCGGATGCGCTCGGACAGGTGGCGTCGGTTGTACAGGCCGGTCAACGGATCGGTGATGGCCAGCTTCTCGACCTCGCGCCGCGCCTGATCGACCGCGCGCGTGAGCAGGGCGCCGGTCACCGCCGAGCTGAGCACCAGACGCAGTTCCTCATAGAGCATGGTGTCGGGCGCGCCGAAGGCGAGCGAGGCCAGGCCTAGCCGCTCGCCGCGAAAGCCGAGCGGCACCACGACCACAGACCGGCCCTCGAGGAAACCCACAGGCGCGAGCTGGCGCGTGGGAAAGCGCAGGAACTTGTCACAACGAACGGTTTCGCTGAACACCAGCGTGGCCTCGCTTTGCTCGGTGACCCGGTTGGGCTCGGTGAACAGCGCGACGGTACCGGCCCGAATTCCCAGGCGGGGCAGATGCTCCTCCGCTGCTTTACTGAGCGCGTCCAGGCTGGGCGCCGCCAGCATTGCGGCGGTCGCCTCGGCCACGGTCCCCATGAGATCCACCAGCTCGCCCCGCTGCTGGGCCTGCGCGATGGCCGCCATGTCACTGGCCACCAGCAACGCCTCTTGGATCAGGTCGTAGATGCGGCCCCGCGTGGCGGAATCGTGGACACAGGCCAGGGCATCGCGGCGCAGAACCAGAAGCACGTCATGCGCGCTGCCCACCGAGCTATCGCGACGGAGCAAGGCATAGCAGATGTCTTCAACACAGTTGACGAAGGCGGGCGCTTCCGGTTCGGCCACTTGCTCCAGGAAGGTGGAGAACAAGCGCCGCTCCCAGTCCTCGGGCACGAAGTCGAATCCGCCGTGGGCGGCCTGCCGGAGGTTGGTCACGACGCTCTCCTGACGATCGCGCAAGGCGCCGGCGAAATCTTTAGTCTCACCCGGCAGGGGCCAGGACAGGACGCGCTCACGGCTGCGCGTGTTGCACCCGCAAGAGCGCCGACGTACGAATTCCGTCTCAAAGGTGATGGCGCGCTCGAGCAGCGGGATTCCGTGCAAGGCCCCGGCTAGGCTGCGAACCGCATGGCGGACCTGTTCCGTGACTGGCTGGCGCACGGTGGTGAGCGGCACGCGCGCGTAGCGGGCGAAGTCCAGATCGTCGAATCCTACCAGCGAGAGATCGCGCGGCACCCGAACCCCGCGCCGGTCGAGCTCGTCGAGCGCACCTAAAGCCATAACATCGTTGGCGCACACAATAGCGTCCACCTCGCCCGCCGCAAGCCCGCAGCGGTCGAACAGCTCGGCCACCGCCAGGCTGCCACTGGTACGGGTGAAATCGCCCTGTCCCATTCGGCGTGCATCGACGTGCATCCCCTGCTCGGCCAGCGCGCGCACCAGACCGCGATAGCGCGCTTGCGCTTCGGGGTTGGCGGCCGGGCCCGCAATCATGGCAATCTTGCGGCGGTCGTGGGCCACAATGAGGTGCTTGACCGCGGTGTACATCCCGACCTCGTTGTCCATGAGCAACGAGGACAGGCCCGGGATCTCGATCCCCAGGCAAACGCGCGGCAGGGGAGCGTAGCGCTGCACGAACGCGGCCATCTGGTCCACCGTCGCATGGTGACCGATGGTGTGCGCGCAAATGAGCAGAGCATCCACGTTGTGCGGCCCCAGGAGGTCGAACACGAAGCTCTTGGGATGCTGCAGCTCAACCCCCAGCATGCCGCCGGAAATGGCCACGAAATCGAGGCTCTGCTGGCGCGCCTCGCGCTCCGCGGCCACCAGCACCTGTTTCTGGAACTCGTCGTCAAATGCGTCGGCCAGAAGCCCCAGACGAGGCCCCCGACGAGGAAGACCGGCTTGCTGTGGCTCAGCCATCGAGGTTACAGGGTGGCGAGATCGCCACTCCGGTCCATTGTGCTCGCGTCGGACAGCACCCCGCAAGGGCTGCGCAGGCTGGGACAGTCTCGGGTGGAGCCACAGTCCTACCTCTCACCACATGTCACCACTCATGATTCTTGGGAGAGCGCGAGCGCGGACCGCCTCAGCGAGAGCTCCCTCGCGGCTCAGGGCCCAGAGCTGAAATTCGGACTCGCCGGGAGCCGTGGAGGTGTGGGTAGCGGTGACGGTGGCAGGTGTGGTGGCAGAAGCGGTGGCGGCGAGGGTTCGCTTCGGTCAGTTGTAGGTGGCCGTGAACATGAGAGCGAAGGCCGCCGTGGTCCAGTTCGAATCGTCGTAGTGATCTCTGGCTGAACCGAGAAGGAATTGAGCGGCGACTCCAAGACCCCAATTGTCCGAGACCCACCAGTCCTTGCCCACCATCAGGCTGGCAGCCAGGCCCACGTCCGTGAGGGCCTGCCCCCGGTTGGAATCGTTCGATTCGCTCAACGTCACTCGTTGAAGCAGCAACGTACCCGACAGGTAGAGATTCAGGGGCATGAAGAAATACGCGACACCAGGTCCAACGCCGCCGATATCCATATCCCATCCTCTCTCGGTGACGGAATTCGCGCCCACCTTGTACTTGGGCTCGTGGACGGAGTGGCCAAATATCTCTCCGTAGAGAATCAGGTGCTGTGTGATAGCGCCGCCGAAGGCCGCGCCAAAGGCCCCCGATCCGCCCGAGTACTTCTCCCCGGACTTACTGACTGATGCGCCGCCGACGCCCAGCGAGAGACGCATGTAGAATCCGTCGTGGGTATGGGAGCCGGACGCACCCATCGCGGCCCGGGGCAAATACGGCGGCGGATACCCATGGGCCTGGGGCGGATAGGCATAGCCGGGCGGTGGATACCCATAGGGCGGTGGATACCCATAGCCGGGCGGCGGGTACCCGTAGGCCGGGGGTGGATAAGCATAGCCGGGCGGTGGGTACCCGTAACTAGGCGGGGGCACCGCAGAGGCCGGCGGTACGGCTGCAGCGGCAGGCGGCGCATCTGAGGGGGCAACCAACGCATCTCCAGATGATGCAGCCTTGGGCGGTGCGGCCGCAGGCGGCGCGGCCGCGGGCGGCGCAGCTTGCGCGAGCGCGGCTGGAGAAACGGCTAGGCAGAGGCCTGCACAGGCGACCACGCAAGAAATGATTGTCCCCTGAATCGCTCGGTGGCTCTTCATGGGGCGAAAGGTTACCACGACTGGCACGCGCGGTGCCGATTCGTGCAACGCTTGCATGACGTCGAGCCGATCAAGGCGCAACGCCGCGCCCTTGGCGGCCATCATTCAGGTCGCTGGCTACAGAGCGTCGTGGCCGTGCTCGCCGGTGCGGATGCGAATTGCGTCGGCCACGGGACTGACGAAAATCTTGCCGTCCCCGATCTCGCCTGTGCGAGCGGTGGCCAAGATCGCCTCCACGATGGGCTGTACCATGTCGTCTTCGACGACAATCTGGATGCGAACCTTGGGGATGAAGTCCACGACATAGGCCGAACCGCGGTACACTTCCTTCTTGCCGCCCGTGCGGCCGAAGCCTCTGACCTCCGACACGGTCATGCCCTGGGCACCAACCTGGCGCAGCCGGTCCTTCAAATCGTCCAGCTTGAACGGCTTGATGATGGCTTCGATCTTCTTCATAACAGGAAGCATCCCCCCGAACAGGTTGCCGGTGTGTTTCCGGACGGTGAAATGTCCGTAACCTACCGGGCGCCACGGGCGCACACAAGAGAATCGGCCTTTCCCGTGGCGCGTGGCGGGAGGATGGACGCGCTCTTGGTTATGGCCTTGTCATGGCTATATTATATGGCTAGAATTAGGCCATGTCAGTCGTGAAGGTTTCTGATCTCAAAAATGGGCTCAGCCACTATTTGCGGCTGGTTCGCCGCGGTGAGTCCGTGTTGGTGAGTGACCGAAACCGGGTGATCGCGCGAATCGATCCGGCCGGCGACGTTGCTTCCGCGGGGACCGATGACGCCCTATGGTTGGACGATCTCGAACGACGAGGAATCGTCCGGCGCGGGGCCGGAAAGCTTCCGCGGGGCTGGCTCGGGCGCCGTCCCAAAGTGAAAGCAGACGTGGTCGGTGCGTTGATCGAAGAACGCCAGAACGGTCGCTAGGAAAGCCGGTGAACGGATGAGGTTTTGGGACAGTTCCGCGGTGGTGCCTCTCATCGTCGCCCAAGCTGCCTCGCCGCAAGCCGACGGATGGCTTTCCCAGGATCCGGAGCTTGCACTATGGACACTGACGTCGGTTGAGCTGGCCTCGGCCATCAGGCGTCTCGTGCGAGAAGGCGTCCTCGGTGAACGGGAGGCGAACACCGCAGAGGCGAGAGCCGACGAGCTGATACGGGCCAGTCATGTGATCTTCAACGTCGAAACGGTGCAGGCTCAGGCCCGCCGCCTGTTGAGACTTCACCCATTGCGTGCGGCCGACGCTATGCAACTCGGGGCGGCGCTGGAGTGGGCGGGCGGCCGTCCCGCGGGTCGATTCCTGCATACCTTGGACGCCCAGCTCGCCGTGGCGGCCACTCGCGAAGGTTTTCATGTCGTCCCCGAGCCAGGCTGACAACGGGCAAATCGCTCCGAGCGCACCAGCACCACACGAAGTCACACACACCCCTTGACTCGCGGAGCCTCTGTACGTGGACGGCGGAATCCTCGCCAAACTCGGTTATGTAGCCGGAGAGAACGAGGTGAAGTAGGTTCTTCCCAAGCCTCCCTAGAACGAGGCTGTGGCGGGGAGGGAGACATGGACGGGGCGGCCCTGGGACGAGGCCCCGTCAGGCTGGAGTTCAGCGTTTCGTCGGCCGGGTGATTGTGCGACGGCGCCGGAACGTGGCCAGAATCACACCCACAACCAGCAATAGGCCAGCCGTGCCCGAGCTGCCCCGGCGGCCGCCGAGGTCGCATCCACATCCGCTAGCCTTGGCCGATGCGGTGGTTCCGGAATCAACCCTCACTGCATCAGGGCTAAGGTTGGAATCAGGTTGTCTTGCATCGCTGCCGGAGGCCACCCTAGTGTCGCCAGCCTCCGTGGCTCGTACGTCGACAGCCACACTGGCCTCGGCAGCGGCAGCGTCGGCAGCGGCAGCTGCGTCGAGAACGACCACGGTGACCGCGTCGACCGCTCTGGCCGCGTCGGCTGCTGGGGAAGCGTCCGGCACCAGCGCAACTCGCAGGTCGCGGGCCATGTCGGGCTCGAAGCCGGTCGTGTCGGTGGTCTCGCCGGCATCGGCGACAGCACTGGCGTCAAGTTCGCACGCGTTGGTGAGCGTGTGGGTGCAGCCCAGGGTCGGATTGCAAGCGTCCGTGGTACATGGATCGCCGTCGTCGCAGTTGCCACAGGCCGTGCACGCCGTTGCGCCCGGTGCCGAGGCGTAGGTACCCGCAGGGCAGCCCGAGCAGACCGAGTCCGCCGTGGCTGAGCAGGGCGCGCTTGAGTAGGTGCCGGCCGCGCAAGTCCTGCAAGACACGCATTGATTGTCGCGCTTGTACCGACCGGCCGCGCAGTACGTGCAGTGGGTCGCCGAGGGCCCAGTGCAGGTTGCACAGCTCACATCACAGTCCGCGCACACCGTGTTCGCCGTTGCCGTGCAAGCCGCTGCTTGGTAGGTGTCGGCCACGCAGCTCGAGCAGGTATTGCAGACTCCGCCATCCAGGTATTTCCCGGTCCCGCAGCTCGTACAACTCGTCGCTGAGGGCCCGTTGCAGGTTGCGCAGCTCGCATCGCATGCCGTGCACACCGCGTTCGCCGTAGCCGTGCAAGCCGTTGCCTGGTAGGTGCCGGCCGCGCAGCTCAAGCAGGTACTGCAGACTCCGCCGTTCAGGTACTTGCCCGCCGCACAGCTCGTGCAATCGCTGGCCGTGCCACCGCTGCAGGTTGCGCAGCTCGCTTCACATGCCGGGCACACCGTGTTCGCTGTAGCCGTGCAAGCCGTTGCCTGGTAGGTGCCGGCCCCGCAGCTCGAGCAGGTACTGCAGACTCCGCCATTCAGGTACTTGCCCGCCGCACAGCTCGTGCAATCGCTGGCCGTGCCACCGCTGCAGGTTACGCAGCTCGCTTCACATGCCGGGCACACCGTGTTCGCTGTAGCCGTGCAAGCCGTTGCCTGGTAAGTGCCGGCCCCGCAGCTCAAGCAGGTACTGCAGACTCCGCCGTTCAGGTACTTGCCCGCCGCACAGCTCGTGCAATTGCTGGCCGTGCCACCGCTGCAGGTTACGCAGCTCGCTTCACATGCCGGGCACACCGTGTTCGCCGTAGCCGTGCAAGCCGTTGCCTGGTAGGTGCCGGCCCCGCAGCTCGAGCAGGTACTGCAGACTCCGCCATTCAGGTACTTGCCCCCCGCACAGCCCGTACAATCGCTGGCCGTGGCACCGTTGCAGGTTACGCAGCTCGCTTCACATGCCGGGCACACCGTGTTCGCCGTAGCCGTGCAAGCCGTTGCCTGGTAGGTGCCGGCCCCGCAGCTCGAGCAGGTCTTGCAGACTCCGCCGTCAAGGTACTTGCCCGCCGCACAGCCCGTACAATCGCTGGCCGTGTCACCGCTGCAGGTTGCGCAGCTCGCATCACATTGCGTGCAGACTGTGTCCGCAGTGGCAGAACAGGCCGCGCTGGCAAACCAGCCCGGGTCACAGGTGGTGCAGCTACTACACACGCCGCCGCTCAGATACTCAAGGGCCACGCAACTGGTGCAATTGGAGGACGAGGGACCGTCGCAGGTTGCACAGCTCAAATCACATTGCGTGCAGGTTGTGTCCGCCGTGGGAGAACAGGCCGCGCTGGCAAACCAGCCCAGGTCGCAGGTGGTGCAGGTTGTGCAAACTGTGTCTGCCGTGGCACTACATGCCGCGCTGGCGAACGTGCCTGCTGCGCAAGTCGAACAGGGGCCAAATGAGTAGTTCACGGTAGGCACGGTTGAATTGGTACTACCGGTATTCGGACCGCCCCAGCCAGCAAGCCCGTTCGGATCCTCAAGACCGATCGTGCAGGAGACATGTTGCCAGTTCTGTCCGGTGTCGGCGTAGAGAAGATCGATTACATTGGTGGTCTCGTGAAGCCGAATCTGACCCGATATCTGATCCGGATTGCCGGGGGAATTGTAATGGCTGAAATACGTGTCTATGTTCGAGTATTCGAGAACCCAGATCCGGTTGGGCGCCGTGCCTTGGACTTGCCAAAGCACCTGGCCAGGGCTGCCAAGGTTGTCGACGAAGAGGTCGTACCAGAACAAGGCGACATACCCGTTCGGAGGATTCGAGCCTGGAATGGCGGCGTTTATGAATTCTGTGGCTGCCGCTGTTCCGAAGGTCATGAAGCCGTTTGTTCCTACCCTAACCGACGTGTAGTTGGTGCCGTAGAAATTGAAGGTGAAGGGGAGCGTAACGGGAGCGTCACCGTCATCGGGATCTGAGAAGGCGAGCACAGTCGTGCCTGGCGTGCCCACGATCGAGGTCATCCCACCGGGTGAGGTTGTCTTCCAATCGATCTGTGCCTGCGCCGTCGCTTGAATCAAGGTAGCAGCTACGAATACTGCAGCGAAGATCGCAAGCCTCATGTGCCCTACGGGAATGTTTCCTGTCATGATGCACAACAAGATAGCAGAAAGTTGATGTGAGTAGGTGCAGTTTTGGTCGTCACCTAGGAAGCCATCCTAGAAACACCCGTTTCAACAAGGCCGCCGATGTTGTCCGCCCGAGCATGAGGAGCATGGGCATTTCGAATAGGGCTTTTCTTCTTGAACTCCAGCCTCACGACTTTGTCATCCGTGGCAGATGGGGCAGAAGCGTTGGGCCAGACCCCTCGCCAAGATGCCGCACCCTAGGAAGTCGTGCAGTTCGCCGGTCAGTGGCTTGGTCTTCGACCGCGGGGTTCCACCAAGGGTCCAGGTGAATGACGTAGGTGGCGGCGGTCAGGTTCAGGCCGGTGCCGCCCGCGCGTAGCGAAAGCAGGAAG
>Ga0224523_1001163_pt1 | contig 11716 bp, 11 predicted proteins | sample CFST50metaG_FD_182732 | JGI IMG/M metagenome (GOLD analysis project Ga0224523, IMG submission 182732) | Peat soil microbial communities from Stordalen Mire, Sweden - C.F.S.T50 | ecosystem: Environmental > Terrestrial > Soil > Wetlands > Peat | place: Sweden: Norrbotten County, Stordalen Mire...
TCTGAATCTGGGATTAGCCTTTTGGCTGGGGGGAATTCTTGGGAAGACATATTATGGGTTCTTTATTGTCGCTGTATTTTATGTTCTTGCAGGAATTCTTATTCATTTTTTTCTGCATAAATGGATCAAAAGGCTGGTAGGGGATTATTTCATAAAACGCGTCCTTAAAAAGTGATATATGGAAAAGATTTCTTCAGTAGCCGGACTAAAAAACGCAATACAAGTGTTAGAAGTTCAACAGAGGATAAAAGGGCATGAATTAAAAGAACAGATTTCACTTACCTATGAAAGTTTAAAGCCAGTTAATCTTATAAGGAATACATTGAAGGATTTATTTTCTTCACAATATACAACAGAAAATATCTCAGGCGCTGCCATGGGTGCAGTCAGCGGGTTTCTTTTTAAAAAATTATTTATTGGTGCATCGGCAAATAAATTCAGAAAACTAGTTGGTAATGTTCTTCAGTTTGGGATGACAAATTTTATCTCACAAAATTCTGATCAGATCAAAGCATTCGGTCAGGTTTTATTTCAGAATTTATTCTTCAAAAAAGAAAAGAATTCAAAGAAGGACTCCGGGAATAAGGATAATAACTAAGAGGAATTATACCCAAAAAAACAATCCCGGTCCCCCTGAATTTAACATTGGGAAACCGGGAATTGATATATGTCATTAAAATGAACTATGACATTTTGGTCAGCGATATGATAAGATGTTAATAGTTAATAAACTATCATTCTCTGTGTAGCCATTTAATGTACTGGGATGGCACAGCTACCGGCTATATTGACTATTCTTACGACGGGAACGGGAATCTAATAAAAGAGATGTTATATAATACGTCATCAGCAGGAGTCACTGAACTTATAACAACCACTCAATATAATTTTGATAATCAAAAGAATCCATATCCGGCGACTAGCAAATTAATGATCCCGGGTATCAGTACAAACAAGAATAATATTATAAAAGAAACTTATACTATTCATTTATCAACTGATCAGGGAACTGATAATGCACAGGTTACTGTAACTTCATATACGTACAATAAAGTGGGTTATCCTGTAACTAAAAACGGCAATACTTCATTTATTTACATCTAATAAGCGGCTTTTTTAACTTGTAACTGTTCATTCGCTTTTTTCTTCCTATTAACACATAATAGGTTTAAAGAAGTTGAAATGAACTTTACTTGTATTATTTTGAAATTGTAATGGTTTAAAAGCCGTAAAGTCCCAAATTGTTAATAAAAGTCATATAAAAATCACCAACTTCTTCAAACTTTTCAGACCTTTATAGCGAACTCTTCAAGTCCTCAATTTAAAATCTGATTAACCCAATTTAAAAGAAAGATGGATTTCGTAGACTATTACAAATTATTAGGTCTTGACAAGACGGCAACATCGAAAGATATTAAAAGTGCATACCGGAAGTTGGCACGGAAATATCATCCCGATTTGAATCCCAATGATAAAAATGCCAAAAAGAAATTTCAGGAGATCAATGAAGCAAATGAAGTGCTGAGCGATCCGGAAAAGAGGAAAAAATATGATCAGTACGGAAAGGATTGGCAGCACTCTGAACAGTTTGAAAAGCAGAAACAATATCAGCAACAATCTTCGGGTTCAAGGAGGACAACGTATGCCGGATCACAATCCGGTGACGATTTTTCTGATTTTTTTGAATCAATGTTTGGAAGCGCTGCCGGGGCAGGCCGTGGCAGGCAGGTAAAATACAGAGGAGAAGATTATACTGCGGAATTACAGCTCGATCTTACGGATGCTTATAAAACCCATAAACGAACCTTAACAATAAACGATAAAAAAATCAGAATTACTATTCCTGCCGGAATTGAAAATGGTCAGACCATAAAAATTGCCGGACTTGGAGGCAAAGGGATTAATGGAGGACCAGATGGTGATTTATATATCACATTTTCTATTGCTAATCATCCCGGATTTAAGCGGTTGGGGAATGATTTGTTTACCACAGTGGATCTTGATTTGTACAAAGCTGTACTTGGTGGTGAAATAACAATAGAGACCTTGAGCGGTAAAGTAAAACTTAAAGTAAAACCCGAAACTCAGAACGGCAGTAAAATAAAATTAAAAAATAAAGGATTTCCTGTTTATAAAAATGAGGGTCAGTTCGGAGATTTATATGTGACATATTTAGTTAAAATTCCGACTAATCTAACTGAAAAACAAAAAGGATTATTTAATCAACTGTCTGAATTACAAATTAATAAGTAAATAAATGGAAGAAGGATATTTGATACCAATAGATAAGTTTTGTACCAGTCATAATATTGAAATCTCATTTATCAGTTCACTTCAGGAAAGTGGATTGATTGAGATTACCACAATTAAAGAATCAGCCTTTATTGAGGCTGACCAGCTTCAGAAGTTGGAGAAATTCGTACGGCTATACTATGAATTGGATATAAACCTTGAAGGCATTGAGACAGTAAACTATTTATTGCAGCGCATAAATGTTTTGCAGGATGAAATAACTCTCCTCAAAAACAAGCTTGGGATTTATGAAACTGAATTCTAATTAATTATTGTCAATATCCTGTAATGTTCATAGTAAAAGAAAAAATGGCAATATTTACCATATCTTAACTCGCAAACTATCCGGAATCCATAAGGCGTCGCCTTGTTTTACTCCGAATGCCTGGTAAAATTCAGGTATATTTGATAACGGTCCATTGACGCGGAATTTTGCAGGTGAATGTTCATTACTTTTCACCTGGCTCGCTACAGTTTCGGGCCGTTCATTCACCATCCATGCCAGAGCATAACCAAGAAAAAAGCGTTGTGCAGGATTCAAACCTGCAATAATTATGTTGTTTTTAAACTGGTCAGTTCTCTTAAAAGCCTCATAAGCCATAATGGTACCTCCAAGATCGGCAATATTTTCACCCTGTGTTAGTTCCCCGTTAATATGAAGACTGTCAACCGCAATATATTTATTGAATTGTTTGACAATCATTTTTGTCTTGCTATAGAACTTAATACTGTCATCAGACGACCACCAGTTTTGAAGGTTCCCCAGTGCATTATATTTGCATCCCTGATCGTCAAAGCCATGGGTGATCTCATGTCCGAAAGTAGCTCCTATAATAGAATAAAGTAGTGCATCATCAGCCATCCTACCCTCATAACCCGGTACTATAATATTACAACCGGGAATGCATATTTCGTTATTGGATGGATTATAATATGCATTATATGTTTGTGGCTCCATTCCCCATTCTGCCCGGTCAACGGGTTTCCCATATTTCGAAATCATATAATTGACTTCCCATTTATTTGCATTCATTACATTCTTTACGAACGAGGTACGATCTATCTGCATAGCGCTGAGATCTTTCCATTTGTCGGGATACCCGACTTTCATAATCACCGAACTAAGTTTGTTCAATGCTTTTTCTTTTGTGGCGCTGCTCATCCAGTCAAGAGCTTTTATCCGTTCAGCAAAAATAATTTTAATGACATTTCCGATCTCGATAAGTTTTTCCTTTGTCCCTTTAGGTAAATATTCATCCACATAAACCTGGCCGATCAGTTCCCCAAGTGAACCATCGCTTTGTTGAACGACTCGTTTCCATCTTGGCTTAGGCTCTTTGACTCCTCTCAGGGTCGCAGAATAAAAGTTGAAAAATTCCATATATGTTTTATCATCCATGTAACCTGACAGATTTCGTAAAAGATGATATTTCAGATAGTCTTTCCAGTCGCCAAGTGGGTATGATTTGAGGAGTGGATTCTGAAAGTTGTTTAAGGGTAAGCTTGGTGTAATTCATCCATGGATCGCGGGTATCTTCACGTTTCCTTGAAGTTTTGGCAATTGCTGTTTCAAGTTTCATGAGTCCCTGGGCAGCGATTTTGGCTTTTTCAGAATTGTAACCCATTATGACAAACATATTTTCAAGATGATTGATAAATTTCTGACGAACAGAAACAGCACGGGCATCGTTATCGAAATAAAAACTACGGTCGGGCAAACTTAAACCACCCTGGTAGATCATGATAGCGATCTTGCTGCTTATCTTGTCATCCTGTCCGGCATAAAATCCGAACAAAGGAGATCCTGCAACTGTATGCATGTATGATGCTGTTTTAATTATGCCCTTTATATCTTTTATAGCATCGATCATGTCAAAATCGCTTTTTAAATCCGAGATGCCTTTTTTATTAAGAGTTACACTATCCATGCCTGTGTAGAAGAAATCTCCGATTTTTTGTTTGTTACTTCCTTTAAGAGCGTCTTTCATTGCTGCCGAAGATTCACAAACGTGACGAATCTGGGCATTTATTGTATCCTGTATCAGTTGCCAGATTCCATTACTCTGTTCACTGCCGGGAATTGGATTTTGCCTGAACCATTTACCATTTGCATAAAGGAAAAAATCATCTCCGGCTTTAACGGTAGAATCAATATGTGAAACAAGAGCATCAGTTATCTGCTCTTTTTTTGCTTGCCTGCAGGTCGTAAATGCTATGATTGTCACAATCAGAATGAAAGAAAGAAAATATTTATTTTTCATGGTTAAAGATTTTGGAATTCTTATTCAAATGTAGAAACTTTAATATTAAAGTATTATATATTCATATATCTGCCCCATAATTCTCAGAGTGAATCTATTGCTTTTCTCAAAATACTGGCAGAATTTGAGAGTGAGGCAAGCTCTTTTGAAGTCAGCGGACTCTCAATAATCCTCGTTACTCCGCAATCTGATACTACACAAGGCACACTCAGGCACACATCTTTTATACCAAAATCAGATTCTACCAGTGTAGAGACAGACAATATACTATTCTGACTCCTTAGTATTGCCACCGTTATTCTTACCATAGCTAGTCCAACAGCAAACTGGGTTGATCCCTTATAGTTTATGATATGATATGCCGAGTCACGTACCTGCTGTTCGATGAGCCCTCGTTGGATTTTCCAGTCGGAGCACTTACCGCAGACGGGACAATATTCATCGATATTAATACCGGCGACATTTGTCATGGACCATGCTGCGAACTCACTGTCCCCATGCTCACCAAGAATATAGGCATGAACATTATGAACATCAACGCCACAGTGCTTGCTAAGAAGATGTCTGAATCTGGAGCTGTCAAGAACTGTACCTGATCCTATTACCCTGCCTTTTTCCCATCCTGATCGTTTAAGAGCTACATAAGTAAGAACATCCACCGGGTTAGTGACAACCAGCATTACTCCTTTGCATTCAGACTTAGCTACCTCTTCAGCAATGCTTCCGGTTATTTCAGCATTTTTTTTAATGAGCTGAAGTCTTGTCTCCCCTGGTTTCTGAGCAGCACCTGCGGTAATTACAACAACCTGAGCATCAGCACAGTCCTCAAGGGTTCCCGAACGGATACCTACTGTTGGAAAAAAAGTCTGACCATGTGCAAGATCAAGTACCTGGCCTTTCATCAGATCTTCATTCTTATCAGTCAGTACAATTTCATCAGCAAGACCACTTTGGGCAAGGGCATAACAATATGTCGCCCCGACTGATCCAGCCCCAATAACTACAACCTTACGTTGCGGCATTGAATATATTATCTTTTTCATGGTTTAGCTTATATATTGTAAAGAAACAATTTTTTTTGTCATTTTTTTTTACCAGGTATTACCCTGAGATTAGAATGTCTGTTCGATTGAAAACAAAGTTTTTTATAAACAAATAGTTAAAGTATTGTGCAAACGAAAGATTGTTTTTTCAACACAACATCGAAGAGAAAAAATTTAATAGTTTTGAAGAAGGAGAATCATTTTTCAGAAGACTGGGATTTCTTATTGATAAAGAAGCAAGTATAAACGCTCCGAACTGAGCTCTAAGAGGTATTTTCTTAAAAGTGTAACTTCAAAACAACTATTAAAAATACACAAAACAGATAAAATACAGGCAACATGGCGTTTACGTGTTGCAAGTGATTAAAAATAAGAAAAATGTTTACTCAGGATAGAATGAAAATGGTCGCTCCATGCGGTATTGCTTGCGGAATTTGTGTAAACTGTTGTTTACCTCCATTGCAGCATTCACGATTTTATTTCATCTATTAAATGAGATCTTCAAACCAGGGTCTTTTTAAAAAACGATATAAAATAACTTCATTAAACCGACTAACATGTTAAAAAATCTTCTCATGCACAGCTTAAGGTCATTTAAAAGACAGCGTGCTTACATTATCATCAATATTCTTTGGATAGCCTTAATTACAATAAGTTATAGAATACTCAGGGCTGCCAGTGTCAATCCTGCACAATCGCTCAAATATGAGTAGACTAAACTTGATTAATGGAAGATTCTGAACAAGTTGAAATTGATCAAATTAGATAAAATTAAAGTAATATAAGTATGACAGACAAGTTAAAAGAATTAAATGCATCGATAACTTTGATTAACGATAGACTTCATTTTAAAGCAACTGCTGGTGAGAATGAACCGATATCAATCGATTATACTCCACCCCTTGGCGATAACCTGGGTTACACTTCCCTGGAGCTTTTGCTTCTGAGTCTTTCTTCATGTGTCGGAAGTTCAGTATTGACAGTTTTACGTAAAATGAGAAAGACAATAACGGGTTGTGAAATACAGGCCAGAGGAATAAGAAAAGAAGAACACCCAACCTGTTTTAAAACTATTTATCTGACAGTTAACCTTATATCAAATGACACTTCCGAAGAGGACTTTAAAAAAGTTCTTAAGCTTTCAGAAGAAACCTATTGTCCTGTATGGGCATTACTTAAAGGAAATGTTGAGATCGAAGTAACTTATAGAATTGTTTACTGATCAGAATATTCATATATTAGTGATCTGAAATTATTTTACATATAATTAACATTTATTCCTTTCCGGATCACAGAATACCCTTATGAAAGGTCGGATTATTAAGTGGTTAAATATTAAGTACCCTCAAAACTATATTATAAAGAATCCTTTTACAGGCACCTTAATAATTGCTCTGTTTGTCTTTGGGTTTACGGTTTTATATAAACCTTTTAACACACATGCGGCAAGAGCTTTCAGTTATGAAGCAACCATGGCAATTTATAGTTTATTATCAGGGATTTTCATATTTCTGTCAATTAAGATTCTGAAAACTGTAAAATACTTTTCAAACACTAAGGATTGGACCATCTTCAAAGAGTTTTTATCCGTTTTTTTAGTCTTATTTGTTTTAGGTATTGCCATATACCTTCTTGGCTTCTTTATTGAAACATCAGCACAGAGGTGGAATATTTCAACTTTCCTGAATTCCTTCAAAGGCGCCTTTTTAACAGGTATTATTCCTTTATTTTTTTTTACGGCAATAAATTATCCCTATTTGTTTTCGGAAAGTATTGATCTTAATATAGGGAATGTTGCAATAACAGGTCAGGAAAACCAGCCTTCAGAAGATCTTATTCAAATCAGTTCTCAACTGAAAAAGGAAGACCTAAGCTTCTACCCCAGCCAGTTTTTGTATGCCGAATCGGATGGAAATTACGTGGTCTTTTATTTAAGCATAAATAGCCTGGTTAAGAAAGAGATCATCCGTAATTCGATAAACAGTATTGAGAAACAATTATCAGGAATTCCTTACTTCTTAAGGATACACCGGGCATTTATTGTGAATTTAAAAAAAGTCAGAAGCAAGCAGGGAAACACTTTAGGTTACATGATAAAACTATCCGAAACTGAAATTAAAATCCCTGTTTCACGAAATAATACTAAGGATTTTAATAAACTATCAGCCCTTTTTCATACCTAGCAATATTCCGTTCATCACAAATTATTGCAGTTTGTCACAGGTATTATCCAATCCTTTTTCCTGCGTTTACAACAGGTAACAAATCCTTGTCATCTATCCCAATTAGTTGGAGCGAATCGTCTTATTGCCTCAATTTGATGAAGTAAATTATTCGCAAATTCTAACTAATAAACGTAATTATGAAATCATTTTTAGGAAAAAAAGAAGGCAAAAAGACTATTATTTTATTTTTTGTCATGGTATTAAGCCTGTCTGTTTTGAATGGGCAGGACCAACAGAAACTTAACATCAAGGGACAGTTAAAAGACCAGCAAAACATGCAGGCTGTGTCTTTTGCTACTGTGGCATTACGCAGACTATCAGATTCGACACTGATTACCGGAACTTCCAGCAATTTGGATGGTGAATTTCAAATAGGATCAATTCCTGTAGGAAAATATTCCCTTATTATCAGTGCAATAGAATTTAACCGTGTGATAAAAAGCATTGATTTGAAAAATGACTTTAATACAGGTATTATTCTTTTACAGGAAAAATCTGTGACACTTGGGGAAGTAGTTGTTGTTGGTGAACGGATGAAAGCGAAAACCGAGCCGGATAAAACCATTTACTATATGAATAAAAAACTGTATGATGCCTCTGATAACGGTGTGGATATGTTGAGCTATATTCCCGGTGTACAGGTAGATATAATGAAAAACATTTCACTCGAAGGGAGTCAGCACATTCTTATACTGGTAGATGGCATAGAACGTGACAGGAACTTTTTAAGTCAACTCAATGCCAGTAAGATTGATAAAGTGGAGGTAATAAATTCACCTGGTTCAAAATATGATGCAGATGTAACTGGAGTCATTAATATAATTCTCAAAAAAAATAAAGAAACCGGAATAAATGGACAGGTTCATTTAGAAATGCCAACTTCAGTATCGGAGATGTATATCTTTCCTGATTACAACTTTAATTACAGTTTCAACAAACTTAATTTATATACATCTTATGATGGTGATTTCAGTTATTTTAATATAACTGAAAGCAGTAATCGTAATTTCAGTGATACCCAGGGAGAAACAGAAATCATGTCTGCCCAATTTGTACGACAAAAGTACTGGTCTCATAGATTTCATTATGGTTTCGATTATACATTCAACGAAAAGAACCAACTTAACTTTTACGCTTTTTATAATCCCTATTCAAGCGAACACAGTGGGAGCGTTGAAATGCATGTCACGGGAGATAAATTTGGTGATAAGAACTGGTCCGCTCTTAAACAGGATGCAGATATTAATCGTTCGTCATTCTATACGCTATATTACAAACATTTATTTAATAAGCCGGGCAGAGAAATTGCATTCGATCTAAGCTATTTCAACTTTAATGCAGTTAACGGTACAACCTATATAAACACAGATAGTTTACCCAATAGCTATCCGGCAAAGCAGGTAAATATTGTAAAACCTGAACAAAACTCGGTAAGCTTTAAGATTGATTTTACTTCACCGATCACCGAAAAGCTAAAATATGATGCTGGAATTAAGATCAAATCACAATTATTGCAGGACCGGCAGTCGGACGAATTTAAATATAACGAAAGTATTTATGCTCTATATGGAACTATAACATATAATTTTTCAAAATATACTCTGAGTATGGGGATACGGGCCGAAAGATCAACATCGGGTTTAACCAATAGTTTTGACAACAATGTTTTTGCTTTATTGCCTAATGCAACATTAAACTATAAGCTCACTCCTAAACAAAATATAAAGTTGTCATACAACCGAACTGTTTATCGTCCAAACATATATGATTTAAATCCTTACACTTCCATCGATGACCCTTATTCTATTCAGAGTGGAAATCCAGGTCTGAAACCGGAATTTCGTCAGAATTTATCAATCGATTATTCGAAAAACATTGGGAATAATTATATTTCTCTCCAACTATTCTATCTGGATAGATCTGATGCAATTAATCATTATACTTTTATTAATGATACAAGTATTTTTGAAACCAGGGTGGCCAATCTGGGAAAAATTCATGGGTACGGCATCCGGATGGCCGGAGCATTGAAGGTTCATAATGCAATTGCTCTGAATCCATATCTTAAACTGACTGATGTATATACAAAAGGTAATAAGCTCGCAGAACAATATGATATACCTGACAGACACAGAATTGCATTCGAATCCGGCCTTTCTGCTATTGCGACCTTCAAATACGATGTAGTTGCGTCATTACAGTTTCAGTACAGCAGTCCATTAATTGATATCCAGGGTATAACATTCAGTGATGCACTCTATATCATTTCCCTTGAAAAAACCTTCAAGCAAAAAATTAAAATTGGGATTTCAAGTGCCCTCCCGTTTTCAAAAACATTTACTTATCAGGGGTCAGAAATCAAAGGCGCAGATTTTTATAGCCATTCAGAAGGGAATATAAGATTCTCAGTCGCACCTGTCTGGTTTAAATTCACGTACCTTTTCAATTCTGGTAAAATGTCAAACAGAGGTTATAATTCTAAAGAAGATATTGATAATATGCCTAAGAAAGGATTCTAGGCTGGGTGTTTTAAAAAATTTGTTTAACTTTATTCCACCTTCTGCAACCACTAAAATAAATATTATGAAAAACACAATGATCGCTCTATTTGTTAGTGTCGCTATTTTCGCGTTGACCGGTTGTGCTTCTGTTCAATTCTATTCAAACAAAGCACTGACTGAGAAGACAGGATTGAAATATTATACTGTAAAACCATATTTGCATGTGGAAAGAGATGCTGAGACTAACAGAATATCAAAAGCAACTGTGATTTACCTGCCAGATCTCGCTAATCCTCAATATATGAGAATACGAGAGGGTGTGAATTCAAAGAAAGTAAACCTGAAATTCTCAAATGGATCCATAGATACCTTCGGATATTCTTCCACCGGGAAAGTTGGTGAGTCTGTCGATGCACTCGCGGCCATGATCACTAAAGGGACCGATGCTTTAACAGAATTAAATACTCTCAAAAGTCTGCAGGCTGTAAAAGCTTCATCCAATACTGTTGAATTATATGAAATTGTATTCGGAGCCGATAAAACGACCCTAAAGGAAGTGACGATAGGAAAGGAGTGAAACAAAAAACAACAAAAACGACCTTTGCATGTTAATACTAACAAAACACTACAATGAGAAAACTAGTTTTGATTCATCTATTATCAGTATTTACCATGGGCAAAATATTTAAAAAAGTCTCTTTTATCTCTTTTTTATTGATCTTCAGCCTTGTGGCAACCGCCAACAATCCTCTTGCTACCAAGCAACAGGTAGAAATTTTTAAAAGCTCCAAAACATGTGTTGTGATGGAAAGCGGGGTTAGCTTTTTTAATGCTCCTGTTAAAGATGCAGTTCAGAAATACTGGAAAGCAACACAATATGAGTTTATTGATCAGAATGAGTTTTCAAAAAGAATGAATGACCCGAAGTATTCTTTCATAGTGCTGATGCAGGGAGCTTACGATAAGGACCCGGGTGGCGTCAGCTATAGTTATATAAGTCTGGTGCTGGGAGACGCATCGGGTAATCTGACTAAGATGCCGGAATTCTGCAGTATACCTATTTCATACTCCGGTGACCTGGATGCTGATTACGAGTATGTTATACCTTCAATTATCAAGTTCATGCAGATACATGTGAAAAATCTTGAGAAAGATCGTTTCCCCATTTCATTGAACGGATTGAAATATTATAATAAAACAGGTTATAAAGACAAGGTTTTATTACTGAACAAAGATAAAATGGCGCCCAATGCTAATTCCCCTGAGAAAATTAAAGCAGTAAGCCAGTATAAAGTTAAGCTTCTTTCTACTTCCGAAATTCAGAAGGAGCTGTCCGCAAGTCCGACTAAAGCATTATTTCATTTTCATGTAGGTCCTCCTCAGGATGGTGGTGC
>Ga0224523_1001164_pt1 | contig 11713 bp, 8 predicted proteins | sample CFST50metaG_FD_182732 | JGI IMG/M metagenome (GOLD analysis project Ga0224523, IMG submission 182732) | Peat soil microbial communities from Stordalen Mire, Sweden - C.F.S.T50 | ecosystem: Environmental > Terrestrial > Soil > Wetlands > Peat | place: Sweden: Norrbotten County, Stordalen Mire...
GCGGCTATATTATCAAGAATTGATGACAAAATAAAAACAAAGACCAGCAGCACAAATGGACCTTTCCAGCCGTTTGGTAAATATTTTGGAAGTATTGCAGGAATTCCTGTTCCTTCAAAATGTTTTGCAAGTATTGAAAATCCTAGTAACAACCCAAACAGATTAAGCAGGATCGGCCACTCGCCTTGCCGAATATCTTTATTGCAAAGCTGATCAAATATAGGTGTGCTTCCGAAAAAATGATCTGAAATATTAAATGCTGTATCCGAAAATAATTTATAAAAAAGTAATATCGTAAGACCGATCAATGATACCCAAAAAGTGTTTTTATTAAAAATGGCAACACAAATTAAGATAAGAGAAAATAAAATAAATTCGATTCTGATACCAAATAAAGATGGTGGAACTTCATTACCTGCAAATGAAACAAAAGGCACAAGCAGCAAAAAACATAAAAGGAAAAAGATGAATTTATTTTTCATTAAAGAAAATTTAATTAAACAAGTTTACGGATAAAAAACGAATTTCAAAAATTAATAAAAAATAGTAATGTCAATAAAAAAAGCGAGAACAATTTTCCCGCTTTTTTAAAAAATTAGTTACTGTATTATTCAATTACGACCAACACATCGCCTTCCATTACGGTATCGCCTTTTTTAACTTTGATTGCAGATACTTTTCCTTCTTTGTCGGAATCGATATTATTTTCCATCTTCATTGCTTCGAGCGTTATTAATCTTTGCCCCATCACAACTTTATCGCCCACTTTTACATGAACATTTAAAATAGCACCAGGTAGTGGAGCTTTAACAGTACCGCCACCTTTAGCTGCAGCAGGACTGCTTGTTTTTTGTGTTGATTTTTCAACATCTGTCGAAGGAACAGCTTGCGACCTTACAAGAATAGGTGTTTTAGATTGCTGAATGGTTTTATCAACTTCAACAGTGTACGTATTTCCATTTACCTGAACTTCGGCAATATTTTCTTCGATGTTTAAAATATCAACATCGTACTGGTTTCCTTTTATGGTGAATTTAAATTTTTTCATATCCTTTAATTATTAGCGTTGACGTGGAATTTTAAATGGTATCTGGCGTAATCCATAGATTTTCGAACTCCATGGAGAATATGGACGCATTACTTTTTGCATCGTTATCACAGCTTTTTCATAATCGTGAACGTCTTGCAAATGCATGCTAAGCGCGAGACCAATGGCTGCAATAATTTCGTCATTTGTTCCCGTTACTTTTTTTACAACAGGCTCGGAAACTTTAGGTGGCTCTACTTTCTTTTTACCTCTTTTTATATACTTATCTAATTTTAATTTGCTCATGGCTTTAAAATTTTAAAGTGGCACATTTGAATGTTTCTTGGCAGGATTCACATCTTTTTTAGTTGCCAGTGATTGCAATGCCCTGATAATTCTGAAACGTGTGTTCCTTGGTTCAATTACATCATCGATATAGCCATATTTAGCTGCATTGTATGGATTTGCAAATTTATCTTTGTACTCGTCTTCTTTTTTCTTCAGAAAATCTGCTCTTTCTTTTTCATCGGTCATCTCTTTTAATTCTTTTTGATAAAGAACTTCAATAGCGCCTTTTGGTCCCATTACAGCTATCTCAGCCGAAGGCCAAGCATAATTAATATCACCACGAAGTTGTTTTGAACTCATAACATCGTGTGCGCCACCATATGATTTCCTTAGAGTAACGGTAACTTTAGGAACGGTTGCTTCGCCATAAGCAAATAAAAGTTTTGCTCCGTGCAAAATGATACCGCCGTATTCCTGCGCTGTTCCTGGTAAAAATCCCGGAACATCAACCAATGTTACCAATGGAATATTGAATGCATCGCAGAATCTCACAAAGCGTGCTGCTTTACGTGAAGCATTGATATCAAGAACTCCGGCAAGATAATTAGGTTGATTTGCAACAATACCCACAGGCATTCCATTGAATTTTGCATAACCTATAACAATATTTGGAGCATAATACCTTTGTACTTCTAAAAATTCATTGTCATCAACAATGGAATGAATCACATCTTTTACATCGTAAGGTTTATTAGGATTTTCGGGTATTATAGAATTCAATGAATCTTCAAGTCTGTCGATAGGATCATTTGTTGGTGAATACGGTGGATCCTCAAGATTGTTCTGTGGCAGGTAAGAAAGAAGTTTGCGGATAAGTAAAATTCCTTCTTTTTCATCTTCAGCAACAAAATGGGCAACACCTGATTTTGTTCCATGAGTCATTGCACCGCCAAGCTCTTCATCGGTCACAACTTCACCGGTCACTGTTTTCACAACTTTAGGACCTGTAACAAACATGTAACTGTTTCTTTTTGTCATGCAGATAAAATCTGTTAAAGCCGGCGAATATACAGCACCTCCGGCACAAGGACCGAATATTGCTGATATCTGTGGAACAACTCCCGAAGCCATGATGTTTCTCTGGAAAATCTCAGCATAACCTGCAAGGCTTCTAACGCCTTCCTGGATACGCGCACCACCGCTATCGTTTATGCCAATGACAGGAGCTCCCATTTTCAATGCTTTATCCATCAGTTTGCAAATCTTATTTGCATACGCTTCGGAAAGTGAACCGCCAAAAACAGTAAAATCCTGTGCAAATACATAAACAAGTCTTCCGTCAATTGTACCATAGCCGGTAATTACTCCATCGGATAAATATGTTTCTTTTTCCAAACCGAAATCTCTGCAATTGTGCGTAACGAACATATCGAATTCTTCGAAACTTGCATCATCAAGCAAAAGGTCGATCCTTTCTCTTGCGGTCATCTTGCCTTTTTTATGCTGCGCATCAATTCGCTTCTGACCGCCTCCAAGCTTAGCTTGCTCTCTTTTCTTTAAAAGCTCTTGTATCTTATCCTGAAAAGCCATTTTATAGTTATTTTAGTTATTGAGTTAATAAGTTATTGTCATTAATAGTCATTAGGTCATTTGTTGTGATCAAATCTTAATTCTAAAATTCTGATTACTGATAACCGATCACTGTTTACTTTTTTTCGCAAAGTTCTGTTAACACTCCTATCGTTGATTTTGGGTGAAGGAAAGCAATGTCTAATCCTTCTGCACCTTTACGCGGTGTTTTATCTATTAGCTGTACTCCTTTTGATTCTACTTCGGAAAGAGCAGATTCAATTCCTTTAACAGCAAAAGCAAGGTGATGAATGCCTTCGCCTTTTTTCTCAACAAATTTTCCAATAGGACCTTCGGGGTCGGTTGATTCAAGAAGTTCAATCTTGGTTTGTCCCACCATAAAAAAAGCAGTTTTTACTTTTTGCTCTTTCACTTCTTCAATAGAATAACACTTTAAACCAAGAATGTTTTCATAATATTTTATTGATTCTTCAAGGTTTTTCACAGCAATACCGATATGTTCAATGTGGGAGATATTCATAATTTCAATTATTAAAATTTCAGTTGTTAATTATTTCACAAATATATAATGAATTCGCGTGATGATGATAACGTTTTTGTAATTTTTTTTCAAAATTAGCTAAAATCAATTTAATTAATGGAGAAACGAATAAATAAAAAGATAAAAATTGACTTTCAGAAAGGATTATTGATTATAAAAAATAATTAGGATCCATTATTTGGTTATTTCCCAGTCAAGGTCAATATCCCAGTTTGATTTTACAAGTATTGTTGACGGATAATATATTATTTTCTCAGGCTGAATTTTCTGAAGATAATTACCGGTATCCCATTTCTTATTATTGTTCTTATCGTAAATTATTTTGATCTTATAATTACCCGGAGGAACATTATCAAATTTAATTGATTCATTCAGCTTTGAAAATTTTTCCCTAACAACAGCATCTGTTGATTCCGCAACCAGCTGGACAATATAATCAGGGATGATATCTGCTGTTTTTATTGCAATTTTAATATTCCCGTAATCACTTGATGAAGTGGTTGTGAATTTCATTTTTAAAGTATCGTTGGTCAGATTATAGATATCTTTGAATGTGCCGGGAGGAATAAATAAATTATAGCCTGTCTTTTCTTTCCATTTATAATCGATCTGAATACGTCTTTTTATTGAATCTCCGAAGGAATATTTTGCTTTTATGGTATCCTTATTTTCAGTAAGGATTATTTTCTTAAAATCAAATTCCGAGATCGGTGAAGAACTTTTAATTGCAAATGAACTGAAAAAATCGAAGTTGCCATTATCCCTTACAGCCGCTCTTAGCGCAATCGTTTTTAATTCTTCATTCTTGTTTTTAAGTTGTTTTGCATTCTTCTTGATTAAAGCTATTCTTGCAGTATCCAATATTTTATTATTATCCGATATTATAATATTCAGCGAATCCATATCGGGATTTTTCAGCCATAAAGTAATTGTATCTTTTGTATCATTCATCTCCTGCAGATTCCAAGGAGAAAGCAAATTTTTTGTCAGCGGAAAAAGGTCTACGTTTTCCACGGGTTTTCTGAAAACAAGAACCACTTTCCCATATCTTGTTGCCGAGGTTTTCAGCACTTTTTGTAATACCGGCACTTCTTGAAATAAAAAAAGATGAATTAATTTGTTTTTTTTCAAGCTATCTGATTTTGTTGAATCAGCTTTATTCTTTTTCAAACTATTTATCTTCGTTGTATCTGTTTTGTTTTTTTTCGAACTATCCACTTTTACTATATCATCTGGTTCGGGTGTAACAAGAGAATCAGAAAATGCAATTTTTTCGTCCGACTGATCGAACATGAAATTATTGTTGCCGTCCTTCAAGGCAAACAATTTGTATTTTCCATTTTTAACATTTGTAAAAGTAAAAGCGCCCGATTCATCCGTCTTTGAAATATAACATGGCACTTCTTTATAAGGAACCGAATCATAAATTCTGTTATACAGCATTACGCATATTCCGCTTTCCGGCTTTAATGTAATGGCATTTTCCACAATACCTTTTTTTACAAGAGTATCTATTTCGTTTCCTGTAGAAAACACATAGCGGTAATTAAGTAAAGTATTTCCTTCATTATTATCAGTAATAGCTTTTCCAAACGAAACAGAGTAAGTTGTATTTGGCTTTAATGTATCCCTAAATTCCATTACGATCGATCTTCCTTTTATTTTCAGATCCGGAAGTTCTTTCATAAATGGAGAAACGAGAAGCTGAGAGTTAGCATCCTTAATTTTCACATACTCATCAAAATCGATTTTTACCGATTTGCCTTTGAATTCTTTGGAAAAATTAGCCGGAATTGTTTTCAGAACCACGGGAGGACTAACATCTTTCGGGCCTCCGGTAGGACTGACAATGTTTGCACAGGCTTCAAAGAACAAAGCCAATACTAAGATAAAATATTTAAAGAGATTTTTTTCCATTCCTGATTTTGATATTGCAAAGATGGAAAATTTTTATGAATAAGCGAAAGTCGTTATCATCGAATAATGTTTGATTTATTATTGATTAATTAAAAAATTTCTTACTTTTATTGTTCAAATCTTTTCGAATGAAAAAGTATCTGTGTCTGTTTTTTTTACTTTTTATTTACAAATTATCTTTTTCACAGGATGCGCCTCAAAAAGATTTTATTGACAAACTTTCATTTAGCGAAAGAAAAAGTGCCGCTGCATTTCTAAAAACCCCACGTAATAGCAATGGTGATAATTATGATCTGAAATATCACCGCATGAATTGGAGCATTGATCCTGATACATTATTTATCAGCGGAGAAGTAACATCTTATTTTACTACAACAAAACCTTCTGTTAACCAGATCCGTTTCGACCTATCTTCAGTCATGATAGTTGATTCAGTAAAATATCATTTATTAAACATTTCTTTTTCTCATAATTCAGGCGATACATTAATTATAAATCTTCCATCAGCATTATTATTAAATCAATTGGATTCCGTGAGTGTTTTCTATCACGGAAATCCTCCGCAGGGCTCTGGTTTCGGAAGTTTTACAAAAAGCCTTCATGATTCGGTGCCTATAATCTGGACGTTATCCGAGCCATTCGGTGCAAAAGACTGGTGGCCATGTAAAAATAATCTTTCTGATAAAATTGATTCGATTGATATCTTCATCACTACACCTCAGCAATACCGGACTGCATCAAACGGGATGCTTATTTCAGAAACAATGCAGGGTAATTTTAAAACCGCTCATTGGAAACACAGGTACCCGATAGCTACTTACCTTATTGCAATAGCCGCAACCAATTATCAGGTATTTTCTCTTTATGCAAAAAACGGAACCGATTCAATACAAATTTTAAATTATGTTTACCCGGAAAGCCTTAGTGATGCTCAAGTTAATTTACCTTCTGTTATTCCATATATCGAACTTTTTGACAGTTTATTTACGCCATATCCATTTATTAAAGAGCGTTACGGACAAACACAGTTCGGCTGGACGGGAGGAATGGAACATCAGACAATGACTTTTTTAGGAACTTTTTCTCACGAAGTAATAGCTCACGAGTTGACACACCAATGGACGGGTGATATGATAACCTGCGGAAACTGGCATGAAATATGGCTTAATGAAGGTTTTGCTACATATGGCACAGGACTTACATATAACTTTTTTTCACCAACAATGTATTGGCCAATATGGTTACAAGATCAAATAAATAAAATTACAAGCCAGCCAAATGGTTCCGTTTATTGTAATGACACAACTGATGTCAATCATATTTTTGATAGCAGGTTATCCTATTCAAAAGGTGCAATGTTGCTGCACATGCTGCGATGGGTGATTGGTGACAACGCATTTTTTGCGGGAATAAAAAGTTATCTTTCTGACACAACGTTAGCATACAAATTTGCTTGTTCAGATAATTTCATTTCTCACATGGAAACTGCTTCCGACACCACTCTTACTGAATTTTTCAATGACTGGCTTTATGGAGAAGGCTATCCTTCTTATTCAGTAGCATGCAATTTTTCCTCAACATCAAATGATATCAAGGTAACGATCAATCAATCGCAATCGGATCCCTCATCAGTTAGTTTTTTTAAAATGCCAGTTCCTTTAAAATTTAAAGATGCGACGCATGATACTATCATTGTTTTCAAAAATACTTTTTCCGGACAGCAATACAATATTAATCTTGGATTTAAGCCAAATTCAGTAATTTTCGACCCCGATTTATGGATAGTAAGCGCAAACGATACAATTATTTTAGGCACGAAAGAATATGATCTTTCTAACGAGATATCGGTGTTTCCAAACCCTGTTTCCGATTTCTTAAATATTAATTGTTCCTGTCGCCAATTTCAAAAAGCAGAAATCTATGATATCAATGGAATGCTTGTCCATCCTATAATTTCAAACATATCAGCAAACACAAATTATAAAATAGATTTGTCAGATCTTTCCAGCGGAATTTATTTTCTGAAAGCTGTAATTGACAATAATGTTCTTATAAAAAAAATAACGAAATTATAATGCGTTGAATGAATATCCAAGATTATTGAAGTGTTCGAGGAATTTTGGCAGGACAAAAAATAATTTTTCTTTGGCTTTTAAATTGTCGTGAAAAACAATGATCGTTCCGCTTTTTGTATATGATAAAACGATATCAAGACATTTTTCTTTGGTAAGGTTTATATCAAAATCGCCGCCCATCAGGCTCCATAAGACAATGGTGTATTTTTTTTTCAATTGGCTTAATTGAGATGGCTTAATTTTCCCGTAAGGCGGTCTGAAAAGTTGCGATTGAATAATTGTATTTCCTTTTTCAACATCAGCTATATATTTTTTCGCACATGTAACCCAGCCATTTTTATGGCTGTATGAATGATTTCCGATCTTGTGTCCGTATTTACGAATCAGTTCAAAAGTTTCAGGATGTGCTTCAACATTTTTCCCAAGACAAAAAAAAGTAGCTTTTGCATTATATTTTTTTAATTCTTCCAACACAAAAGGAGTTACCAAAGGATCAGGTCCATCATCAAATGTAAGCCAAATGGACTTCTCAGCATTATCCATTTCCCAAACAATACTTTTCCTGAAACTTTTTTTTAAGATAAATGGTGTAGAAAAAAAATACATTTTAAATCATTAACAATTTAAATTATCGAATAATTATTTAAATATAAAAAAGCGAAAAATACTGAATGATCATATTTACCAGTCTTTTCCGCTTTATCTGAAAAATTAATTTTATTTATTTCCTTATTGGGTTTTGATTTCTATTTTCCGATTCGCTACCGGCATAAGCGCTATAATACTTATCAAACACTTCTTTTGCCTTCTTGGCTATAGCATCCTGTTTATAAACTGTTGTAACCATATTTATCCTATTCAAAACAGCAAGCGATTGTTCTTTCTCGGGCGTAATGACTTTTGCCTGATCTCCTGTGAAAGCAAATAAATAAATAAGTGTTTGTTCATATAGTGTTGTTAAGCGTTTCATGATTTTATTTGCTTTTTCTATTGCACCGGCTTTATAATATGCTTCAGCAACCGGCATTACAAAATAATCAAAAGGAATCGATGACTCGGGCATAATTTTCAAACACCTATCAAGAACTTTGATCGCAGAATCCTTTTCCCCTTCAGCAATAAGAGCTTCAGCAAGTCGTGAAAAATTATTCCTGAAATTCATGGTCATCCTGAGGTTTGTTTCATCAAGATAAACCGTCGAATCCTGCATATTTCCCCATTTGAATTTGTTCATCAGGTGATCATACATTATGCTTGTATTTATTGCTCCAATTTGTCCGTCTTTTGAGTTATTATTAAGCGGCACTAAGCGATAAGCAAGCCCTTCCAACTGAAAATATTTTTCAAGCCCGATATATGCATCATTTCCTGTTGTAATTGAAAAATAAATAGGGCGCTTCCAATGGTTATGTGCTATAATGTCGAGTACGGCAAGATGGTTTTTCTGAACGCCATATCCTTTCATATTCCATTCCATTTGACCAACAATCGAATCTGCTTTATCTTTTGAAACGGTTCCACTGGCAAGCACTTCATTTTTATTCACAGTTATTTTAAAATTTCGTGTAGGAAAATATTCCACTTTTTTCCCTGAAGACGAAGTAAGCTTTGAAGATGGGTCATCGCTAAGAACAAAATCCATAAGCTCTTTCAATTCATACGATCCTTTTATTTTTTCATCTTCATAAAAATATATAGCATCACGTGTTCCGCTTTTGTATTGATTCCATGTCATTGAAATTGGTAATGCATCTGAATCGTAAGCTTTGCGCTTCATTGCATCAATGTACCAATCGGTATTCAGCAGACTTAAATTCACCACTCTTACATCAGTACGAATTCCTTCCACTTCCTGCGCATACCACAGAGGGAATGTGTCATTGTCGCCATTGGTAAAAATTATTGCATTGGGTGCGCATGAATTCAAATAATTAGATGCAAAATCAACCATGGTGTACCTTCCTGAACGGTCATGCCCTGCCCAACCGTTGCTGCCCATAATATAAGGAACGCAAGCAAAACAAACAACCGTTGTTAAACCAGCTGCTAAAACAGGTTTTATATATTTTCTTAACTGATCATAAATAGCGATAACACCTATTCCGATCCATATACAGAATGCCATCATCGAAACGGCATAAGAATATTCTCTTTCTCTTGGCTGGTTCGGATATTGATTCAGATAAAGAACAATTGCTAATCCTGTCATAAAAAAGAAGAGCAGAACAACAAGTCCGTCCTGGTATTTCTTTCTGAAATGAAAGAACATTCCTATCAAGCCAAGGATTAAAGGAAGAAAATAAAAATGAGTTTCACCTTTATTTTTCATATTCTCAGGTAACAAATCCTTAGGACCAACAAGCGATTTATCGATGGATCCAATCCCGCTTATCCAATTACCGTTGAGCGGATCACCAAATGTTCCGCCAACAGCAGCGCCTAATCCTCCCTGTTTATCATTTTGCCTTCCTACAAAATTCCACATAAAATAACGCCAATACATATATCCTATCTGGTAACGGAAAAAGTAGGTCAGGTTTTCCGAAAATGTAGGTTTGTATATTGTTTGCGTTCTGTCGCCATAAGTAACCGAAATAGGAGTTCCTTTAATATTTGCCCATTTTTTATAATCATTCTCTCTTTCGCTATCCCACATTCTTGTAAACAAAGTGCAAAAACGGGGATCGTAAGTATATATCGAATTTTTGCGATCATCGACCATCACGTATTTCCCTGCTTTCTCGTCACGCGAATACAACGGACTTCCATCTTTCCATTCGTTCTGCGGATTTACCGGTGCATTGTAATATTGTCCGTACAATTTTGGCCATTCACCATATTGTTCACGGTTTAGATAAGATAACAATGCTATCGCATTCTTCGGTGAATTTTCATTCAATGGTGTTTGCGCATTTGAACGAATTATGAGAATTAAATACGTCGAATATCCCATTAACAAAAACGCAAACGTGAGGATCAGCGTATTCATTGCTGCTTTCTTGTTACGCATAAAATAGAACAGCATTACCAATAGTCCTGATGTGATCAGCCTCATTACAAAGCTTCCTGCCGATGTGCTGCCTATCAATATTAATAATACAAATATTCCACACAACACTAACAATAGCGTTTTATAGATCGGTTTGAAATTTTCTTTTATCGTATATAAAACTCCTCCTGCGATCAATGCAAAAAATAAAAGAGCAAGAAATAAACTTCCCGAATTAAATGGCAAGCTTAATCCGTTCACAAAAAGCAATTCTGTCTTTGCAAACAGATCAACTACCTGTGGTATAACTACTCCGAATATTGCTCCCGTGATGCCCATGGATATTGCTGTAGCAACCAGTATACCTTTCCATGATGGTTTGTAATTCTTAAAATAATATAAAAAGCCGATAGCTGGAATTGCCAGTAAATTCAACAGGTGAACACCGATTGATAAGCCTATCAAAAATCCTATCAATATGATCCAACGATAACTGTTCCGGATATCTGTTTCCCTGTCCCATTTTGTTGCTGACCAAAAGATGGCTGATGTAAAGAATGATGCCATAGCCCATACTATCCCTTCTACTGCTGAGAACCAAAACGAATCGCAAAAGGTAAAGGCCATCGCGCCTACTACGCCGCTGCCAAGTACTGCATACATATTTCCCTGGGTTAATTCTTCCCCATTTTTCGTATAAATCTTCTTCGACATATACGTGATGATCCAGAACAGGAACATCACTGCCAGTCCGCTTGCTGTGCCTGATAAAAAGTTTATCAACCTTGCTACCATGTGAACATTACCAAATGACAGCAATGAGATCAATCTTCCCAATAATAAAAATGTTGGTGCGCCCGGGGGATGTCCTACTTCCAATTTATAGGAACACGATATGAATTCTCCGCAATCCCAAAAACTTGCTGTGGGCTCGGACGTTAAAAAAAATATCGTTATCGCCGTTAAGCCTACTAGCCACCCTATAATATTGTTTAATCTTGTGTAATTTTTCATAGTCAACTGAGTTTAATCTGCGAATATATAAAAAATACGAAATTGTTTGAAAATAGAAATCATGAAATATGAACGATAATGCAGTTTTTATCTTCCAATTTTATAATATTTTGACCGCATTTAAAATACAGAAGGGCGGGGAAACTTTATTTTAATTTTACAACTAATATCTTTCCTGTGTACAAAGTTTTGGAGTTACTCACAAGCCTGTAAATGTACATACCGCTTGCAATAGTTGCTGTGGTCATGGTTTTTTTGCCTGTAGCATTTTC
>Ga0224523_1001166_pt1 | contig 11703 bp, 7 predicted proteins | sample CFST50metaG_FD_182732 | JGI IMG/M metagenome (GOLD analysis project Ga0224523, IMG submission 182732) | Peat soil microbial communities from Stordalen Mire, Sweden - C.F.S.T50 | ecosystem: Environmental > Terrestrial > Soil > Wetlands > Peat | place: Sweden: Norrbotten County, Stordalen Mire...
GAACTGGCTGATTATAACAATGGAAAATTTTACGGTTATCAGCCATCTGAATTTAAGAAGCTGGTGAATGATCTTGGCATGGAAGTTCTCAGCAGTCATACACAGGTTGAAGGAGCTGGAGTAACGCTTGACAATGCCAAAAAAATGGCAGAGGATCATACTAAGATGGGAGTGAAGTATTGCCTGCAACCTTGGATAGTTGAAGAAATGCGTACATCAATCGCCAGCTATCAGAAAATGGCGGCAAACTGGAATAAGATTGGTGCCATCATGAAGGAGTTCGGTATACAGTTTGGATATCATAACCATAACTTCGAATTTAACAAAGTGGAAGGCAAGGTTCCTTATTTTGATGTCATGCTTGCTGAGCTTGACAAAGATCTTGTGACAATGGAAATGGACCTGTTCTGGACCACAAAAGCAGGGCAAAACCCGGTTGAGATATTCAAAAAATATCCGGGAAGGTTCCAGCTCTTTCATATGAAGGATATGTACACCAAAGAAGCGCCTTTCTTTACGACAGTCGGAGTAAAGGATTTCGCACCGGTTGGTGAAGGTGTCATAAATTTCAGAGAGATACTGGCAGCTAAGGATATCGCCGGCATGAAATACATGGTAGTTGAACAGGATCAGAGCAGGGATGGCGACATGTTTGGCGATATACACAAAAGTATTACAAACCTGACAACCAAAATCCTTGTATAGTTAAAATGGATAAAACTGACCGACGACAGGCTACCGGCAATAGTCTGCCTGATGCATGATGTCAGATTTATAGTGAACTTGTAACCAGGTTCAGTTGCAATTATTGCATTCGGAGGAGAACTCACCATACTCAATCTGTATTGTTGAATGTCCGATTCCGAACCTTTTACCAAGCTCGTGCCGGATCGCGCTAATGAAGCTTACATCTGTCTCTTTTTTAGTTTCAAGATGGACTGTCAGCGCAGCTTCACTCGTGCTTAGCGCCCAGATATGCAGGTCATGAATATCTGAAACTTCAGGCAGGCTTCTAAGGTACTCCCCGACTTTACCTGCGTCAATGTTTTCCGGAACTGCATCGAGTGCAAGATTCACTGAATTGATCAGCAATTTGTAAGAGCTGTAAAGAATAACTGTAACTATTATAAGTGACATAGCTGAGTCAATCCAGACCACCCTGGTAAATACCATAATAATTCCAGCCACAACAACACCTAGTGAAACAAGCGCATCGGCAATAAAGTGAATAAAAGCACTTCGGATGTTCAGGTCATGACCCTGGTCCTTCAGGAAAAGCCATGCTGTGATACCATTAATAATTATACCGGCTGTTGCAGTGAAAATAACGGTAAGCGATTTTATCTCTGTGGGATGCTTAATTCTGCCAATTGTTTCCCAGATAATGAAAACTACCGCCGCAATCAGAAACAGTGTATTAAAGAGTGCAACCAGAATTGTTGACCGACGGAAGCCATAAGTGAATTTCATCGTCGGCTTCCGTTGAGATAGTGCAATGGCAATCCACGAAAATGCGAGCACCAGCACATCGCTGAAATTATGTCCTGCATCAGCAATCAGCGCCATTGAATTTGCCCTTATGCCGGCAAAAACCTCTATTATTATATAAATGACATTGAGCGATATGCCAATTTTAAAGGCCTTGCCCAGATTATTTGTACTGTTATAGGAGTGCGAATGTTCCATGCCTTTCAGTTTTTACCAGTTCGAAACGTACCATGACCGTACATCAGTTGCGATCATCCCTGCCATTTCCGCAGCTTTGAGACCCAGATCGCCATCTTCAAAAACCTCAATGAACGCCGGATCGACTTTCATTAATTCAGCGCATTTGGTGAATGTTTCAGGGTGAGGCTTAAAATTATCTACGTCATTTGCCGTGACGATGATATCGAAATATTTCCTGAGTCCTGTTATTTCAAGTGTACGCTCAACTGCTTCCCTGTGTCCGCCTGTTCCGACAGCCATAGGAAGCTTTTTAAAGTATTTTCTTGCGATATCTGCAACCGGTTCAATAGCCTTTACCTTATGCTGTATCTTGTAAAATTCAGCCAGTTTTTCTTCGACAATCTGGTCGACGGTAACCTTACCTTCGAGGCCGCATTTTTTAATTATTTCCGAAGCAATAATCCATCCCGGGCTTCCGGTATGAAGTCTCAGGAAAGCCGGATCCATGTCGGCACCATATTTTCTGCAGGCTTTCTGCCATCCTTCAAAATGATACGGCATAGTATCTGCTAAGGTACCATCAAGATCGAAGATCAATCCTTTGATGCCAGGTTTAATGTCATGCAGCATTTTAACTTTTTTAACCAGGTGACAAATGTAAAAAGAAATATTATTGTCTGGAACAGTTAAGTTTTCGTAAATTTGGATATTAGTAAATTTCATATTTTGCTCAATCGGGCAAATGGTCAGATTCGTGGTTATTGTTTTTCAACTTTTTCACAAGTTTGTTTTAATAGTCTGAAGTAGAATTTTAACATGCATTTATTATTAATTGTCATTTAAAAATACCTCGATGGACTATAGCGATAAAACCAGGGAAGAGCTCATAAAGGAATTACTGGATCTGCACCATTCAAATAGTGATCTCAGAAAACAGTATGAAGCAGTTCTAGATCTTTTAAAGCTGGCAGAAACCAAATCCGGAAAAAAGGTTGAAGAAGCACTGGCTCATGAGCAGTATCTGATGGATGCCATCATGGATAATTTCCCGGATCATATCTATTTCAAAGACAGGGAAAGCCGCTTTACAAGGATTAATAAATCTATGACCAGGTTTCTTGGATTAAATGACCCTGACCAGGCTTTAGGAAAGAGTGACTTTGACTTTTTTACCGGGGAACACGCAAAACAGGCATTTGAAGATGAACAGAAAATAATTCAGACAGGACAATTCCTGAATATAGAAGAAAAGGAGACACATTATAATCGTCCTGACACCTGGGTTTCTACTATAAAACTGCCTTTGCGTGATAAAGAGGGAAATATTGTCGGTACATTTGGTATATCAAGAGTTATTACTGAACGCAGACGGAAGGAGATTGAGAGCCATACAATGTATGAGATTTCAGAAGGGATTACTACTACGGACAATCTCGATGATTTGCTGAAGTTGATCCATCATGCCCTTGGGAAAGTTGTTTATGCAGAGAATTGTTTCGTGGCGCTCTATAATCGGAAAACAGGCCTCTTCAGCTTCCCTTATTTTGTCGACAAATTTGATCAGGTTCCCTCCCCGACATCTATGAATAAGAGCTGTTATGCTTATGTGTTCCGAACATGTAAGCCACTTCTTTTAACTCAGAAAATTTTCGATCAATTACTGGAACAAAAGGAAGTTGAGCTGGTTGGCTCAAACTCTCCATCGTGGATTGGTATTCCCCTGCAATCACCTTCGCATGTAATAGGAGTTCTGGTTCTCCAGCATTATGAGAAGGAGAATGTCTATTCGGAAAATGATGTCAGGTTTCTTGTTTCTATTGGAAGCCAGATTGCGCTATCTATTGAACGTAAACAAGCTGAAGATGAGATAAGAATAAAAAATGAAATGCTTCAGGCAACCAATGCAGAAAAAGACAAATTCTTTTCGATCCTAGCACATGACCTAAGAGGACCCATGAGCGCTTTTGTTGCAGCAACCAAGATACTTACAGAAGATATTCAGAATATGACTCTTGATGATATCAGGGATATAACAATGAGCATGAAAACCGATGCGTCAAATATCTACAAACTGCTTGAAAATCTTCTGGAATGGTCAAGATTACAACGTGGAGTGATGGAATTCAATCCCCAAAAACTTAAATTGAGTAATATTATTTGCAAGGGCGTTGCATATATAGCTGAATCTGCAAGAACAAAGAGTATCGAAATAAATACTATTATTCCTGACGAGATAGAAATATCTGCAGATGAACATATGTTTGAATCAGTGATAAGGAATCTCGTATCTAATGCTGTTAAATTCACACCTGATGGCGGAAAAATAAAAGTTTCTGCATCTATTATCCCTGAGAATGTTATTGAAATCAAAATTACTGATACAGGTATAGGAATGACTTTGGAGTTTAAAGACAAACTCTTCAAGATGAATGAAAAGACCAACAGACCAGGAACTGCAGGTGAACCAAGTTCAGGACTCGGGTTGTTGTTATGTAAAGAGTTTATCGAGAAGCATAATGGTAAGATATGGGTGGAAAGTGAAGAAGGAAAAGGTAGTACTTTTAGTTTTACAGTACCAGAGAAGGTTTAAATAGTGAATAGTGAATAGTGGCTAATGCCTAATGCCTAATGCCTGATTATGAATTACAATAATAAAACAAAAGACGAACTCATAAAAGAGCTGCAGAAACTGCGGCAGGAGTACGTTTCATTAAAAACATCATACGAAAAAGACATCACCGGTCACAAACTGGTGGAAGAACGACAAGCTTTTATACTTCGCTCTATACCATTATTGGTTTATTGCTCAGAAACTACTGATATTTATGCAGCTACCTGGATTAGTGAGAATGTAAAAAGAGTTACCGGTTTTGATCAGGATGTATTTTTAAAAGAAGAATATTTCTGGTCAAGCCGGTTGCATCCAGATGATCGCGACAGAGTCTTAAAAACATTTAATAGATTACATGAAAGCGAGCAAGGTGCTATTGAGTATCGGTGGCAATGCGCTAATGGCGAGTACCGCTGGTTTCTTGACAGTTTCAGTTCATTCAAAAAAACATTGGAAGGTAAAATCGAATTCATTGGTATATGGCTTGACATTACCGAACGCAAGCAAGTTGAGGAGGCACTGCGTCTTGAGAAAGAGAACTTTCGCCGTTCGATGGATGATTCTCCTCTCGGAAAACGTATAACAACGATTGAGGGAGAAACAATTTATGCAAATAAGGCTCTTCTGGATTTCTATGGATATAATAACCTTCAGGAGCTGCAAAATACACCTTTAAAAAAGCGTTATACACCGGAAAGCTATATCCAGGCACGGGCAAGAAAGCGTCAGAGAAAACAAGGTGATTTCAGCACTACTGATTATGAAATCAGCATTACGAGGAAAAATGGAGAAATCCGCCATCTCCAGGTATGGCGGAAGGAAATTATATGGGATGGCGTTAATCAGTTTCAGGTCATCTGCAATGACATCACTGAACGAAAGCATACGGAAGCAGCTCTTAAAGAAAGCGAAGCCAGGTTCCGCAGTCTTTTTGAGAATTCGCTTATCGGAATCTCTGCAGCCAGCAGAAATGGCAGACTTTTACAGGCAAATCCTGCCTATGCCAGGATGTATGGTTTTGAAAGTCCTGAAAAGATGTTAGCTGAGGTCGAAAATGTTGGAAGATTATATGCAAACCCGGTTGACCGAAAGAAAGTTTTAAGGGTTTTAACCCGGAACGGTTTTATGGATGCAAACGAGGTTGAAGTGATCAGGCGTGACGGATCGAGATTCTTTGTTTTTGTATCAGCCAGTGAAATAAGGGATATTAAGGGGAAGCTGCTTTTCAATCAGGCCACTCATATAGACCTTACCGAACGAAGAAAAATTGAAGAAGAGCTTCGGAGCTCAAAGGAATTACTTGAGAAACTTAATCATCATCTCAATGAGATAAGGGAGAATGAAAGAGCAGTCATATCGAGAGAAATTCATGACGAACTCGGTCAGTCAATGACTGCACTAAAGCTCGATTTGAACCAGTTGCTAAAATATATAGGACCTAATACTGAGGCTGTTAAAAAACTTAAGAGTATGATTGAGCTGGTCTCAAATACAATTAAAGATGTACAACGTATCTCATCAGACCTGCGTCCGGGAATTCTTGATGATCTCGGATTAGCTGCTGCCATTGAATGGTATTCTGAAGAATTTGAGAAAAGATCCGGAATCAAATGCAGAGTAAGCTTTGATGATTCAATTCCGGCTGATCCCCAAAAAGATCTTGTATTTTTCCGGGTCCTCCAGGAAGCTTTGACAAATATTATCCGGCATGCCAGTGCTTCATCTGTCAGGATCAAACTCTCTCGGTTCAAAAACAGTATTGCTATGTCCATTCAGGATAACGGAACAGGGATGCTTCCGGGAATAGCAAAGTCGGGCAAGTCCCTGGGATTGGTTGGGATGCGTGAAAGGGTCAGACAATTTGGAGGTAAGATTGATATTGTATCAAAGAAAGGACAAGGAACTAAGCTGACTATCTTCATCCCTTCTTAAATAAATGGGTTTGTTATGAAAATACTAATTGCTGATGACCATCCGATAGTCCGTGAAGGGTTAAAACAGTTCGTAAAAACTCTCGAAGAAGTTAAACTTATTGATGAAGCTGTCGATGGTAATGATGCCTGGACAAAGCTCAAAGACGGATCCTACGATCTGGTAATTCTGGATGTTTCAATGCCCGGGATGAGCGGGTTGGATGTGTTGCAGAAAATAAAAGAGAGGAATTTAAATACCCGTGTTCTGATTCTGAGTGTTCACCCCCAGGAACAGTATGCCATTCATGCATTTAAGCTTGGCGCTTCAGGTTATATTTCAAAAGACAACGCTTTCGAAGAGTTGACTATTGCGATAAATAAAATTGCCTCAGGAGGAAAATATATTGGGAAAGCGTTTGCGGAAAAGCTGGCATTTAATGGATTTGATTCCAGTGATATATTGCCTCATGAAAAACTCTCAGAAAGAGAATTCCAGGTAATGGTAATGCTGGCAAAGGGAAAATCAGTAACAGAAATTGCAAAGGAAATCTTTATTTCAGATAAGACAGTCAGCACTTACCGTTCCCGTATCCTTGAAAAGATGGGTATGAAGAAGAACGCTGAACTGACGATTTATGCGATAAAGAATAATCTGATAGAATAGAGGTCTTAACGTCCGCCAGTTGGCGGACTGTCTTTACGCTTCGCTGTCCGGGGCTTCGCCCTGTCTTTACACCCTTCGGGCTGTCTTAACACTTCGCTGTCCTAGGCTTCGCCCTGTCTTTACACCCTTCGGGCTGTCTTAACACTTCGCTGTCCTGGGCTTCGCCCTGTCTTTACACCCTTCGGGCTGTCTTAACACTTCGCTGTCCTGGGCTTCGCCCTGTCTTTACGCCCTTCGGGCTGTCTTAACACTTCGCTGTCTCAAAGTCTGTTAAGTAATCAGGACTTAAGAATTAGAATTAGTTATAACTTTATAATGTTGAATAAAGTGTCAATTCAAATTCGTGCTAAAATGGGAACAATAAAGAGATTTGAAGATTTGGAGATTTGGCAGTTGGCAAGAGAATTGCTGAAATTGATTTATGATGATTTCAGGAATTGTAAAGATTTTACCTTTAAGAATCAAATTATTGCTGCTGGGTTATCAATTATGAATAATGCAGCAGAAGGTTTCTCAAGGGATAGTGATAAAGAGTTTAAACAGTTTCTGAATATTTCCAAAGGTTCAGATGGAGAGGTGAAAAGTATGTATTATGTTGCAGAGGATCAAAAGTATATTACAATTGAAATTGCCAATGATCGAAGAAACAGGACTGATGTTTTGATGATGAAAATTACCAACTTCATGTTCTATTTGAAAAAATAATTGACCACAAGACAGGCGACTGAAAGGAGCAAGACTTCAAGACAAGCGAACGCAATGAGTAAGACTTCGCTGTAGGCGATCCCCTACATCAGAATCACCCTTCCCCTTACATCTGAATTGGCTGTATCCTTATAACCAATGAAATAGGCTATACCTAAATTTATGCTTTCGGGGAAACATTAAAATATAATGACCTCGTAACTGCTACCAGATACCATAAAATGAAAATATTAATTGCAGATGATTCCTCTCTTTTCAGAGACAGGATTAAAAGTTTACTAAAAAATTTAAATGACAAATCTGTAGTATACGAAGCTGAAAACGGAGAAGAAGCTTTTCAGATTATCAGGGACAAAAAACCTGACCTGGCAATTCTTGATATCAGGATGCCGGAATTAAGTGGGATAGAGGTGTTAAAGAAAATCAGAGAGCTGAAAATGGAAATTAAGGTCTGTATACTAACAAATTACGCATATCCTATCTACAAAAGAAAGTGCATTGAAGCCGGAGCTGATTATTTTCTAAGAAAAACAGATGATTTTGAAGAGATTGAAACTATAGTCAGAGATATTTTACAGGATAAATTGCAGCAGAAAAACAAATCACTGGTAATATAAAAAATTTAATAATAGAACAATATGACTATCGGGTATCAATAATAAAACAAATATTGTGCTTGAAAATCAATTATTTGCCCCAGCCCTAAAGGGAGTAATTGATTTTCTTCGCACCCTTTAGGGTAAGGGGCAAACGAAGAAAATCAGCCAAAGAATGTTATGGATTACTGATACTCATTTAAAACAATATTGTTTTGAGATAATATTTGAAAATCTTGCATAGATATGGTAACAAATAGCAGCTCATTCCTATATTAATAAGTATAACTGAATTCAATTGATATTATAACATACACAAACGATGAATAACATTTGAAAAATGAAGCAAAAATTGATTGATTGACGAAATATATTATGAAAAATCAACAAAGTAAACCTCTGATTAAAAAGCAACCAATGCTTCTGCTGAGTTTGGTTGTTTTCATCCTTATTATCTCAGGAGGGTATTTCTATTACCGGTACGAAAAGAAAATCATCCGGCAGGAACAGTACAGTAATCTGAGGAAGATTGCTGATTTGAAAATAAACCAGATTACGAAGTGGCGTGAGGATAGATTAGCAGATGCTAATGTAATTGTACAAGGCACTTTTATCCGGCAGAACTTTCAGCGATGGCTCCTTTCACAGGATAATACTCTGGGAAAAGATCTCCTTGAGCGGTTTTCGTTATTGAGATATAACTATAAATATGAAGATGTTTTTGTTGTTTCTGCCGGAGGGAATCTTTTACTTGACCTCAATGCCAACCTTAAGCACATTGATTCAGAGACCATAGATTATTGCAAAAAAGCGTTGCAGGACAAAAAAGCGTTCTTGAGTGATTTATATTTTTCTCCGGCACACGATACTATTCACTTTGATGTTTTTGCTCCGATTCTGAATGACAGAAATGCTGCAGTTGCAGTTCTGGTTCTGCGTATTAATCCGTACGACTATCTGTATCCTCTCATGCAATCCTGGCCTACATCCAGTAAATCCGCCGAAACGCTTATTATCCGCAGGGATGGTGATAGCGTTCTGTACGAAAATGATTTGCGCCATATCTCAAACACAGCTCTGAGACTACGGATTCCATTAACAAGTACCAATGTCCCGGCGGTACAGGCAGTTTTGGGTCATGCAGGAATTTATGAGGGAATAGATTACCGGGGAATAAAAGTGCTTGCCGATATGCGTCCGGTTCCCGGAACTCCCTGGTTCATGATTGCCAAGGTCGATCAAAGCGAGATTTTCTCTGAACTAAAATATGTGACTGTAATCGTCATCATTATCACTCTGCTTTTGCTTCTGTTTTTTGGTTTTGGAATTGCATGGCTTTACAATATCCGGCAAAAGAATATTTACAGGAAATTGCTTGAAACAGGAACCTCCTTGCAGGATTCACAGGAAGAATTCCGCACAACTCTATACAGCATCGGTGATGCAGTCATTACGACGGATATAAAAGGATGCATCCGCAATTTGAATGCTGCAGCGGAGAAGTTAACCGGTTGGAAGGAATCTGATGCTGTCGGAAGAACGATTGAGGATATATTTAATATTGTAAATGAAGAATCCCGCAATAAGGTCGAAAGTCCTGTCCAGAGAGTGTTAAAAGAAGGATTGGTTGTCGGACTTGCAAACCATACATTGCTGATATCAAAAGACGGAAAAGAAATACCAATTGCTGACAGCGGTGCGCCCATACATAACGAAAAGGGAGATGTTACCGGAGTAGTGCTGGTCTTTCGCGACCAGACTAAGGAGCGCGCAGCACAGCAAATACTTCGCGAAAGTGAGGAAAAGTTCCGGATTATTTTTGACAAGTCAACCATCGGAAAGTCGCTGACTCTTCCCGATGGAAAACTCTTTGGTGTAAACAAAGCATTCGCTGATATGCTTGGCAGGTCCATTGAAGAAATGCATAATGTCAATTTTACTGATATCACTCATCCGGATGATATCCCTGAGAGTCGCGAATGTGTCCGGTCCCTTCTGGCTAATGAAAGATCCTCCTACCGGATGGAGAAACGTTATCAACATTTAAGCGGGAACTTTATCTGGACAGATGTCAGTACAACCCTATTACGTGATAACAAAGGAGTGCCTGTTAACTTTATCACCAGTATAAGCGATATTTCGGAACGAAAAAAGGTGGAAGAAGAACTTCATGCGAGTGAATCAAGATTCCGTATTGCAGCAGAAACTTCCAACGATGTGATTTATGAATGGGATCTGAAACAGGAAGTAAAGTGGTTTGGAAAGATTGACGAAATGCTTGGTTATGCCCCCGGTGAGTTTCCAAGAACTCTGGATGGTTTAGGAGCATCTGTGCATCCGGAGGATTGGGTTCGGGTTATGGCAGCGGTGCAGGCTCAACTGGAGGGACGCGCATCTTATGCAGAGGATTACAGGGTTTTAATGAAAGACGGAACTTTTAGATGGTGGTCAGCCCGGGGTGCAGTCGAGAAAATGTCTGATGGTAAACCTGTCCGTTGGATTGGTACTGTTACAGATATCACGGAACGCAGACTTGCAGAGGAGAAAATTAGAGACAATGAAAAACGTTTCAGAGAACTAATTGAATCGTTACCCCAGCTTTTCTGGACTTGCAGAGTTGACGGTCCCTGCGATTATTTAAGCAAACAATGGGTGGAATATACGGGAGTACCGGAAGCTGAACAATTGGGTTACCGCTGGCTTGAGCAGCTTCATCCCGAAGATAGAGACAAAACGGTTTCCGGGTGGATGGAAAAAGTAAAAACCGGAGAAAGTTTCGACATTGAATTCCGTGTCCGGAGAAATGACGGTGTATATCGCTGGTTCAAAACCAGAGCAGTACCAATGCACGATGCAGAGGGAAATATTATCAAATGGTTCGGTTCCAATACAGATTTTCAGGAAATAAAAAAAGCAGAAGGACAACTTCATAAACTTAACCGTATCTATTCATTATTAAGCGACATCAATCAGGCAATTGTGCGCACGCATGTACCGCAGGAATTGTATGATAAAGTATGCAACATTGCCGTTGGACAAGGTGGTTTTGGCATGGCATGGATAGGGCTTATTGATGAATCATCCCAAAAACTGCAGGTGATCGCACAAGCCGGAAGAACAGATGGATATCATAAATGTGTAAATATTTCATTGAAAGGTAAGCCTTTAAATTATTGTCCGATTGATTCTGCTCTGCGCCGGGGGAAACATAATATCTGCAAAATAAATGAAAATGAAGAGATGGCTCCCTGCCAGAAGATTGCTTATGATCTTGGTTTCCGCTCATCTGCATCATTCCCGTTAAAGGTTTCTGACATTATGAAAGGAGCATTGACTTTTTATTCCGACGAACCGGATTTCTTTGATGAGGCAGAATTAAAACTATTGGATGAGCTGGCTATGGATATCTCCTTCGCAATGGAGTATGCCGAAAAAGAAGCCGAACGCAAGCTTGCGGAGGAGACGTTGCAAAAGAGCGAGGCCAGGTATAAAACACTTGTTGAGAACATCCCGCAAAAGATTTTAATGAAGGACATAAACTACAGA
>Ga0224523_1001172_pt1 | contig 11679 bp, 6 predicted proteins | sample CFST50metaG_FD_182732 | JGI IMG/M metagenome (GOLD analysis project Ga0224523, IMG submission 182732) | Peat soil microbial communities from Stordalen Mire, Sweden - C.F.S.T50 | ecosystem: Environmental > Terrestrial > Soil > Wetlands > Peat | place: Sweden: Norrbotten County, Stordalen Mire...
GGATGATTGTCGGCGAACCTTCAGATGAAAGAAATGTGTTAACGCCCATTATCGGCAGTTCTCCGGTATGTTTCAGCGTTTCATAATACAAGGATTCTTCCTGTATCTTGCTGCGCTGGTAGCAAGTTTCCATAGCACCAAGAACTCCGCCACGTTCCGTTATCCTGTCGAACTCAAGCATTACGGCTTCTTCTACAAGTTCCGTCAGTTCTTCAATTATGAATGAGCCTTGCAAAGGATTTTGATTTTTTGCCAAACCAAGTTCATGATTTATGATCATTTGTATCGCCATAGCACGACGTACGCTTTCTTCGGTGGGAGTTGTGATTGCTTCATCGTAAGCATTTGTATGAAGCGAATTGCAGTTATCATAAATGGCATACAAAGCCTGCAAAGTTGTGCGAATATCATTGAAACCTATCTCCTGTGCGTGAAGCGAGCGACCCGAAGTTTGAATATGATATTTCAATTGTTGTGAACGCGCATTTCCTTTGTATTTATTCTTCATCGCTTTTGCCCATATACCGCGAGCTACACGACCTATCACCGAAAATTCGATATCAATTCCGTTTGAGAAAAAGAACGAAAGGTTTGGCGCAAATTTATCAATATCCATTCCTCTCGATAAATAATATTCTACATAAGTAAATCCGTTCGATAAAGTAAAGGCAAGCTGCGATATGGGATTGGCGCCTGCTTCAGCAATATGATAACCTGAAATTGAAACCGAATAAAAATTGCGGACATTGTTATTTATAAAATATTCCTGCACATCGCCCATCAGTTTCAATGAGAAATCAGTTGAAAAAATGCAAGTGTTTTGTCCCTGATCTTCCTTCAAAATATCCGCTTGCACAGTGCCGCGAACAGTGGAAATTGTTTCTGCTTTAATTTTTTCATACACATCTTTTGGCAGAACTTTATCACCGGTAATTCCGAGCAACATTAATCCAAGTCCGTTGTTTCCTTCAGGCAATTCGCCCTGATAACGAGGACGGACAGTACCTTTTTCTTTAAAATATTTTTCTATTTTCTTTTCAACTTCCTCGGTAAGTCCGTTATTCTTGATGAACAGCTCGCACTGCTGATCAATAGCGGCATTCATAAAATAACCAACCATTATCGGTGCAGGTCCGTTGATGGTCATTGACACGGAAGTCATCGGATCGGCGAGGTTGAAACCCGAATACAATTTTTTTGCATCATCAAGGCAGCTTATTGAAACGCCCGAATTTCCTATCTTCCCGTAAATATCAGGACGAATACCGGGATCATTTCCATAAAGTGTAACCGAATCAAAAGCTGTGGAAAGACGCTTTGCAGGAAGTCCCTTCGAAACATAATGAAAACGTTTGTTGGTTCTTTCGGGTCCGCCTTCGCCGGCAAACATTCTTGTCGGATCTTCGCCTTCGCGCTTGAATGGGAAGGTTCCGGCAACATAAGGATATTCGCCCGGAACGTTTTCTTTTAAATTCCATTTTAAAATATCGCCCCATGCTTTGTATTTTGGAGTTGATATCTTTGGAATTTGCAGATGCGACAAGGTTTCTGTGTGTGTTTTAATTTTTATTTCTTTGTCTCTTACCTTGAAAATATAATATTCCTTTTTGTACAGATCAACTTTCTTTGCCCAATTATCAAGGATCTTTTTATTATTCCCTTCAAGATATGTTTCAATTTCTTTATATAAATTTTCTAATTCTTCTGCCAGAGAATTTTTCTTTTTCTTCTTTAACTCATCAATCGCGCATCTCAGGCTGTAAAGCTTTTGTGCGATCTCGCCCTGTTCTTCCGACCATTTATTGTAATTCCTTACGGTATCGGATATTTCCGAAAGATATCTTGTGCGATGAGGAGGTATGATAAATATTTTTTCGGGAATTTCGCCGGTAAGTTTTATTGATGATTCCCAATTAATATTCATCTTTTCATTTATCTTGTCAACAATAGTTCTGTAAAGTTGATTAACACCTGGGTCGTTGAATTGCGAAGCAATAGTACCGAAAACAGGCATTTGCTCAGGGTCTTTATCAAACAACTGATGATTGCGCTGATATTGTTTTTTCACATCGCGCAATGCATCCATGCCACCGCGTTTATCAAATTTATTTAAAGCAATGATGTCGGCAAAGTCAAGCATGTCGATCTTTTCAAGTTGTGATGAAGCGCCATATTCAGGCGTCATCACATACAAAGTAAGATTGCTGTGATCAACAATTTCCGTGTCGGACTGCCCAATTCCTGAGGTTTCAAGAATAATCAGATCAAAATTTGAAACTTTAAAAATATTCAACGCATCTTTCACATACTTCGATAAAGCAAGATTAGACTGCCTTGTAGCCATTGAACGCACATAAACATTTGGGTTATTGATGGAATTCATTCTTATCCTGTCACCCAGCAAAGCTCCGCCGGTCTTGCGTTTTGAAGGATCGACACAAACAACGGCTACTTTTTTATCGGGGAAATCAATTAAAAATCTTCTGATGAATTCATCTTCAAGAGAAGATTTCCCTGAGCCACCAGTGCCTGTAATTCCTAAGATCGGGATATTTTTACTTTTTGCTTTTTCATTGATCTTTGAAATTATTTTTTCAACTTGTTCGGGAAAATTTTCTACCGCAGAAATAAGTTTTGAAATAGAATAAAAATTTCTTTTTTCAATTTCTTTCATATCGATCTTCACATCTTTTCCGCAAGGAAAATCAGACTTTTCCATCAAATCGTTTATCATGCCCTGTAATCCCATTGCGCGCCCGTCATCAGGCGAATAGATTCGTGTAATGCCATAGGCATGCAATTCGTCCATTTCTTCGGGAAGAATAACACCGCCGCCACCGCCGAAAATTTTAATATGCCCGCAACCATTTTCTTTTAAAAGATCAACCATGTATTTGAAAAATTCGATATGACCACCCTGGTATGAAGTTACGGCAATCGACTGAACATCTTCCTGGATGGCACAATCTACAATTTCGCGAACCGAGCGGTTATGTCCAAGATGGATCACTTCGGCTCCCCTCGACTGAATAATGCGTCTCATCACATTAATAGATGCATCATGACCGTCAAACAATGAGGCGGCAGTTACAATCCTGATATGATTCTTAGGCTTATATGGCAGCGTTATTTGCATGTTTGTTATTATCAACTTTTATTTTTTCTCAAGACTGCTTCCAATATGTTTTGCAAGAAATTTTTCCATGGCTGTATAGAAATCAAACTTGTTTTCTTCATTATGGAAACCATGTCCTTCATTATCTTTCACCATATATTCAACATCAATTCCTCGTTTTTTAAGTGCATTAACCATTTGATCGGATTCTGCTTTGTTCACTCTTGGATCATTCGCCCCCTGGGCAACAAACAAAGGAGCTTTGATATTATCTGCATGAAATACAGGAGATGTTTTTCGTAGCAATAAACTGTCCTTTTTAGGATCACCAACCATTTCATGGAACATATCAAGCTGTGGTTTCCAATATGGCGGAATGGTATTCATGAAAGTGAATAAGTTGGAAACACCAACATAATCAATGCCGCAAGCATATAACTCAGAACTGAATGTCATTCCTGCAAGTGTTGCATAACCGCCATAACTGCCGCCATATATAGCTATTCTCTTTGGATCGGCAATTCCCTGGTCAACCAACCATTTTACACCATCGCTAATATCATCCTGCATTTTAAGTCCCCATTGCCTGAAAGAACATTCCCAGAATTTTCTACCATAACCGGTAGATCCTCTGTAATTCATTTGCAGTACAGCATACCCTCTGTTTGCGAGGAACTGAACTTCCGGGTTAAAGAACCACTGATCTCTGGCCCATGGACCGCCGTGAGGATTGATTACTACCGGAAGATTTTTTGCTTCTTTGCCTTTTGGTAATGTAAGATAACCGTGGATGGTAAGTCCGTCGCGGGTTTTATATTCTATTGGTTTCATTTCGGCAAGTTCATTTTCATCTAACCATGGAGCAACAGTATGAATGGAATCAAGTTTATCGGTGTTTTTGTCGTAAATATAATAAGTCCCTTTTGAACGGTCGCTGAGCGTGCGAATGATGAATTTATCTTCAGCCTTGGTGTTGCCGGTAATAAATATTTCTTTGTTTCCGAATTCTTTTTCAAAACGTTCAAACATTTTTTTAGTTTCAGAGTCAAAGAAATAATTTTCGGTTTTCCATGAAACATAAGAAGCCTGAGTTAAAACTTTTCTTTTTCTTGAAAACGAAAGATCAGAAACATCATAATCAGCATTTTTATAAATTTCTTTTATTTCTTTTCCATTTGCAATATCAAATTCAACAATGGCGCTTTTATCTCTTCCTATATTTGAAGTAGCATAAACATTTTTATTATCGAATGTGAAAAAAAGCGGACTTACGCTTTCTTTAAAATTAGTGCTCAACACAACTTTGAATTTATCTTTTTCTGTTTCACGATATAAAATACTTGTGTTTACGCCATCTGTAGCTGTTGCAACTCTTAACTTTCCATCGTGGTCTGTGAGCCAGTCAGAAATATTTCCCGGGTTTTCTGCGATCATTTTCATTTCGCCTGTTTCAATGTTAAGCCTGTATGCATCGAAAACCTGAGGATCGCGCTTGTTAAGACCAATAATAACTTCAGTCGGGATGTCTTCAAGGTCATCAATTATCTGCGTTCTTACTTTATTAAAATCAGTAAGACATTTCAGGTTGCTGCCATCAATATTTACAACATACAATTTAAAATTTTCATCGCCTCCGTTATCTTTCAAAAATAAAATACGGTTATTATTTTTCCAGGAATAACCGGATATATCCCGGTCTTTTTCACTTGTAAGACGTATTGCTTCTTTTTTGCCAATTTCCTGAATAAAGATATTCATGCGCTTTTCGTAAGGAGCCATGAATGAATAATATTTACCATCGGGCGAAATCTGGTAACCCGATTTTTCAGGATTCCTGAAGAAATCTTTTAATGGGATGAGCTTTGCTTCTTTTTGTTTTGGATTGTTGCATGATGATAATATCACCACGACGCAAATCAAATTAATGAATATTAATTTCATAGAATTTTTCATAATTATGTTTTTAAGGTTAGAGGGAACTAAATTAAATAAAAATAATAATTATCAAGTTTAATTATCAAAAAATACACATTAAATAAAATTTAATGAAAGAAATATAGTGGTTACTGAAATGCCTAACAGGAAATATAAATAACGGATTTATGAATTAAACAAACGCACAAGAAAATATGCCGACATGGCTGCAATAACGCCTATTGCCATTACTTTCAGCGCGCCAATGATCGGTTTTTGTCCGGTAAGTTTGCTTTTAAAATATCCGAATACCAACAAACAAACAACAGTTACGATAAAAGAAAATTTAAAACCTGATTGAGGATCGGATGTGAAAACATACGCAAGCATTGGTATTGCACCGCCTACGATGTATGACATTCCAATATTGAAAGCACTTTTTCTTGCTTTATTTTTGTCGGGTTCTTCCAGGCCAAGTTCGTATTTCATCATGAACTTGACCCATTTATTAGTATCCTTGCTTAATTCTTCTACCGCCATGTTTTGTGTCGCTTCCGACAATCCCATTTCTTCAAAGATATCTTTCACTTCTTTTTTTTCTGTCTCCGGAAAATCAATCGTTTCCTGGTATTCGCGAGCTAACTCCGACTTATAATGATCCAGCGCTGTTCTGCCTGCCAGATAACCGCCAAGCCCCATTGCAATTGACCCTGCAATGATCTCAGCAATTCCGGCTGTTATTATCAGTCCATTTGATTGTACTGCGCTGCTGAGCCCTGCTGCCAATGCAAACGGAACCGTAAGCCCGTCGGACATCCCGATAACAATATCCGATATGAAATCGGAACTTTTAAGATGTGTTTCGTTGTGCGACATTAAAAAAAGAATTTATTTTTCTGCTAATTTTTCTTTAATGGCATCAAACATTTGACCGATATTTTTCCAGCGAATGATCTCGGAACTTTTAAATTTTATTTTAAAATATTTTTCAATTGCCACAACTAAATTTACATGCGAAAGGGAATCCCATTCATCAATGTTATCAGCAGTCATTTCGGGAGTTATCTTAATATCGTTATTGTCAAATACCTTGCAGAATATTGCGTTTAATTGTTCGAAAGTTTCCATAATTTATAAGTTCAAAGTTTGAAAAGTTCAATGTTCAAAGTTAATTTATTTTATACATCCAATGTTGAAATATCTCCTGGGTCAGTTCCCATATACCAAGCTTTTAAAACACGACGCATAATTTTTCCACTTTTATTTTTCGGAATTTCTTCGATCACCTTTATTTCCTGCGGTGTAGCGATTGAAGATAATTTATTTGCAAGTCGCAAACGAATATCCATTTCCAATTCATCCGACCATGAACTCTGATCTTTAAGCCGAATATAGGCTACCACTTTTTCAAATAAAATTTCATCGGGAGCGCCTATTACTCCAGACTCAGCAATTTCGGGTATTTCAAGCAATGCGCTTTCAATTTCAAAAGGACTTATCAAATGCCCTGCAGTATTTATTATATCATCATTGCGTCCTACAAACCAGTAATATCCTTCATCATCGCGATAAGCAAGATCGCCGGAATAGTAAAAACCATTTTTGAATTTTTTATTATAAACGTCTTCATTGTTCAAATATATTTTGAACATGCTGTCCCAACCGGCTTTCACGCAAAGATTGCCGGTTTGTTTATTTTCAAGAATTTTTTCATTATCCGAAATAACAGCAGCTTCAAGCACATCAACTGGTTTTCCCATTGAGCCTGGTTTTACTGATAATCCGGGTTTGTTTGTTATCATAATACTTCCAGTTTCTGTTTGAAACCATGTATCGTAAATATCTTTTCCAAAAATTTCTCTCGACCAGTAAATGATCTCGGGATTTAGCGGTTCGCCTACACTGAAAATATGTTTTAATTTTGAAAGATCATGATTTGAAAAGATTGATTTTTCTTCACGCATCAGCATTCGCAAGGCTGTGGGAGCAGTGTACCATATTGAAACTTTCTCTTTCTCAATTAACGACATCCATGTTTCAGCATTGTACGCTCCGCCAAAATGAATTTGCGTAACGCCCAAACTCCACGGACCAATGATTCCATAAGAAGTTCCTGTGACCCAACCTTGATCGGCAGTGCACCAATATAACTCATTTTCATTAAGCTGAAGAATGTTTTTCGCAGTATAATTTTGCAATAAAATACTTTTATGTTGATGCAGAACACCTTTGGGTTTGCCTGTAGATCCTGATGTGTAATGAAGAACAGACGGTGTCTCCGGATTCGTGATTCCAACATTAAATTTATCCGAAGCATCTTTCATCAGCAAAGAATAACTGAGAACATTTTCGGAAATATGCTCGTCAATATCAGTAATGATAATGGTTTTCAGCTCGGGAAGTTTTTCACGGATACGTGCAATTTTTTTATACAGACTTTTTTTCGTGATGATCCCTTTTGCTTTAGAATCGCCTAACCTGTCGAGCAATGATTCTTCACCAAAATTTGAAAATAAAGTTCCTGCGATCGCCTGTAATTTCAGTGTTCCAAGAAATGCAAAAAACTGTTCGGGTGATTTTGGAAGGAATGTAAAAAAAATATCGCCTTTCTGAAAGCCCTTATTTTGTAATACATTTGCGAATTTATTGCTTTCGTTTTCAATATCGCTAAATGTATAATCTGTTTTATTTAGGTTGCTGTCGATCCATCGCATTGCAACTTTTTTCGCTCTGCCTTCAAGGCATTGATGCGATGTGCAGATGTATCCGATATTATATTGTCCTTTTTTTATAAAAGAATTCATAAACTAAAATTGAAGGTAAATGAATGGTTGCGACTGCGAACTGAAGACCTGATATATTGCTATGAAAACGACAACAAAAATTATTGCTTTCAGCGACCAATGCATTTTTGTATAAAAATTCAATAATACTGTATTCCATTTAAAAGGCGTGTAATGCAGGATCAGCCCGATGATCAATACCAGGAAAGGATAAAAATATAAATTTATCCATTGTCCGGCCAGACTGAAATCAATGTTTGTAAATATCTTTTTATAAAATTTTATTGCTGCTGCAATGCTGGTTGTACGAAAAATTATAAATGAAAAACATAAAAAATGGAATGTGATGAATATGCTGATAAACCTGTATATTCCAGTGTTTATTTTTTTCTTCAGCTTATTTCTGAATTTATTCGTAAGTATGTCCCATGCCATTGCAATTCCATGTAAACCGCCCCAGACAATGAAAGTGAGACTTGCTCCATGCCAGAAACCACAAATGATAAATGTTATCATTATGGCAATCATGAGTCCTAAACTTCCCCAGTTCCTTAATTTCAGCGACATTGGTGTAAATAAATAATCGCGCAGCCATGCTGAAAGTGTAAGATGCCAACATCTCCAGAAATCTGTAACATTCGTTGAAGAAAAAGGTTTATTAAAATTAGGAGCAATGGTAAAGCCCAGCAGACAAGCTATTCCGATTACTATATCTGTGTAGCCGGAGAAATCAAAATACAGTTGAACCGCATATCCATAACCTGCCATCAAACTTTCAAAACCCGAAAAATAATCGGGAGCGTCAAACACGCGATCAACAAAATTTCCTGCCAGAAAATCGGCAATAACTATCTTTTTAAAAGCGCCGCACATGATCAGAAAAAATCCTTTACCAATTATTTCCTGGTTAATAATAAGTTTATTTTTAATTTGTGGCAACAGGTCCGAAGCCTTTGAAATAGGACCTGCCAGGATATTCGGGAAAAACGAAACATACAAAACATAATTGAAATAATTTGATTCGGGCTCTTTGATTGTTTCCCTGTAAATATCAAAAATGTAAGTAAGCGATTTAAAAATAAAGAATGAGATACCAATCGGTAAAATAATATTAAGAACAACAGAATCGCTGATTCCATTTATATTCGCCCATGACTGAATAAAGAAATTTGTGTACTTAAAATAAATCAAACAACCCAGATCAACGAGCAATGATAATAGAAGCAACAATGTTTTATTTGATCTTTTCTTTGAGTGAAATATTCCGTTGCCAATAAAAAAATCGGAAGTTGAAATGATAAGTAAAATTATTATTGCGATACCACTTACTTTGTAATAAAAATAAAGACTGAACAGCAAAAGCACGATATTCCTTGCTTTCACGTTCTTAAATGCAATTGCATAAATCAAAAAGAATACAGAAAATAAAATAAAAAACATCACCGAATTAAAAATTAACGGATGATTTTTATGATATATCAATGATTGTAAAAAATCTGTCATTACTCTATTTGTTAATGGTTAAAACCATTCCCGGTTTTATTGCATCGCTTGATAAATTGTTCAGCTTTTTGATCTGATCAGTTGTAACGCCACATTTCTTAGCTATTTTCGATAAATTATCTCCTTTCTCGACCGTATATTTTTTTATACTTTTTGTTGTGGTTACAGTTTGAGGTACTGCCACTTTTGTTTGTGTCGGTATAATTTTCTTTGGTTGAATTTGATTAGTGGCTACAGCACTTGCCGGTTGCTGGATCCCGTTGTCATACGTCAGTATTTGTTTGTAAATGGTCAAGGTTTTACCTGCACTGATTGACGTACCTTTCAAGCTATTCCATAATTGCAATTGCTTAACCGTTACTCCGTTTTTCTTTGCTATCGTGCTTAAATTATCACCGGATTTAATGATATAATAATCCGTTTGCGTTTTCCAGACCTGCGTTTGTTCCCTCATTGCAGAAGCAGTAACATCAGTATCTTTTATTTCGGGAATATTTTTATTCATCACTTGGACGGATAATTTTATTGTATCAGGGAATTCTTTCGACGCAATCAATGTTTTTAATTCGGGCTTTGCAAGCGATATGTAATATGAATTAAGCAAAGCATTCAAAAATAATTCTCCTCTTACATAATATCCAGGCGTAGTCAAATGCACTTTGTCATATTGTGCAAGCCTGCTGTAAAGCCATTTCTGCATAGAGTATTGTCCGCCGCTTACATAATAATAATCGTAGAAAGCACAACCTTTGCGAAAAGCAACCTCTCTCATCAGTGAAGCATACGATTTACAATTAACTTCATCCCAATAACGGTAATAAACATCCTGTCCATCGGAAAGAATTATTGAAGCATCAGGAGCTGCGCGCTGAACAATATCAATAATGTTACTGAGATTTTTTTCTATCAGGTCTTTGTTAAAAGTAACTTTATAAAAATCATTCAAACCAAGATCAATAACAACTAAGTCAGGCTTCAATTCAGACAATTGATACAGCAACAGGTTTTCTTTCATGATGCTCGAAAGCCCAGCGCCATTGATGCCTACGCTGTTATAAAGTATGCCTTTGTCTTCGCTTGATTCAATAAGCAATCCGTAACACTCAAAAGATTTTTGCAGCGTATCCGTTTTATTCACAAAGAACTCCAATGTGTCGCTGGCTTTGGGAAGTTTGATCTCAATATATAATTTATCGTTGAATGAATTGCAGTCAATGTAAAGCGGAGCGCCAATTCCTGAAGCTTTCAGCTTTAGATTATAGCTGTCGGGCGAACGCCTGCAATAAATTTTCAAAACATTATCATTGTCTTTCAATGCCCATGATGGGAAAACAAGTTTGAAGCTTGCCGCGCTGTCTTCTGTGTGAATTGTTGCACCTGTAATTCCCATATCATAAGCCGGGTATGGCTGAACATTACGCGAATATTCCCATTTTCCTTTGCAATATGTTTTGTAATCATACGCTGCATGTGTTGATGCTGCTGCATAAGGAAACACAAATCCTCTGCCTCCATCGCCAAGAATTTTTTGCAATTCATTACGGATATAACCGGTAAAAATATCTGCCTGCACGTGCGAATCGCCAATATGCAAGATCTTTAATTTATGCGTTTGCGTTTTTTTAAGTTTATTAAAAAAATCGTTTATTGAAGCGGTATCATTCCATTCAATATAGTTTTGGTTATAATGAATGAATGGGTAAATCTTATTATACGTAATAAGTTTTTTTACATATTGTGGATAAGCCATTGAATCGGCATTGTATGTCTTATCGTGAGGAACATTAAAATTTTTCCCGGTAAAAGCGAATAAGCAGCCAAGCAACCCGATGCCTGATAAACCAAGCGTAATTAGTTTTGTTATTTTTTTTCTCTTCATGAATTTTCCTTTTTCCTCTGCCTGAATGTGTATTGATTATATTCTATCATTAATGCGTCAAATAATTCTTTTCCTATTATTTTCTGTCCATTGGTTGTAAAATGTCCGTCGTGTGATGCAAGCCCTTTATCTGTCCATGTCAGAACGGAATTACTACCGCCCATGATTTCGAAAAGATCCCAGAATGCGCATCCTGCTTTAATAGCTGCTTTTTTCTGTACATCTCTTATTTTGGGAATATATGGATATGATTTATATTCTCCATCTGCCATGAATGCCATGTCGCCAACGCCTACTACAAGAATGCTGATCTCGGGCGCAACCCTTTTAAAACGTGTAAAAAGATCGGAATACATTTGTCCCATCTGTTCACAGTCTTCATCCGATTTTACATGGGGAACGACATTATTTCCATATTGAAATATTACAAATTTTATATTTAATTTTTTTAATTGCGTTGCAAGATATTCGGGATTTATAAGTAA
>Ga0224523_1001173_pt1 | contig 11674 bp, 7 predicted proteins | sample CFST50metaG_FD_182732 | JGI IMG/M metagenome (GOLD analysis project Ga0224523, IMG submission 182732) | Peat soil microbial communities from Stordalen Mire, Sweden - C.F.S.T50 | ecosystem: Environmental > Terrestrial > Soil > Wetlands > Peat | place: Sweden: Norrbotten County, Stordalen Mire...
GAATTAAAGAAAGGGGATATAATATTAAAAAATTTAAAATTAATAAAATCAAATATTTCCCTGAAAGAAGTTGATATTTCTGCTCAAAATGAAAAAGATGAAGCAAAAACAGAAACAAAAACAGCTGTCGTTAAAATCACACCAAAACAAATATCCCAAATTCCATCAATAGGCGGACAGGCAGATCTTGCCCAATATTTACAGGTATTGCCGGGTGTTGTCTTTTCCGGAGACCAAGGCGGACAACTTTATATTTGCGGAGGATCGCCTATTCAAAATGAAGTATTACTTGACGGAATGATCATTTACAATCCGTTTCATTCAATTGGATTATTTTCCGTGTTTGATACGGATATTTTGCGTAACGCCGACGTTTACACCGGTGGATTTGGCGCGGAATATGGCGACAGGATATCTTCTGTGATGGATATTTCTACTCGCGATGGAAATAAAAAAAGAATAGCGGGAAAAGCCTCAGCAAGTCCATTTGGCGCTAAATTCCTCATAGAAGGTCCGCTGCAAAGAGAAAAAAACACAGGAGACGGAAGCACTTCTTTTGTTTTTTCAGCTAAAAATTCTTACCTGAAAGAATCTTCCCAATTTTTGTATCCTTATATTAATGGAGGATTACCATATAACTACACCGACCTTTATGGAAAGTTATCTATGAATGGAGGAAATGGAAACAAGATTAATTTCTTTGGTTTCAATTTCAGTGATAATGTAAACTACAAAGACATTTCCAATTTCAATTGGAATTCTTATGGCGGTGGAACAAATTTTGTCCTTGCCCCTGCCAGCTCTTCTGTTTTAATGCAAGGAAATTTTGCTTATTCAGATTATAAAATTGAACTCGATGAAAAAAATCTAAATCCCCGTACCAGTGAAATCAGCGGTTTTAATGGAGGACTGAACTGGACATATTATCTCGGGAAGAATGAAGCCCGCTGGGGAATCGAAATGCTTGGATTTAAAACAGTATTCAATTATTTTAACTCTGTCAACCTCAATATTGATTACACAACACCTTCAACTGAATTAGCATGCTTTTTAAAATATAAATGGACACTTGGAAAATTTCTTATTGAACCCAGTTTCCGTTTGCAATACTATGCTTCTCCTTTGAAAGCAATGTCACCTGAACCCCGGCTTGCCATGAAATATAATATCAGCGACAAAGTCCGTATTAAATTTGCCGGGGGTATGTATTCTCAAGACCTGATTGCAGCAAACTCCGATCAGGATGTGGTAAATTTATTCTATGGATTTTTATCCGGAATCGATAATTTACCGACTGAATTCGATGGAAAAGCAATTACATCTAAGTTACAACGTTCTGATCATTTAATTCTCGGAGTTGAATTTGATCCGGCAAAACATTTAACAGTAAATATTGAAGGATATTACAAGTATTTCCCGCAACTTACGAATATCAACAATAACAAAATATTTGATGACAATGACGCAAACGCAAGCCAACCCGACTATCTAAAAAAAGATTTTATTATTGAAACCGGTGATGCAGAAGGAGCTGATGCTTCATTAAAATACGAATATAAACATTTATATATTTGGGCAGTTTATTCATTAGGATATATTCACAGGTTCGATGGAATCGTACACTACGTTCCAACATATGATCGCAGACATAATATCAATCTTGTGGCTTCTTATTCTTTTGGAAAAAATTTAGATTGGGGCGTAGATATAAGATGGAATCTTGCTTCAGGATTTCCTTTTACTCTCACACAAGGCTACTACGAAAATATTCCTTTTAGCGGTGGTATTAATTCTAATTATACTACTGAAAATGGCGAATTAGGTACTATCTATGCTGAACAAAATGGCGGACGACTTCCTTACTATCATCGTCTTGATCTCACAATAAAAAGACATTTTATGCTTGGCCAATTCACAAGTCTGGATGCAAATTTCAGCATTATTAATGTTTATGATCGTGCAAATATTTTTTACGTTGATCGTATCACGCAAGAACGCGTTAACCAGCTACCTATCATGCCAAGTATTGGCCTGGATTTTTCATTTTAATTTTAATACTTCTGTTGTCAATAAATAATTTGAATCAATTATTTATTTTAAAGATGCTTTTTAAATAAAGCTTTTATCGGGTTGAATAATTTTACAATCAAAGGAATATCATCAGTTATTATTTCGGCAGAGCCTTGCATTTCCTGTCCGAATTCCAATTTTTTACCATAATTGGTTTTTAAGCCTTCGGGAAGTTCGACTTCTGCAATATATGTATTATCGGTTGGTATAAGCGATATGGATTTTATTTCCCCTCTTACCATTCCATATTCCATGTAAGGATAATTAGCGAGTTGAATATTTACCTTCTGCCCAACTTCCACTTTACCAGAACCACTTAATGGGATCGTTAGCTTGCCTAATATTTTACTTGTTTTTTCAGGAATAACAGTTACTACTTTATCACCGGAAACAACATTCTGATTCACACTCCAAATTTTTGTAAAAGTAATTGTACCGTCAATAGGTGATTTCAGAATATATGTCTGTTCCCAAAGTTTAATTTGGCTATGTAAATTATCGAATGATTCTTTTAATGTAAGTTCGTATGTTTTCTTTTTTTCAGAAAAATCCTGCTCTAATTCAAGAATGCTTTGTTCAAGTTGACTAATCGAAATAAGAGTGTTATCAATGGTTGTAGCAGAACTAACAACAGAATATTTATTGTCTAATAATGTTGATTTTGATTTTTCAAAATCAGAAAGAGCAATCGTTTTATTTGAATATAGTGAAGAATCACGGTTATACTGTGTCCCTCCAATATCTAATTTCTGTTGCATGATATTTTGCTGGCTCACAAGTTTTGTATACATCTGTTTGTATTTAGCGATCTGTTCGCGGATGGAAGCAATTTTTTTATGCTGATAATCCTTATCAATAAATTCAATGTAATCATCTAAATCTTTTCTGAAAGTTGAGAATTGAGCTTGCAGGTCGCCAAGCAAATATGATGCTTTAAGATTAACTGTTTTGATTTTATTTAAATCAAAATCAAGCATGAATGGTTTTAATGATTCAAGTTTATCGCTGATTTCCTTTACATGCTTATAATTAGCGGGGTTCTCAATAACAGCAACATAATCATTCTTTTTTACAGGTTGGTTATCCTTTACAAAAATATCCGTGATCTTTCCACTTGTTTTAGCAACTATTGTAGCAGGAACATTTTCGGAAGTGATAACAACACTTGCAGGAATTATATCAGGATATTTAAAAATACAGCTACCAATAAATATCAATAATATTACAGAAAATATTACGGTGATGCCACGACGAATGATCCAATTGGGAGCTTTGCCAAGGATCTCTTCGATCTCTTCGCTGCGAATTTCAATATTATTTATTTCCTGTTCTTCCATAAAAAAAGATGAATGGATAAAAAGTTTAAAAGATAAAAGAATAAATATTTTTTTATACTTTTAAATTTTGTTTTTTTGATTCGATAAAATTATACAACATTGCAGAAATCTTCTTAACCTTTATTATCATCTCATTTGATTTATTTTCTTCAATTAAATTTAATTCTTTTGCTAAATATATTTGTGTTCTTAATTCCCCTGCTGAGCCTTTTGCATAATATAAAAACTGAATGAGTTCTTTATTTGTATTTCTTTCAAAACCTTCAGAAATATTTGATGGAATTGATAATGCGGATCTTTGAATTTGTTCCTTTAATGAAAAGCCTTTCCATTCATTTGATATATTAAAAATTTCTTTACATAATTCCATGCTCCATTTCCAAACTTCTAAATCCTCAAATCTTATAATTTTTTTATAAGTATTTGTTTCCATAATTATTTTTTTTATCCTTTTATCTTTTCTTTTTCTTAATTTCCCAATTCCAATTGATTCTTCACCAATTTATAATATTCGCCTTTAAAAGCTGTAAGGTCGTTGTGTGTTCCCATTTCCACTATTCTTCCTTTATCCAGCACCACAATATTATCGGCATTTTTCACAGTGCTTAACCTGTGGGCAACGACAACCACTGTTTTTCCCTGGAAAAACTTTTCAAGGTTATTCATGATCACCAGTTCATTGTTTGCATCAAGCGCATTTGTTGCTTCATCAAAGAAAATATAATCTGGATTCTTATAAACGGCGCGTGCAATAAGTATTCGTTGTTTCTGACCCTGACTTAATCCGTGTCCGTCAGAACCTATTTTTGTGTTATAACCTAAAGGCAATGATTCCACGAACTCCTGTATATTTGCTACTTTCACTGAGTGAAGCAATTTTTGTTTATCAATGATCTCATCGCTTATTGCAATATTTTTAGCAATGGTATCTGAAAAAATAAATCCATCCTGCATAACTGCTCCGCATTTTTGTCGCCACATTTTAGCGCTGAAATTTTCAAGTTTAATATCGCCAACCCTTATCTCACCTTTTACAGGAGGATAAAATCCGAGTAATAATTTTACAAGCGTTGTCTTACCGCTTCCGCTCATACCGACAATTGCAGTGATTTTACCTTCGGGAATTTTCAGATCCACATTTTCTAAAACCATTTCGGAATGTGGTCCTTCATATTGAAAGCAGAGCTTATCAATATTGATACTCTTGTTTTCAGGAATGATCGTTATTTTTGCATCATCAGGATTTTCTTCATCTTCTTTATTGTGAATTTCACCAAGACGTTCAAGGCTGATCTTGGCATCCTGTGCTGACTGTATGAAAGTTATCATTTGCTCTATCGGACTATTCAATTGCCCGATGATATATTGCACAGCCAACATCATACCTAATGTGATACTCCCGTCAATCACAGCTTTTGCGGCAATAAAAGAAATGACAATATTTTTTGTTTCGTTGATAAACACCGAACCTGCCTGCTGCCATTGAGTTAGCGCAAGTCCTTTAATATTTACCCTGAATAAACGAGCTTGTATGTGTTCCCAATCCCAGCGTTTCTGTTTTTCACAGTTGTTGAGTTTTATTTCCTGCATGCCGGTGATCAGTTGAATGATGTTGCTCTGGTTATCGCTCATTTGTGCAAAACGCTTGAAGTTCAACTCACGCCTTCTTTTCATGAACATCCATATCCATAGCGCATATAAAATACTGCCAATTAAAAAAACGAGAAAAATTTTCAAACTATATACTGCAAGCACTATGCTGAAAATAACAAGGTTCATCATCGAAAATAAAATATTAAGTGTTGATGATGTCAGAAAAGATTCAATGACCTGGTTATCGCTGATACGCTGTAACAGATCACCTATCATTTTGGTGTCAAAAAAACGAATAGGCAATTTCATCAGTTTAGTAAGGAAATCGGAAATAAGCGAAATGTTTATTCTTGTCCCAAGATGCAGCAATATCCAGCCTCGTATAAAGTCAACTGTTGAACGACTAATGATAAGCACAAGCTGAGCAAGCAAAACAAGATAAATAAATCCCAGGTTTTGATTGCTAATACCTACATCAACCACCGACTGCGTGAGAAATGGAAATATAAGTTGCAATAAACTGCCAAGCAATAATCCAAGGAAAAGCTGAACAATAAATTTTCTGTATGGTCTCAGGTACGAGAAAAGAAAACGGAATCCCGATTTATTTATTTTTTCATCTGACTGAGAATAAAATTCCGGAGTAGGCTCAATAAGCAAAGCAATTCCTTTGTCTTCGTTGTCCGTTTTAGTGCTTAGCCAGTTATCAAGAAATTCTTTTTCGCTGTATTTTACCAATCCGTGTGCGGGATCGGCAACAAAAACTTCATTATTTTTTATTTTATATACAACAACAAAATGCCTCTGTTTCCAATGTACGATACAAGGCAGAGGCGCTTCTTCGCAAAGTTTTTTAAAATCGATACGTACACCAACAGTATGCAATCCGATGATCTCGGCTGCATCGCTTATACCTAATAAGGAAACTCCTTCGCGTGTAATGAAGCATTTTTCTCTTAACGACTGTAATGAAAATATTTTCCCGTAAAATTTGGCGATCATGCGCAGGCAGGAAGGCCCGCAATCCATGGCATCAAGTTGCTTATAAAAGGGAAATGCCATAAGAAAAGTTTATGTATTTATAGCTATGATCTGATACATGATGAAGCACACCGCGAAATATCCGTATAGTAAAATCAAATGAATTGTAAATGTTATAAGCCATGCCGCTAAAATAATTAATTAATGCCTCCGTTGTATTCTAAAACTTTTATTTTCATTTCACTTCCTCGTCCAGCATGCCAACAAACCCAAACCCTGTTGCTATCCTTATTTATAGAGATCTTTGGACTTCTTGCATTTTCATTTTCCGGTGAAATTAATAGGGGTTTAGACCATTTGCTATTTTTATAATATGATAAAAAGATCCCCCAATTGTTTCTCTCATCTTTTGACCTTCCGCTCCAAACCAAATAAATCACTCCTGAAGTATCTACAGCAGAAAATGGTGTCTGGTTAAATCGTGTCTGGGTCTTAAGTGAAATGATCATAGGTACTGACAAGCTCTTCGCCTTATCGTCATAATAACATGCTTTTATTGATTGTGTTTTTATGCCAAAAAAATCCAGTGCTACATCCCAAGCTGAAGTTTCCCAAAAATACCATTTCCTGTTTTGTTTATCACATACAATACTGGAATATCCTCCATTTTCACAGTTATCAATATTCACATCATATTTTGTAACAGAGAAGGTCGAATCTTTTTCAATATTTGTTGAAGCATATACCCCAAAGGATGCGGGATAATGCTGATTCCAAACACCGCATATTTTATTATTATCATCAATGGTCAGTTGAGAATACCAAGCATTTTGATATGATGGCTGTTGAACAGATTTCATCAATGGTATTTTAAAGGATGAAGATAAACAATTATTTTTTATTTTTTTACATTCCAATATTCTCATATTCGAAAGCCATTCTGTCCATGATATAACCATTGCATCTCCCTTAGAAAACACGGAAGGTGTAATCACATCAAAGGGGCCGATATTAGAAATAAGTATCTCATCAGAAAAGCGGACATTATCGTAATACTTGGCATACAGCCTGTAAAATCCATCTTTGTTATTTAAATAAAATACCCAAATGTTATTCTTATTATCAATTGCCAAAAGCGGATTATAACTATCCGTATTATCCGATTCAACTGCTTCATATGTTTTGATGGTATCATCAGCAAGTTGAGCCAAATAAATATCTCCTTCTTCTTCCCATGTTACCCAGCAATTATTGCTTTTGTCTGTTTCAATCGATGGAAATCTGCAATTTGAATTTCCCAGGCTGATCATTTTACCATTGAAGGATTGCTCGCGTTTAAAATCACTATTTCTTACAGTATGTTCTATTGTTTGTATCACTTTAGGAGCTTTGCAAATACCATTGCAATACGAGGATATGTCGCTGTAATAAGAAAAATTTAACGAATCAGCATATCTCCATTCAGCTCTATTCTTTTTATCAAAAAATCCATCCATAAGTACATGAGCAGAATCTTTGCTGCTTTTAAAAATACAATAATCCACATACTGCCTGTCAAAGTTTTTTATGCTTGTTTCGGGTCTTATATTTATATAAAAGCTTTTTTCTTTATTAAAAGGATTTGGAAAAGAAGTGATCAATTTTGTTTCGCTTATTGGAAAAGAATAATTGCCAATGTAAAAATTATTGTCATCGAAACGAAAGGGGGAATTTATTTTCTTTAAAATGGGCAAAAACGCTTTCAAAGAATAACCGCTTATCCATATGTTTTTTTTCAGATCAGATTCGGATATATCCGCTACATATTTTACAGTAAATGATCTTAAATGCTCCGATTGATTTATTTTTTTTCTGTAATATAGAGTATCATTATTCCCCACAATACAAAGAGCTTCATACTTCTTATTCACTACCATTTCTTCGTCTACAAAACGGATATCAGATGTTAAGGTCTTTTTTATGGTACTATCGTTCCAGAATAATTTTCTTAATGAATCAAATTGATCAAAGTACGGAAGAAGAGGAGTGTTGCATATTTGTTTCCCATTTTTAAAAGCTAAAATTGTAGGAAAACCATCATTGTGATATTTGTGTAAGCCCACAGGATAAGTTAATACAGGAACTGCGGTTTTATAATGCTTGCAGTAGGCATAGATATCCAATTGAGGATTAAAAAGGCACTGCATAAAGCTTTGTCCGCCAAATGACAAATTATTTTCGAAATAGTTCTTTTCTATATAGTGACCATCCATTAAACAGTACCCACAATTGGAAGTGGAAAAGGGTTGAATTAAAACGGGTTTGGCTGAAGCTATTATATCATTAAAATTGTATACATTGCCCCAGATATCTTCAACAGGGAATTCCTTTTCTTTTTTAGATTGGCTGTAAGAATTCAGCGAAAAAGCTAAAATAAAAATTAAGATATTTATTTTCATTTTATTAAAATCCATAAAAACTTTTATATAAAAAGAGGTCGTATTCAATAAGAACAATTGAATACGACCTCTTTTTATAATTATTTTGACTTTGTTGTCAAGTAGTATCAATATATGCTTTATGAAAATTCAGTGACTGTTGACCAGTATATTTTATTTCAAGTAAAAAAACAAAGCGCAAAGGTCATAAAAAAATCGCTATAAATAAAGCAGATAAAATTTAATCAACACTTGCACAACATTGACCACCGCTGCATGCACTTAAACATCCGCTTTTGCAGCCATCTCTGCATCCGCTGAACCAACAGCCACCTGGTAAAGTGACATCATTTGACTTGGTATCTAATAATTGATTTAAATGTTCTTTGCCTCCCTTGATTTGATTCAAATCATTTTCTGAAAGCTTTTGCGTTTTTGACGTTTTATTTTCCATAAGTTTTCAATTTTAAATGCGGTTAAATTTTAAAGTTGACTTGCGCAAATTTGGTTTGCATTGCAAGAATCATGGCATCCGCCTCTGCATCCTTCTTTGCAACCAAATAAACACCATGCGGCATTAACTGAATTTGATTCAACAGCATTTAATAATGACTTTACACTTTCTTTACCTCCTTTGATTTGCTTTAAATCATTTTCTGAAAGCATTTGTGTTTTTGATGTTTTGTTTTTCATAGAACTGTTTTTTTAATTAATAAATAGGATAAATTTATTCATTGAATTTTATTTCTGTCACTAGCCTCCTTTCTTTGATTTCTATTAATTTACAATGTAATACTCATTAATAGGCTCTGGTGCTTTAGGACACCTCGGATCGGGAAAATCCCAGTTCTTCTCACCATAGGCATAAATAATTTCTTTCCAGCAAACGCCGGGAACTTTTCTGCAAGGGAAGAATTCATCACAACTTTTGCAAGCACTGCTTTCTTTTATCCTTTCTTTCGATAAATTAAATAAATCAAGCGCTTCTTTTGAATTCCATACTTCCATTATACTTTGTTTCATCAAATCACCAATAATGAATTCGGGATGCCAGTATAATTCTTCGCAGATGCATACCTTTCCATCTGGCAAGATGTGGAAATTTTCAAGGTTTCCGGTACACAAAGCTCTTTTCGGGAAAGTATCCTTCTTTAATTCCTTGTCCTTAAATAATTCTTTTTTGTTATAATAAGAACCAAATGTTAATGTTACTTTATTATCCAGTGTTTTTTTCATTTGATCCAAAAACTCATTTATTTTTTCGAGGTCATCCACATCTGCCCTATAATCCAGGTATGGTGTTAATCCCTTATATATAGAATATCCTGCAGCACCAACAGATATTTTATTGATGTTTTTAAGGCTCAACAAAAACTCCAATAGCTTCTTGAAATTCCTGATGTCGCTATTATGGCGAGTTATAATGGTATTGATATTTATTTTTAACCCATGCTTATCGAGATTTTTAATTGTTTCCATTATTTTCACTGAATAACCCTTCTCCACATTTAAAACCTTTCCCAATTCGTGATCTATAACGGAATCCAAAGAAACCTGTATATAATCGGCTCCTGCATCCTTGTATTTTATAATGGTATCCTCGCTTATAGGTATTTTGGTTGAAAGATAGGGCTGGAAATCATTTGAGATCAATTCCGAAATCAATTCTTCCCATTTGTTATAAAGAAAAAATTCCCCACCGTTTACATCAATTTGCCTCATTCCAATACTTTTTGCTTCGCGGATTATTTCTTTTATCCTTTCTAAAGGAATCTGGCAGTTGGTGCTTTTTCTTCTGTCGGCATAGCAATAAACACAGTCAGTATAACATTTGTTGTTTATCATCAAAATTGCATCAAGAGGGTAATTCAACCTTGCGGTGTAAAGGTCCAGATCTTTTGCAGGGATATTGAATTCATTAAAATCATAATCATAAACTTCCATGCTATCCTGCTTTTTTATTATCAGGTTTTTGGGAAAGCTTATAGGAATATCATTAAAAAGTACAGTCAATTCTTTTTTGTTCTCAATAAAAGGTTTGATTTTATCGGCTGCATCAGCTTCACTGATCTCAAATAAACCCGATACTTCGGTAATGATCTCGCCTATTTTTCTTTCCCCATTAAAAAATGCAAATAAAATTGCATGCAATGGATGAATAAAATTCACGAAACTATTTGTTATGGAGTTATCTAAAACCGGGTTGAATTTACTTCCTGCCCTGTTCGATATCAATACTCTGTTTTTATCATTTTTCAATATGTATGCAGGATTGAACACATATAATTCTTCATTATTCATTTCCATTTTTCCTTTTTTTGATAATAATTATTACGATCAAGCGATATTTTCTTTTTAACAAAAAGCCAGTGCATGGGATTGCACTAAGTATAAATTACAAAATTTGCCTTGTTTCAAGCTTATAACATTGTGCGATTATTCGTATTATTCAATAACCGCACAATAGAGTAGTATTACATATGTAAATAAGAAAAGCACAGAACTATTCAGTCTGGGTCTGGCAGTAGTTTGCACCACTGCAGCCAGTGGAACACCCCCCTTTGCAACCGGGACGGCAACTGAATATGCAATTGAAAATAGATTCAGCAGGATTATCGGTAACAGGTCCAAAAATTTTATTAATATGATCGCCCCCTTTAATTTCTTTTAATGAGGATTTTGATAATTCGAATGATTTTAGCTTGTTTTCCATTTTATTTAATATTAAAGACATTGATATTTTATTTTTTCCACTTTCGCAGTCATCTTTTTAAAAGTTATTGGTTATTCATTCTTAGCTTATATTTATAAGCAAAGAAAAGAGCAAATGAACTATCCAAATGAAACTTAAAAGGAAACCGTCGCAAAATGCAGAGTACGAAAAGTACTTGCCTTTTGGTATTTTTTATATTATATTAGCAGAGCATTTGCTTTAATTAGTAAATGTTTTACTTTGAACGGTGGCCGGATGCAGATCTGCAAGTCTGCTCCGGTTTTTAATTTATATTTTGATCTCATTTGTAAATAAAATCACTTTATTTAACGACAAATGTATTTTATTATTATAAACAAAAATATTTTTTTTAAAAAAATATTTTATTAAGGGTGCAAATAAATCCATTAGTGAGATTATTTTTAAGTCAGGCTCATTTATGTTTATACAAATACTTTTTTTAAGACAGTGCCTTTCAACTTTTGGATGCCTGAATGAAAAAATAAATTATTATTTAAAAAAACCGTTTGTTTTAATATTTATTGTGTTGGTCTGTATAAAAA
>Ga0224523_1001174_pt1 | contig 11670 bp, 10 predicted proteins | sample CFST50metaG_FD_182732 | JGI IMG/M metagenome (GOLD analysis project Ga0224523, IMG submission 182732) | Peat soil microbial communities from Stordalen Mire, Sweden - C.F.S.T50 | ecosystem: Environmental > Terrestrial > Soil > Wetlands > Peat | place: Sweden: Norrbotten County, Stordalen Mire...
TAATTAATAATAATCGGATACATTACGCTCCTCTTTTTTGATTGCACCTTTGCAAACATTTGTTTTTTATTGCAAATGTATGCTGGTTGATCTACCATTACAAGATGTACCAGACAGTAGGCTTACATAATAGCATTAATACAACAAATATATTTTTATTTATCATTTTATTTACTATTTAATTTTAATTATATCAAAATTCGTTCATCACTTAGTACATCCATATAAAAACTTTACCATTTCTTTTATACCATATACTGGTGGTGGTTCAAATCCAATTGGATATTCTACTTTTTTTGTATTTTCAATAAGTGTATTAATTACGTTAGGAGCAAATATTTGCTCATATTGAAAAGCCTCAATTTCCGATGCACATTTGAAGTTTGTTATCATTGAATAACTTTGCCTACTCTTTGCCAGCTTTTCGGCTGCTGCTGTTATATTTTAAGTTAACCTTAAGTGCAGTTTGGAATACGACCGAGCATTTCCTATTGCAAATAGAAAAGAACCTCTAACCTCTTTTTAAAGTCGCACTATCAATAAAAAAATAAAATGTCATTAATGAATAAATTATATATATAACTATATAAATTGGCTTAATTACTATTTTTTTTTCTTCAAATTCTTTAATTATTTTTTTATAATTTCCATTCAAATTAAATTTGAATAAATATAAACTTACTAATAAAATAAATGGGGAAAGAATAACAACAAAAGTATTAAAACCAAATTTAAATAAGTGCTCAATCCAAAATATAATAGTTATCACATTTAATGCCTGCAAGCCAGCAAAAGCAAATGTAGTATAATAAGGCACTTCTATAGTCTTAAGTATCTTACCATAAAAATAATATAACGAATAATAAAACCCTTTTATAAAATTCATTTAATCTTCATATTGTTTAAGCCCTATAAATGTGTCATGATTTTTCCAGTACGATTCTTTGAAATTTTGATACCAATCTGTATTAGTTACTTTTCTGCCACTTTCCCAACCAACACCCCATGCGGCACCCCAGATACCTCCAAATGTTGAAATAGAATTAGATATCAACTCTGTTCCTAAAGTCACTTTTCCAAATTCATTATTATTATAGCTATTTATAATAAAACCATAGTTTATTACGCCTAAAGCCGTTCCTGCTTTCGTCACAATACCTCCAGTAACTTTAGCTAATGTACGTGTACCACCATTAGCCCCGTTATGCGAAGTTTGCAACTTCGCACTGCATAAAGTACATTCCCTAAATGTAGGTATATTTATATGTACAAATATAGCAATACAATCATATTTCTACTATAAAATTTTACTTCTTTTTCTTTGTGAGCCTTTGTGTTTCCTTTGTGAGCTTTGTGGTTAATTATTTTACTAATATAATACACAAACACCACAAAGCAATTATCCAGTTTAGCAATTAAACTACCTATATCTATACACCCACTTTCTATATCCATGTACCGAAAACCATATGTCAACTATTGAAATTCGATAGTCACATAGCAAAAACTAACATTCATGTGACGAAATCTAAATTCATTTGGCAAAAACCGATATCCATGTGGCAAAATCTAAATTCATTTGGCAAAAACTAACATCCATGTGGCAAAATCTAAGTTCATTTGGCAAAAACCGATATCCATGTGACGAAATCTAAGTTCATTTGGCAAAATCTAACATCCATGTGACGAAATCTAAATTCATTTGGCAAAAACTAATATTCATATTGCAAAATCTAAGTTCATTTAGCAAAAACCAATATTCAAATCATAAAAACCTATTACCATTCATTAAAAACAAAGAACGCCACCATTTTTCCGGCAGCGTTCATTTCAATATTCTATATCCTTACTTTATTTCTTTAAATAATTACTCGTCAATCTGTATTTAATGCAATTACTTGGTTCCTTTATACCTCTATTCCTTATCCCCCTATACCTCTTTTTACAAACATTAAAAACACCACAATTCTCCGAACAAACCTCACCCACCTCCGATGCCATGCAATATAGCTCTGAATAACTGTAAGATTACTCTGATTGAGTGTAAGATTGCTCTGATGACATGTAAGATACCTCTGAATTAATGCAAGATACCTCTGACGACATGTAAGATGACTTTGATTGAGTGTAAGATTGCTCTGATGACATGTAAGACGCCTCTGAATTAATGCAAGACATCTCTGACGACATGTAAGATGGCTCTGATTAAGTGTAAGAAAGCCATGATGACATGTAAGCGTCCTCTGATTAAATGTAAGACTGCAATGATGTCATGTAAGATGTCTCTGAAGGTATGTAAGATTGCTCTGACGACCTGTAAGCTAACTCTGAAGTCATGTAAGATTGCTCTGACGACCTGTAAGCTAACTCTGAAGTCATGTAAGACAGCCATGAAGATATGTAAGTTGCCTCTGATTGAATGTTAGCTCGCTCTTAATTAAATTTAAAAACTTGGATAATACAAAATGATTCTATAAATTTGATTCGATTAAGAGCTTCATTTGCTCTTCATCAAAAGAAAATGAAAAGATATTTTGTATTCATAACAATAGCATTATCAATTGTATTTTTTAATGCAAACTGTCAAACCATAACATCTATTACTCCGGTCAACGGTGCTGCCTATTTCTCGGTAACACTTCAGGGTACTGGTCTTTCGGGAGCAACAGCAGTTAAGTTCAATGGCGTTGATGCTATCTGTTTTTATGCCGATCCGGCAGGGACAAATATCATTGCATTAGCGCCTCAGGGTATTTCAACCGGATCCATTTCAGTTGTTACTTCAGGTGGTACGGTTTCTTCACCAACATTTACAGTTGTTCCCGGCGCAGACCCTGCTTCTGATTTTGCCAACATTGATCTTACTCCATATAGTTATGAAACCGACTGGTGCAACAGTACGGGAGGCATCTGGGGACCGCATACCAGAAAAGATTTTGCAACTCCGACAGCGCCTGCAGGCGTAGATGCCGGCGACTGGGCAAGAGCAAGGATCATGGCTGCCGCATTTAAATGGCGCGACTTGGCTTATGAGCATCACCATATTCCTACTTTCGATGGAACACAATGTTCTAATTTTGCAAGTACTGATCAGGTCGGTCCTGGTTTAGATTGTTCAAACTTTACTTCATTTGTTTATCAATATGCTTTTAATTATTCTATTATTTCTGCTGTAGCTACACAGGCATCTACCGATTCAACAGGAACATTGCTGGCTAAAGCTGGTCCATTCTTACCGGGCGATCTGATGTTCTGCTCCGGAAGTTCAACGAGTACAACAGTTACACATGTTGTCATCTATATTGATCCGACTCACAGGATAGACGAACATTCCGTTGGTACCTATGGCTGCGATATTCGTCCGTGGAACAATGCAGGAGTATGGCCTTACGATAGCTGGCAATTATCAAGGAGACCATTGGATTATATTCATTATAGCCCGACTACGGGCATTGCTTCTGATGAAGCAAAAAATAAAAACATTTTGATCTATCCGAATCCAGCAAGTAATTATTTAACTATTTCAGGAGTTTCAAAAAATGATCTCATCACGGTTTATAATTATTTAGGGCAACATTTTATTGAGAAAAAAGTAAATAACGATTCAGGTATTGAAACTTTTTATATCAATGAACTGAAAGCCGGAGTATACTTCATTAAGATAAACAATAAGCAAAACACATCTTTATTTTTTCAAAAATTATAATTCGCACTAAACATTAATAAAAACGATGACCCTTAAAAAGAGAAGTATTTTCTTGCTAGTGATTATTGTTTTTGCGTTCGATCATTTATTTGCACAGGAAAAAAATGTGCAATATGGATATGCTTCATACTACTCTGATGCATTTCAGGGTAGGCGTACCACCAGCGGCGAAAGATACAATAAAGCTTTGTACACTGCTGCACATGCTACGTTGCCTCTACATACGCTTGTTAAAGTTATCAATCTTAAAAACAATGATTCTGTGATAGTGATGATCAACGATCGCTGTGCAAGAAACCGCTATAATATGATCGACCTTTCAAAAGCAGCTGCAAAAAAACTTGATATTATTTCTTCGGGAATTGCAAAAGTGAAATTTGAGATCCTTTCACCTTCCGATATGAATATTATTGGAAATGCTCCCGACAGCCTGTTCATAGTAATTCCAAAAGATACTACTTTACTGAAAAGCAAATAAATTTTTCAATATAAAGCAAGCAAGAAATAAAACCTCTCCAGTAAACAATCATTTTTATGAATAATTTTATAGATTTTAATGTTCATGTTTAATTTTCAAAGATGTCAACTCTGTAAATAGAATTTCTGCTTAGCAGAAAAAGCGCGTTGGACAGGCAAATTGTCGAGGTCAGGGAAAGAGTGAATGAAAAATTGTTTTGAGTTCTTGCAAAGTTACGCGTAAGTGGAATGTCTTTGCATAGAACTCAGCAATTTTTCAGGGCGGGTTGAAGTTACAATTTGCCTAGATTCTTTTGTTACTTTTCTCATTATGGAGAAAAGTAAAGGAAAATAATATCAGCAACACATTTTAATTTCCCGAAGATGTCTATTAATAATAGTGCAAGATATTTTTGTTTTTTATTATCATCACCGTGCCATGCATATCAGGCATCTCAATGATATTTTCGGGAATGTTTTTTGCAAATTCATTTACCGCTTTCATTGCGCCGTCCCACTTATGATTGTAATCATGGATAATGATAACTCCGCCAGGGGATAAACGTGGATAAAAATAATTACAGCCTCCTTTTATTGAAGTGTAAAGGTCGGCATCGATATTTACAAATGCATAAATCTCTTTCTCTAATTCTTCTGTAGTGCCTGGAAAATGACCTTTTCTGACAATGATATTATCATTGCCATTGATATAATCAATCACTTTTTTTTCATTCGTGTCGGCAAAATTTTTCGTTGAATAAGTTGCCGCTTCACCAGTTTCATTTTTCAGATCTTCTTTTTTAAATCCCTCAAAAGTATCGAAAAGAAAGAACTTTCGCGACTTATCCATTTCGTGAATGATCTTTGCCGTTTCACCTTTGTAAACTCCTAATTCTGCAAATGCACCTTTGATATTTTCTTTTTTCAATCGTTCGATCTGGAACCAGAAATTATAGAAGCGAATTTTATCATCATACGTTTTCTCAAGCTGGACAAGGTTTTTAGATATTTTATTCCTTTTCAAAAGATAAGACCATTGCTCAGGATAATATGATTTTTCTTTTAATGAAAGAATAAGATAGCGAACCATCAGTATTACCGATACAATGACAAGGATTGCTACAAAAAGTTGAAAAATACTATTGATGATCATAACTATTTTACCTGATCGTTACATCTAATTTTTCTTTATAAACTTTGATGAATTTATTCATGATACGCTCGATCTCTTGATCAGTAAGGGTTTTTTCTTCATCAATAAGCGCAAAACTTACTGCATATGATTTTTTATTTTCTTCAATTCCTTTTCCTGAATATACATCAAAAAGATTAACGTGTTTTAAAAATTTAGGCTCTGTCTTATAAGCCAGCTCTTCAATTTCAGAGAATTTTATTTTCTTATCAAGCAGAAATGCAAGGTCTCTGCGGACCTCAGGGAACTTAGGAATATCTTTAAAGATAATATTATTCTTTCCTGAAAGTTCAACAATTTTTGCCCAATCTAAAACAGCATAAAAAACATCCTGTTTGATGTCGAACTTTTTTAATAAAGTTTTTGTGACACTTCCAAATGAAGCAATAATAGCTTTGTCCGAAATATATTCCAGTCCCTCTGTGAAGATATCGTTGCTTATTTCCTTTATGGAAAATGAAGATATATCAATGCCGGCTCTCTGGAAAATATTATTTATATATGCTTTCAGGTAATAAAAACTCACCGGATTTTCTTTTCCGGTATTCCAGTTTTCAGGATTAGCGCTGCCTGTAACAAATAATGCCAGTTGTTCTTTTTCGCTATAAACGGCAAGGTTTTCGGAAGATGCTGCATTTTTATTATAATGATAAATTTTTCCGGTTTCGTATAATTTAAGATTAAAATTCTTGCGGTTATGATTATGCGAGATTGATTCCAATCCCCCGAAAAGCAAGGATTGACGCATCACAGCAAGTTCATTGCTTAGTGGATTCACAATGTGGACAGAATGATCGGGATCAAATGAATTCAATCCATCAATGTATGATGAGTTTGTAAGTGAATTATTTAATATCTCTGAAAATCCGCAACTGCTTAAGTAATCAGAAATAGTAGACTGAATTTTTTCTTTATCAGGTTTTGGCACATTTGATGGAGAAATCCTGAATTGCTGAGGTTCTTCAATGTTATTATATCCATAGATACGAAGAATTTCTTCGATCACATCACATTCTCTTTTCACATCAACTTTGAATGGTGGCACCGAAAGATCAAGTCCTGCTTCATTTTCGGAAATAATTTCAATGCATAATGAAGTCAAAATTTTCTTGATACTATTTCTTTCTATTTTCTTACCAATAAGTTTGTCAACGTTTTCATAACGAATGCTGACCTTGAAATTACCAATAGGAGCGGGGTATTCATCAACTATATCAGATGAGATCGAACCTCCGGCAATTTCTTTCATAAGTAATGCTGCATGTTTTAATGCAAACAAAATCATATTGGGATCAACTCCTCTTTCAAAACGAAAAGATGCATCGGTCTTTAAGCCGTGGTATTTCGAAGTTTTCCGAACATGGACAGGATCAAAGTAAGCGCTTTCAATAAAAACATTTTTTGTATTTTCCGTAATACCTGATTTTGTTCCGCCGAAGACTCCTGCTATACACATACCCTCTGCTTCATTACAGATCACTAGGTCTTCGCTTTGCAGTTCACGATCAACTTCATCAAGCGTGATGAATTTTGTTCCTTGTGAAAGTTTTTTTACAATAACTTTATTTCCTTTTATTTTATCTGCATCAAAGGCATGAAGCGGCTGTCCGCATTCCTGTAAAATATAATTCGTTATGTCAACAATGTTATTGATCGGCCTTAAACCTACTGATTTCAGGCGGTTTTGCAGCCATGTAGGTGATTCAGCAACATGAACATTTGTAATAGTAATACCGGCGTATCTTGGGCATGCCTTGGTATCATTTACAATTACATCAATTTTCAGATCATGATTATCAATTAAAAAATTATCAAGCGAAGGATATTTAAATTTATATTCTTTATTATAAATGCAGCTTAAAGCAGCGGCAATGTCTCTTGCAACACCAATGTGTGACATGGCATCTGCACGGTTTGGCGTAAGCCCTATTTCAAAGATCCAGTCGTTTTCTATTTTAAAATATTCGGCAGCAGGAGTACCGATCTTAGTTGAAGGATCAAGAACCATGATGCCTGCGTGTGAATCACCAATTCCAAGCTCATCTTCGGCACAGATCATTCCTTCGGAAAGTTCTCCACGTATTTTTGCTTTTTTAATTTCCAATTCACCTTTTGCAGTATATAAAGTCGCTCCGATTGTTGCAACTACAACTTTTTGTCCGGCTTCCACATTTGGCGCACCGCAAACAATGTGTAACAATTCTTCTTTGCCAATATCAACAGTTGTAATACTGAGTTTATCAGCATCAGGATGTTTATCTTTTGTTTTAACTACACCTATTATGCATCCTTTAAGTCCGCCTTTAACAGAACAGAATTCCTCAATGGTTTCCACTTCAAGTCCGCAATTGGTAAGTGCTTTAGAAAGTTCTTCTGCACTAACGTCAAGATCAATGTATTGTTTAAGCCAATTGTAAGAGATTTTCATCTGAAATAAATTTTTGTAAAATTACTCAATTTGATCAAAAAATACACTTTTAAAAAATGTTTCTATAATGAAAATGAGAATTTGCAATTTAAAATGAAAGAAATAAAAATGAGAGTTTTAGATGCGAATTTCTATTTTATCTTATTCCTTTTACTCGTAAAATTATTTTTATGATGTTAGGGTAAATATATTTTTGTGTGTATTATAATCGAAAAGCAATTCAACGAAATATAAAACTAAAAAATAAAAATCATGAAAACAAAAACGATCTTCAAACTGACCGCAATCCTCATAGCTGTTATAGGAATTAACATAGCAGGATGCAAAAAAGACAAAACTTCTGACACGGATACAAATTCATTACAGCAATTGTCAAAAGATGAAGTAGCCGTAGATAATGCAACAAATGATGTATTAAATGATGCAAATACAGTTTTATCAGGGAGTAACTCAGGTAAATCTATTGATATGATGCCTTGCAATGCTACTATTGATTCTGTAAGCCACAGCACAACGGATACCATTGTTTATTATATGACATTCAACGGGCTGAGTTGTTCTGGTACACATACACGCACAGGTAATGTGATCATTAAAAAAGCTGTTGGCACACATTGGATAAATGCAGGTGCAATGGTTTATATTACTTATGAAAATCTTAATATAACAAAAGTTTCTTCGGGTAAATCTTTAACACTTAATGGTACCAAGACTTTCGAAAATGTAAATGGAGGAGTATTAGCACAACTTGGAAGCAGTATTATTTCTGTAACACATAAGATCAGTGGCTCTGTTCAGGCTACATTTGATGACGGAACAACCCGCACATGGACCATTGCAAGACAAAGAGTATTTACCGGAACATTAGGTCAGTTATTGGTCACCGAATCGGGATTTGGCTCTGCTGATGGATATAGCGACCTTGTCGTATGGGGCACTAACAGAAAAGGCGAAGCTTTTTACACACAATTAACATCTGCAGTAACTTTTAAACAGGTATGTGGATGGGATCCGGTTTCCGGAATAAAAGTTCACCAGATTCCAGGCGACGATAAAAAAGCAACTATTACTTTTGGTTATGATGACAACAACCAATTGGTAACAGGTTCAAATTGCCCAACCCGTTATAAATTAGATTGGGTAAAAGGACAAAAGAATGGCACTATATATCTTCCCTTACCGTAATATTATTAACTGCAAAAGAAAAAGCCGTACTATGTGCGGCTTTTTTAGTTTCAGTGAGACATTAACTTATCCTGCTCCAGTTTGTTTTTTCTTTATTGAGCTCTCTTATTCGCCTTATAATAGGCATATTTTCGGGCTTTTCAAGATTTGGATCTTTTTCAAGAATATCGATCGCAACATTACGGGCATATCGAAGAAGCTTTTCATCTTTAACAATATCTGCAATTTTCAGATCAAGGATCCCGCTTTGTTCTGTGCCTTCAATATCGCCGGGGCCTCGAAGATGTAGATCAACTTCTGCAATTTCAAATCCATCCGTTGTGCGAACCATTGTTTCAATTCTTTTTTTAGAAACGGTGGTTTGTTTATGGCTCGTCATCAGTATGCAATATGATTGGTCAGCGCCCCTGCCAACCCTACCTCTCAACTGATGCAATTGCGAAAGTCCAAATCGTTCGGCATTCTCAATGACCATAACAGATGCATTCGGGACATCAACACCAACTTCGATAACCGTTGTAGCCACCATGATATTCGTTTCTCCTTTTACAAAACGCTGCATTTCGAAATCTTTAACTGATGATTTCATCTGACCGTGAACAATACTTACAGTATAATCAGGAAGTGGAAATTCCCTGACAATGATGTCGTAGCCATCCATTAAATTTTTCAGATCAAGGGTTTCCGATTCATTGATCAGCGGATAAACAATATAAATTTGTCGTCCTTCCTGGATTTGTTTTTTCATAAATCCAAAAACCCGCAAACGGTCGGAATCATAGAAGTGAATTGTTTTTATCGCTTTTCGCCCGGGGGGCAATTCATCAATTACTGAAATATCAAGATCACCGTAAAGCGTCATTGCCAGCGTACGGGGAATAGGAGTGGCAGTCATTACGAGAACATGAGGCGGGATATCATTCTTTTTCCAAAGTCCTGCACGTTGTGCTACGCCAAAACGATGTTGTTCATCAATCACAACAAAACCTAAATTCTTGAATTGAACTTTATCTTCCAGCAAAGCATGTGTGCCAATTAAAATATTTATTTCGCCATTCTCGAGTTGCTCATGGATTTTTTTTCGTTGCGCCGATCTTGTGCTTCCCGTGAGTATTTGCACATTTATATGCATTTCTGAAAGTACCTTTGAAATACTTTTGAAATGCTGCTGAGCAAGGATTTCAGTGGGTGCCATGATGCATGATTGGTAGCCATTGTCCATCGCAATTAACATGCACATCAATGCCACAACAGTTTTTCCGCTGCCAACATCGCCTTGTAATAGCCTGTTCATTTGAACACCGGAACCTAAGTCGCTCCGGATTTCTTTGATGACTTTTTTTTGAGCATTGGTCAGGGAAAAGGGGAGGTGGTGATGAAAAAAATCATTGAAATAATTTCCAACAATAGTAAATTTATGTCCGTTGAATTTGGAAGTTCGTACAAGTTTTAATTTTAAAAGTTTAAGCTGAATGAAGAACAATTCTTCGAACTTCAGCCGTAATTGAGCTTTCTGAAGCATTTCCTTACTTACGGGAAAATGAATATTGGTTAATGCTTCTTCTCTTGAGATTAATTTTAGATTTTGAATGATCTCACCAGAAAGCGATTCCGGTATCTTTCTTTGAAGGATTGTCAGCAATGTTTTTTGTATCTTGCTTATGCCTTTACTGTCGAGCCCTTTCGATTTAAGCTTTTCGGAAGAATTATAAAATGCCTGAAGATTAAAGACAATTGAAGTATTTTCATCGGATGGTAACTCAACTTCAGGATGACTGATATTATATTTTTTATTGAAAAACGTAGGTTTTCCAAAGATCACATATTGTTGATTGGAATTAAATTTATTTTTCAGCCACTTGAATCCATTGAACCATACGAGTTCTAGGCTTCCTGTCTCATCTCTGAATCTCGCGGTCATCCTGATGATGCGCTTGCCACCTATCATTTCGATATTATCAATATATCCTTTTAGCTGAACATAGGCCAAATCACTATTGATTTCGCTTACTTTATAAAATTTACTCTTATCAACGTATCGGAATGGATAATAATAAATAAGATCTCCGAAAGTAAAAACACCAAGTTCTTTCTTTAATATTTCTGCTCTCTGAGGCCCTACGCCTTTAAGATATTCAATAGCAGTATCTGAAATATTTGAGACAGGAGCAAAATTCATAGATACAAAAATAAAAAAAGAAACCGTAAAGATTCTTTACGGTTTCTTTTTTTATTTATCAAAACAATAAAATTTTAAAACAAATATTTCAATGATAATCCTAGTTCAACGATTTCGGGTTGTTGCTTCATATAATTCAAATCAAGGAATGGATGAACATCAAGACTTAGCAATAAAGGTATTTTAGGAAGCTTCCATTCGATGCCTGCAATAGCATCTATTCCAACAGCAACAATATTTTCTTTGCCAATAGGATCGGTTCCGCTTTTCTCCCAGTCTATTGTTTTGTATCTTCCAACGTGGCCACCAACCCCGAAAAAAAATCCGATACCTGACATTTCAATTTTTTCACTGTGATTCCTTAGATGTATCTCATAGAATGCATTTCCCCTGACACCACTGTGTGGCGCGGAAATTATAAAATCAGCAGCGCTTTGATTTCTATCTGAAAAAAATTGCAGAAGCGATAAGCCAATTTGCGACTCCGTACCATAGCGAAGGCCAATCCCTGTTGAATATTGGGC
>Ga0224523_1001175_pt1 | contig 11659 bp, 10 predicted proteins | sample CFST50metaG_FD_182732 | JGI IMG/M metagenome (GOLD analysis project Ga0224523, IMG submission 182732) | Peat soil microbial communities from Stordalen Mire, Sweden - C.F.S.T50 | ecosystem: Environmental > Terrestrial > Soil > Wetlands > Peat | place: Sweden: Norrbotten County, Stordalen Mire...
CATCCTTGTCAGTGTAGGTAGAAAATTGGGATTGCTGACAGGCCAGTCACACGAGTGGCCTGCATCTTTAACCGGAATCAGTTCACAAGTGTTACCCGCGGCTTTCATCAACTGGGTAAATTTCTCAGCATATTCAATCGGGGTGGTTGTGTCTTTGGTGCCGTCAGACAGGATGGTGGGCGGCCAGCCTTTTGTCACATGCAAGATGGGGGAGAACTCCGGATGTACATCGAAAAACTCTTTTCCAAAACCTTCACCCAGTACCGGGTTGTGAAGCACCAACGCATTGGGTTTTGAACTGATTGTCAGATCCTCACCCTTGGCATCGCCGCCGTCGATCATCGTGCAGGCCGCAATATGCCCCCCGGCAGATCCACCAGCAGCAATGATCCGGTTCGGATCGATACCCAGTTCTTTGGCATGGGCCCTGACATAGCGGATAGCCGATTTGGCATCTTCGATGCATTCAATCGGACTGGTACCATGACGCGTCTTGACCCGATAATCTGCTTGTATCCCGATGATGCCATGGTCGCGAAACCATGCAGGATTGGCGATCTGCGACTCTACAGTTCCTCTGAGCCAGGCCCCTCCGGTGAAATAGACAATCGCCGGCAATGCCTTCTTTGATTTGGTGTCGGGTCGCAACAGATACATGTACATGTCTTCCTGTGGCGTCTTTTTATACAGGATTTTCTCTGCCAGATTGACCAGATTCTTATTCGAAAGCTTGTAGCTTTCCTTAACTCCCTTCAACGAAGTAACGGAGTCTCTTTGCTGTCCGATCAGCATAGATCCTGCTTTGTTTTCACTTTCTCTTGCAAACAAATTTCCTGAAATCACCAACAGGATGAATAAATAGAGTGCTTGTTTCATCTTTGAAGATATATAATGCGTTCGTAAATGTTTTTAATGACTTATTTTAAATAATAAAATTTCTGAATATTAAAGTATTACATAATAATATCTTGACTAAGTTAAAATTTAGCCTTTAGACAAAGTTAAAAAATTTTCTCTCTAAAAGCTTTTCAAAAACCTAAACTTCCAATACTATATCATAACAATCTGAAAATTAAAACATTCCATTTTTTGATACTCCCGACATGACTCCCGGATCACTTCCAAACCATTAGGAGATAATTAGGGGATAACTTAGGGGTGTAGGGTACAATTAACGTACATATAGCGTACCTGTTCCGTACCCTATATACGCTACACGTACGCTATATGTACGCTACAGGTACGCTACAGGTACGCTACACCCCTAAGTTATCCGCTAATTATCTCCTAATGATTAGTAAGTGATCCGGGAATGTTTCCGGCTTGTTCTTTTGATGATTAAGGATTATTTTTTCGTTGACCCGGAATTTTTTTAGAGATTTAATTTTGAAAATCAACGATTTATGATTTTTTATTTTTTGAAGAAAGTGGCGTTATCTTTACTCATATTAAAAATGTTGAATTTTTGCTGGATTAGATTACACATTTACACCAACACCACCTTAAATTTGGGTTTAACGACAGTTGGTTAAATAAAATTTAAACAGTTTTTTATTGCCGTTTTAATTTGATCCGGAGCCAGATTTCTTTGCTGAGGCGGGCAAAGATAAAGATGATGGCAAAGGAGAAGATGATGGAGGCGCCGCTAGGGATGTTTAAATAGTAGGAAAACATCAGTCCTGCAAAGGAACCGATACATCCAATCACGACGGAGAGGCCGATCATTTTCTTGAAGTCCTTGGTGAAGATATTGGCGGTGGTTTGGGGCAAGGTCAGGAAACTGATGACCAGGATGATACCTACAACGCGGATGCTGAGTACGATTGTCAACGCAACCATGATCAATAAAACATTGTTAATCAGACTGACCGGAACTTTATGTGCCCGGGCAAACTCTTCATCGAACGAGATGTACAATATGAGACGGTAGAAAACAAAGAAAAAAGCTACAATCAAAAGGGTGTTCAAACCCATCAGTAAAAGATCTGTCGAGTTGACCGTCAGAATACTACCGAAAAGATAAGTCATGAGATTTGGGGCATAGCCAGGTGTCATAAAGATGAAGATAATTCCCAGCGCCATGCCCAAAGACCAAAGAATCCCGATGGCAGAATCCTCGCGTACTTCAGTCCGTTTGGAGATAAATTCAATGCCCAAAGCTGCCATGATAGAAAAAACCGCTGCACCCAGCACAGGATTAAAACCCATGAAATAACTGATCCCGATTCCTCCGAATGAAGCATGGGTGATACCACCACTGATAAAAACAATTCTGCGGGCGACGATATACGTTCCGATAAACCCACAGGCTATACTGGCCAGCAGTGCCGAAAGGAATGCATTCACGAAAAACTGATAATGAAATAGGTCAAATATTTGTTCCATGTGTGGCTTGATGATGGTGTTCCAAAACTGTATGAGGGACGTCTCCGTGAGATATTATTTGAATCGGGCAGTTGTAATCAACCAACTGCTCTTCGGTTATGATATTGGATTGATGATAATTGAGCTGACGGTTCACACAAGCTATCGTTTTAACATAGCTTGTGATGGTTCCCACGTCATGTGAAACCATGATGATAGCCATTTCCTTATTCAGTTCATGCAATATTCCGTAAAGTTCGTTCTCGAATTTGTTGTCAACATAAGAACTGGGTTCATCGAGAATCAGCAGTCGGGGAGAGGCGATCAAGGCACGACAGAGAAATACCCGCTGCAGCTGTCCACCTGAAAGTTCTCCGATAGGTCTTTTGCGCAGATGGTTAATGCCGGTTTGTTCGAGCAACTCATTGGCTCTGAGTTTTACAACTTTGTTGAACCCTGTGATCATCTGATTCTGGCTCATGAGCCCCGACAAGACGACATCAAGTACTGTGATGGGAAATTTGCTGTCGATACGGTTGATCTGTGGAAGGTAGCCAATGAAATTATGGGTGTTTTCGCTGAAGGTGATTTCGCCCTTCATGGGTTTTAAAAGACCAAGAATGACTTTTACCAGTGTAGTCTTTCCACCGCCATTGGGGCCGATGACCCCAATAAAGTCACGATCGAAGACCTGCATATTTACATCAGCAAGTACTATGTTGTTGTCGTAACCAGCCGAGACATTATTTAATTCCAGTAGCTTTTCCATAATGCGCTTACTCACTCATTTCTTTTTTAATCATAGCTCCCAACCTGTACATGTTGGGCAGCCAATCGGGAGCCATGTGGTCAAACTGTATCAGCCTGGCATTTATCTCTTTAGCAACAGCAGCCGCATTCTTGGTGTCGTATTGTTGCTGAATGAAAACTACTTTAATGTTTTCCTTCTTAGCAATGTCAATGAGTTTGAAGAGATACGCCGCAGTGGGCTCCTTTCCAGCATATTCTATTGAAATTTGTTTGAGTCCATAATCACGGGCAAGGTATGTCAATGCAGGATGATAAATCATGAATTTATGCCCTCTGAGAGGAGCCAGTTCACTTAACAATGTAGCATCGAGTTTGTTGATGTCGTTGATAAATGAAGTATAGTTTTTGGTGTAAAATGCTGAAGCTGAAGGGTCAAGTTTTACAAAGGCATCGAGATAATGTTTAGCCTGTATCCTGGCTTCTTTGGGGGACATCCAGATATGAGGATCTATTCCGGCTTCATTATGTTTATGGACTGGCCCGGAACCAGGGGTCTCAAAAACAGATTCTTCTTCATGGAGTAAAGCGGTGCCTGTACTGGTGTTGACGATAGTCAATCCCGGATTATTGGCAGCAATGGTCTTCATCCAGGCATCTTCGAAGACAATATATCCGATCCGGAAGAAGAGTTTGGCATTGGCCAGTTCTTTCATTTGCTGGGGCGTGGGATCGTAATCAGAATGTCCCATGCCGGGTGGAATCATGACCTCGATTTGATAGCGATCTCCTGCAATGCGTTGGACAAAATATTGTTGTGGTAATATGCTGACAAAGACAACAGGTTTATTTTTAATAGCCGAGTTTTGTTTGCAGGCTGTAAAAAGCGTTAAAGTAAGAATGAAGATCAGTACAACCGAAATATGTTTTCTCATATGTGAATAAGGTTAGTCAAAATCATCAGATGCCTGCTGTATTCAGATTTCCCAATGAGACTGTAACCAATTTCGTTTGGCTTGGGTCGTCGTCATTGGTTAAGCGCAAAGAAACCTGCAGATGTAGATTATAGATATTCAATTCAGTCTCTTTGGACATGATCTTGCCGATTTTAAGGATATCTGAATTGATAATTCCATCTCTTCGTGAGGCATCCTTGCCGAATATTTTATCCTCATGCGAAGCTACTAATGTAGAATCAAAGTCTTGGAAATAAGAGATGTTAGCTATTTCTTCAATCGTGATGACCTGAAGGTTTTCGAGTCCTTCCATGTTCAGTGTGAACCATCTGTGAACATTTTCGTCCATCAGACAGCGGTTCAGTGAGTCGCTCTGCAAGATACGGGCACAGTTGATGATAGCCCTGCCATAAAAATTATTTTCGAATGAATAGATCTTGTCAAAAGTCAAGGCATAGCGGATGCTGATTCCGCCGATGATACTGCGCAATTTTGGAAAGAAATGATAGGCATTGTATATTCGAAGGACGATTGCAAAATTAGAGGCAAATAACAATGCGTGAAGTGGAGTGGAAAAGATAAGGAATCCACCATCACCTGTGCTGATGAAATTACGTTCTATGCGGGCTTCGTCGTATTCCTGAAATATAAAACGATGATTCTCAAGGCACATTTTAATCGTGGCACTGAAAAGTGTCTTGAACATGAAAGGGATTAAGGTCTGTTCAAACTCACCATATGAGCTGTATTGGTAAATGTCAATACCCAGTACAGACCGAAGATTAATCTCATTGTAATCAACATAGGCATTCAGTAACTCACGCAGATCTCTTTCATTGGGGATGTTATTCGTTTTCTCAAATATGATCCTTTGATCGTGATCTGAAAGGATGTTCTGAATTTCATCGTGACTGAGCGATTTTATTGGCTGATACATTGAATAGAAGTTTATTTATAAAATATAAATCAAAGGTAGTTGTTTTCAGTTTTATTCCATAGCTGCCAGCTGGCTTCAGCCTGTGAAAATAACATTAATTTTCCATTAAGTGTTTGTGCACCATTTTGATGTGCTTTTTTCATGAAAAGGGTTTCTTCCGGATTGTATATCAAGTCGAAAATAAAGTGGTTTGGACCCATAGCCTGATAAGGAATGGGAGGGCAGTCATTGATATTAGGCGACATTCCCAGAGGAGTTGTGTTGATAATCAATGTGTTTTTCTGTATGATCTTTTCTGAAAGCTGGTCGTAGGATAATTGAGTAGGTTCTTTTGGCATTCGGGAAACGATGGTATAATTGATGCCAAGTTGAATCAAAGTATATGCGACAGCTTTTGTTGCTCCACCATTGCCTAATATTAAGGCGTTTTTATGATGTTCCTGGCCTCTGAGACTTTCCCTGACACCGATGACATCAGTATTGTAACCTTTCAGATTTATTCCATTGGATGTTTTAGAGACAAGGATTGTGTTAACAGCGCCAATGTCAAGGGCTGTCTCGTCTAACTCATTCAGCAAAGGGATAACCTGTTGTTTATAGGGTATGGTTACATTGAGTCCAATGATATTGGGTTCGGAAGCAAGTAATTCATTGAGCTTATCGATGGTTTCAATTGGAAAAAGACGATAGCTAGCATCATTAATTCCTTCTTTGGAGAATTTTTGAGCAAAATAGCCCGGTGAGAAAGAATGGGACAGAGGGTAACCAATCAAGCCAAATACTCTCATTATCATCTGATTTATTTAAACATAAAAACGACTCCTGATCAGAAGATCAAGCGCCGTCTCTTCTTAGAGATATATGGCTTATTCTTCTTTTGTCTCTTCAAGCAATGCGTCGAAATCAAAATCTGCAGGACGATAGCTGACAATGAAATCGAGCAGGGCCTCGTTATCACGTAACAGAGGTGTATATTCGAAAATTTGTTTCAGCGCTGCAAAGTCTCGCGTAAGCGCTTCTGCCAGTACTGTATACGCTGCATCTTTCTGGTGATTATGGAAGAAGTAATCAAAAAGCCGGTATCTGAAATCTACAGATTCGTAATGATGTTCATATCCTTTTAGCAAGATTTCTATTGCCCGGTCGTAATTTTCTTCTTCTGCAAAAGTATTGGAATAATCAAGCCATACATCTGGATTTGTGTTATCAATGGAAAGCGATTTTTCATATCCCTCTTTTGCCAACTCAAGCTCATCGGTTTCCATGTATTCATCGGCAAGCAGATACCAGGTCTCGCTGTCAGATGGAGAATGTTCGATAGCAATTTTGAAAAGTTTGATCGCATCATCATGCCTACCCCGTTCGCTTAAAATGCATCCGAGACCTACACGGGCATCAGAGGCAGCAGGATCAGCATCAATAGCCAGCCTGTAATACTCCTCCGCCTTCAACGGTTCCTTCATCTTCTCGTAGCATTCCCCTATATAATAATAGGTCAGTCCTTCGGGTGCTTCAAAAGCAAGGGTTTCACGGTATGATTTTAGTGCCTCTTCGTAACGTTCAAGCGAAGCAAGGGAGTTGCCTTTATTGAAATAAGCGGTAGAGAAAGTTTCATCGATGGCAATCACAAAATCATAGGCATCGATAGCCTTCTCGTGATTTAATAACGAGCTATATGCTAAACCAATATTGAACCATCCGGTTTTTGAATAGGGATAACGATCAAGATATTTCAACAAATAGTCTACCACAACCTGAGGCTTTTCTGCCATCTCGGCGCAGAAGGAAAACTCGAATAAAGCGGTTTCGTTTTCGGGATTGAAATCGATGGCTTTTTTCAGATAATCCAGTGCTTTATCGTAATTGTGCAGGTTTTCGTATTCGTACGCAATATTTGAATAAATCTCGTCAAGGTTTTCTTCGGTATCATCAATTGCTTTCTGATATTCTTTAATAGCTTCGTGGTAATATTGTAATTGACTGTAAATGTCTCCGCGAGTACGATAGATTTCCCTGTTATAAGGATCTATAGCCTCTACTTCTTTTAAAATTCGCAGCGCTTTTTCGGTATTGTTTTTGGAAAGAAGGAACTGAACGTGTCTCAGTGTCAGACTGATGGTATTAGGGTGTTGCTCCATTGCATTTTGGAGAACCAGAAAACATTTTTCCAGCTCATCTTCTTGCAGATAGTGATCTATGATAAGTTCATAGTCTTCAACGTCAAAATAAAAGCCTTCCCCTGCAAGCAGCTTATCCTCTAACTGCTTTACCAAATCGTTTGCTGGATCCTCGAAGAACTCGTTGTACTCGTCCATATGAAATGAAATGGGTTTCAGCTACAAAAGTACAAAATATTTAGTAGTTGAAAGTAATTAATTCTTTTTGAATTTTAAAGTTCATTTTTTTTGTACCGTTAAAGGTATATAAAAATGTATAACTAATTAAATAATTTATCTCTATTTTCGTTATTAGTAATCTAAAAAAGCTCTTTTAATTTGTTTATTTTTGTAGACCAAATATAATAGTAGATTATGACACTTATTAAATCTATCTCAGGAATCAGAGGAACAATAGGCGGTAAACCGGGAGAAGGGTTGAGCCCTTTGGACATAGTTAAGTTTTGTGCAGCATTTGTGACTTTTTTAAAGCGACAGCAGGATAAAGAGAGGCTAAGACTCATCGTTGGCCGTGATGCCAGAATTTCAGGAGAGATGGTTAACCATATTGTTTTGGGAACATTGATGAGTATGGGTGTTGACGTTATTGATACCGGACTCTCGACTACTCCTACCGTTGAAATGGCAGTCATTGAACACAAAGCAGACGGTGGCATTATATTGACGGCCAGTCATAATCCTACCCAATGGAATGCATTGAAATTATTAAACAGCAACGGTGAATTCATTTCAGGCGCTGAAGGGATCGAATTACTGGATATAGCTGAAAAAAATGCTTATTCTTTTGTCGAAGTCGAACATCTGGGCAGCGTTACTTTGGATGATACAACCATAGATAAGCATATTGAAAAGGTTTTGGCATTGCCATTGGTCGATTGTGAAGCTATCAAAAAAGCGAATTTTAAAGTGGCTATCGATTGTGTCAACTCCACCGGTGGAATTGTATTGCCCAAATTACTGTTAGCCCTTGGGGTTACGACTATAGAGGAATTATATTGTGTTCCTAACGGTCTTTTTCCACACAATCCTGAACCTTTACCTGAGAACCTGACCGAAATATCTAAGGTAGTGGTTAAAACAAAAGCCGATGTTGGTTTTGTGGTAGATCCTGATGTGGATAGACTGGCTATCATCAGTGAAGATGGTGAGATGTTTGGTGAGGAATATACGCTTGTTGCCGTGGCAGACTATATTTTGAAAAACACAAAAGGAAATACTGTTTCAAATATGTCTTCGACGCGAGCGTTAAGAGATGTAACCAAAATGGCAGGCATGGAATATAATGCATCGGCAGTAGGGGAGGTGAATGTTGTTGAAATGATGAAAGCTACCAATGCTGTCATCGGGGGTGAAGGCAACGGAGGTGTCATCTATCCGGAGTTACATTATGGTCGAGATGCATTGGTAGGCATTGCTCTTTTCCTGACTCATCTTGCTAAATCGGGTAAACGGTGTTCTGCTTTGAGAGATCATTATCCTAATTATTTTATTTCGAAGAATAAAATCCAGTTGGCTGCAGGAATGAATGTGGATCTGATCCTTGAAAGAATTGCTGCTAAGTATAAGAATCAACCGGTAAATACTATAGATGGGGTTAAGATTGAATTCGAAAACGAGTGGGTCCATCTGAGGAGATCAAATACCGAACCTATTATCCGGATCTATTCTGAAAGCGATTCATTACCCAAGGCCGAAGCTATTGCGAAAAAGATCATTGAAGACATCAAGGAGGTGATCAAAGAAGAGGTGGAGGACTAATCACATTAATTCTTTATTGTTCATTTTGAAGATAAAATGAAACTTGATGTCTACTATTTCACTGGTACGTACTAATCCCATTAATTTTGTTGGAGGTATAAGCCCAAAGTCACGGATACTAAACTTGTGAGTGCCCTCTACTGTGACCAAATCCCCAACGCGGAAGGTGGTAAAAGGGATCTGATAATTTTTGGCGACACCAGTTATGGTAATGGTTATTTCAGCATTTCCGTTCATCGTTGTTGCTGCTTTATTGGTAGTGGGCAACATGGACATATTCTGCAGTTGAACAAATAACTGCGGGTATTGCTTCACTTTTAATAATTGCATGAAATCATGGTATGCAATAGGATTATCGGATGAAAAGTTAATGACAGAAAGGGCCAGTTGATTCTGTCCGAAATTGATTTGACCTTTATTGAGAGAAACGGGGATAACTATTTTTTTGTTGGCTATCTTATCTCCTTTTTGTATCAGCAGAAAAGAGGCAATATTCGTAGATCCGACAAGTGTAAGATAACTTTCGTTTTGAATATCTACTGTGATAGTATTTTGTGAACTGGCAAAATGATATGACAGGATAAGGAAAAGCAATATGATTTTCTTTCTGATCATGCCTGGAAAATGATGATAAAAACAATCCGGCAAAGATAAGCCTTTGCCGGATTGTATATTTGAAAATGTTTTTGATGATTAGAAACCTACAACAGCTTCGAAAACTACGCCGTTGAATTTAGCACCATTGCGGATATCGCTAGGAAGAAAATCATTATAATTTTGACTTACGTATTCTGCTTTAGCCATGATGTTTTTTGTAACAAACCAACCAGCACTGAATGCAGTGCGATCCAGTTTAACATCATAAGGAGTTGCAACATTTAATAAAGTTGCTTTTACGGTGTTGTAACGAGCACCCACCCAGAAGTTTTCACTGCTGCCAAAACGATACAAAACATCACTGACAAACTGGTTTGCTGTACGTGATGAAGTTTCGCTCTTAGCACGTCCTGAAGCTGTTTCCAGTGTAGTAAACCATTCAAAACCACCTGCTTTTAGGAAGACATTGCCCATTAATGCGCCAAGCTTATCTGTAAGACCTGGGTTGAAACGACCAGAAAATGCATCACCGGTTGGTCCAATAGCTGAATTTGCATAACTTGCTGCACTTTCAATGACTAAGAAATAATGTGAGCCACCACGGTCTCCACCAAATAAAGTATTTGCGACAGAACCAGCTGTATAATAACCTGAACCGGTTACACGTAAACGAACTTTCTCAGCAAGCTGTTTGTCAAAACCAACTTTGCCAATGAATGCTGGATGATGTTTTCCATCACTACCACCTGGATAAGCTGTTGCTTTGATTTCATCACCCTTGATCTCACCATTCGTAATAGCAGCAACTGCTAAGAAACCATTGTGTTGAACATCAATTTCAGCACCAATTTCTGTTGAGAATTCATCCATAATATTGTTTTCAATAAATGGATTGTAGATTGAATTGCCATTGTCTGATCTGCGGAAATGGGCATCACCATAATTGATTTCCATATGTCCAACTTTCAAAGTTGCATATTTCATCAGATTATCGAAAAATGCACTGTGTAGGAATGGTAATTTATCGAATTGAATAAATCCACCTTTTACCCAAGTTTCGTTGTGATGACGAGCTGAAAGATAGGATGTAAGATTTAAATACATTCCATCACCTAGTTGTACATCAAAAAACATGTTAGCATTCGCAGTGTTAAAACCTGGGTTTAATGCAACCATTTTGTTTGCATCAACACCAGCAACCATATAAGGAGTATGGCTGTCCTGAAGGCTCTGCCAGGATTGTGTAAAGGCACCACCAATTTTTACTTTAACACCATTAAATTTAACTGAGTCTGCTTTTCTGGCTTCAAAAATATTGAGTCCGGTTTTGTCATAAGGACGATTTTGAGCAAATGCCATGCTGCTGAATAACAACGTGACAAGAAGGGATAATAAAGTTTTTTTCATTTTCTTTTTTTCTTTGGTTTAAAAGTTGAGTTGATTGAAAGTAGGGTTTTAATATATTACATTGATTTAAAGGTGACATCGAAATTAATAGTAACGGCATCACCGGTTTTTAGCATTCCCATCATTGCGGTTGGGGATTTCATTTTGAATTCTGACAGTTTGAGCGGTACAGCTCCTTTAAATTGGAAACTGCCATCAGCCAGTATTTTACCAGTAGATTTAATGACAATCTTTTTAGTGTTACCAGCCATAGTGATATTGCCGGTTACTGTAGCTTCAACTTCTTTGCCTGTTACCTTTAAAGCTGTAACTTCGGTCATCTGAAATGTGATCAATGGATTTTTATCACTTTCAAATGCATCATATGTTTTGCTGTCCATTAAGCCTTTACCGCTTTTTATTGATTTAACAGGAACCTTTACTACAAGAGATTGGATCTGTTTTCCACCAGATGCCAATACCATATCACCATTAATCTGATCGGTTGTACTTTCCCATTCATGAATAGAGGAAGTTCCATTAATTTTAATAACGGAAATTTTAGGTACTGATTTATAAGTTTGAGCCTGAACTGCACTCAATGTAAGGAATACCAGACAGCCCAGAATTCCTATTGCGATTTTAATTTTCGATTTTAACATCATGATTTTATTGATAATTTTTTTTGTGTAAACTTAACTCAATAAGAATAAGGTAAACAAGCATTGGATTACGTG
>Ga0224523_1001176_pt1 | contig 11636 bp, 8 predicted proteins | sample CFST50metaG_FD_182732 | JGI IMG/M metagenome (GOLD analysis project Ga0224523, IMG submission 182732) | Peat soil microbial communities from Stordalen Mire, Sweden - C.F.S.T50 | ecosystem: Environmental > Terrestrial > Soil > Wetlands > Peat | place: Sweden: Norrbotten County, Stordalen Mire...
GCATTTATCTCTCCGATCCTTTCTGATATGAGAGAGATAAGGTTTATAATATTGTTGTTTAACTTATAAGGAGGTTTCATCCTGATAGTATCATTTGATAGTATCAAAGGTAATAATAATTTTTGATCTCTTAATCCTTTTTCACCACATAAATCATGCTAGAAAAATCGTGCCGTTTATTATTTGCTTTTAAATTTGATCGTAGTCCAATCCAAATTGCTTTAAACAGGTTCGTTTTTCCTGTTTTATACTTCTCGCTAAGCATGCTTACATAAAATGAATCGAATTTCATCGGCTTGTAAGAAATAATGGAAAAATTATGTTTTTTTAATAGCTTCTCCATCGTTTCGGGTGTAAAATGATATAAATGCCTCGGAACGTCATAGGCTGCCCAATATTCACTATAATGCACAGCATCAAAGGATATGCGGTTAGGAACGGCAATAAAAACGACTCCATCGTCTCTGAGAATGCGATAAATTTCTTTTAGCCGATCATTTACCAAGGATACGTGCTCCAAAACATGCCACATTGTGATAACATCCTTTGATCCGTTTTCAATTTCACTTATCTTTGGCTCATCTACTACATCAATTCCATTTTGTCCGATCGCAAACTCTCTTGCATTTTTATTAGGTTCAACACCCAATGTTTCCCACTTATTCTTTTTAAACAAACCCAGCAACTCTCCACTTCCGCAACCAATATCCAGAATTTTATTTCCCTTTGCATATTGGGAAACAAGTTGTAGTTTACTTTTGAGTGTAAAGTTCCTTACATATTTATAAACGGAGTTGACGATTCCTTTATTTGTCCCGGAATGAGAAATATATTCCTCTGATTCATAATAACCAGCCAGTTGGCTGGCTTCCGGTCGTGGATCAATAAACGTAAACCCACATTCAGAACACTTAACAATAGTGAACTTTTCTTTTGTCAAAAAATGATCAGTACAAGTTATAAATACTGAAAAGTTATCGTTGCCGCATATCGGGCAATTCTTTAATTGTTCCATAAATTTAATAATTGTTCCACGTGAAACATTTACCTCCCAAGATAGATCAACAGGACTGAAATATCAGACGGAGAAACCCCACTTATTCTTGATGCCTGCCCCAATGTTTCAGGTCTGATCTTCGATAGCTTTTCTCTCGCTTCGCTGGATAATGAACTAAGTTTATTAAAATCAAAATTCAACGGTAGTCCAATATCTTCAAGCCTATTCATTTTATCGGCAATCTCCTTTTCCTTTTCAATATAACTTTCATACTTAGTAAGTATTTCAGCCTCCTGCAATATTTCGGAATACCATTTGTCTATATTGCTGTTTTTAAGGTAATTGTTTAATTTATCTGAATGCCTTATAAGATCTAATAAATTAATTTGAGGTCTTAAAAGCAAGTTGCTTATTTTTGTTTTTTGAGCTATTTCCGGAGTGTCAGATTCCAGCAATAAAGTATTTATTTCTTCAGGTTCTATGTTTACTGTTTTAATAAATGTAATAATTTCCTTAACATTTTTCACCTTTTCTTCAAGTGAATCAAAGCGCTCTTTCCCAATAAGGCCAATCTCATAACCTAAAGGTGTAAGGCGAATATCAGCATTATCCTGTCTTAATAATATGCGGTATTCTGCTCTTGATGTAAACATTCGATAAGGTTCCTTCGTACCTTTTGTAACCAGATCATCAATCAAAACACCAATATATGCTTCATTTCTTTTAAGAACTAATCCTTTTTCCTTTTGTATTTTCCGATGAGCATTTATCCCGGCCATCAATCCCTGGCAAGCTGCTTCTTCGTAACCAGTTGTTCCATTTATCTGTCCTGCAAAAAACAAATATTCTATGTTTTTTGTTTCAAGAGTATGATATAATTGTGTTGGTGGAAAGTAATCATATTCAATAGCATATCCAGGTCTGAAAATTCTTACATTTTCAAAACCGGGAACCTTTGATAATGCCTTATACTGTACATCTTCAGGTAAAGAAGATGAAAATCCGTTTACATAATATTCAATTGTTTCCCAGCCTTCCGGTTCAATAAATAGTTGGTGCCTGTTTTTATCAGCAAAACGTTCGATCTTATCTTCTATTGAAGGACAGTAACGCGGACCTCTTCCTTTTATTCTTCCAACAAATAATGGTGATCTGTCAAAACCAGTTCTTAAAATATCATGCACTTCATCACTTGTATAAGTAAGGTAGCAGCTCCTTTGTTTAGTGAGAACAGGAGTATTAGTAAAAGAAAACTTTTCAGGATTCTCATCTCCCTTTTGCTCCACCATTTTGCTGAAGTCCAATGATCGGCCATCAACCCTGACCGGAGTTCCAGTTTTCATTCTAGCAGATTCCATTCCATGATCTTTTAAAGAATCCGTCAGACCTTCAGCAGAAGATTCACTGTATCTACCTCCGGGAAAACTTTTCTCTCCTATATGTATGATCCCATGGAGAAAAGTGCCATTAGTTAATATGACTGCTTTTGATTTTATCTCCACTCCCAATGAGGTTTTCACACCTTGAATTTTTCCATCAACAATAATTAATGCAGTTACAGTATCCTGCCAGAAATCAAGATTAGGAGAATGTTCCAGTACATTACGCCATTCCAATGAAAACAGCATCCTGTCACTTTGAGCCCGCGGGCTCCACATAGCAGGTCCTTTGGATTTATTAAGCATTCGGAATTGAATCATTGTTTTGTCGGTGACAATTCCAGACATTCCCCCAAGTGCATCAATTTCTCTTACGATCTGTCCTTTTGCTATTCCACCCATTGCCGGGTTGCACGACATTTGAGCAATGTTCATCATATTCATGGTGATAAGCAAAACAGATGATCCCAGTTTTGCAGCTGACGAAGCAGCCTCACAACCAGCATGACCAGCACCCACTACAATGATGTCGTATTCTTTAAACATTGTTATTTTGTTTCACGTGGAACATTTACACGTTTTTCAAGTAACGCCAGGTAATGATCCTCTTTTGCCCTCATATCAAGCCTTTCAGACGTTTTTTTGTCTGAATAGCCCGCTAAATGAAGCGTTCCATGACACATTACCCGGTAAAGCTCATTTGTGAATTTGGTATTGAATTTTTCAGCATTCTCCCCTACCCTATCGATACTTATAAAAATATCTCCTGAAATTTCATTGCCCTCATTATAGTCAAAGGTAATAGTATCCGTAAAAGTATTGTGATTTAAAAACCTTTGATTCATCTCTAAAAGAAATGAATCATCACAAAAAATGTAAGAAATGTTTTTTGCTGTTTTATTTTCTGACCTGATAATCTCCAGAAGCCAGGTAGTAATGACTTTTTTTCTCTTTAAAGAGAACGTGATATTTTCAGCATAAAAGCCAATAACAGCATGCATCTAAAAGTCATAATATTTATGTTAGGCCTTTAAACAGACCTGTTTTGGTTATTTTGTGAGGTAGCAGTTTCTTTAGTACCTGAATATTCCTTCAGTTGGTTCATTCTGTCAATTGCTAATTCGCTATTGATGCTCGATATTTTGAAAAGAATTTCAACTTTCTTGCCATTTTCCGGGAATCTTACTTCGTCAGCAAGGGATTTGATAAGGAATATTCCGCGCCCTTTGATCTGATCAATATCAATATTAATGTCTGTAGGGTCTGGTATTTGATCAACATCAAATCCATTACCTTCATCAGATATTGTAAATAAAAGTCCTTCCGGTCTTGATGTAAAAATAATAGTTACATTTTTTGACGGATCGTCACCATTGCCGTGTTTTACGGCATTCTCAAACGCTTCGGCAACAGTTACCAGAATGTTTCCAAAGTATGTGTTGTTGATATTGTACTCATCACAAATATCTTCAACAAACTTTTCAACCTGGTGAATGTTTCCAAGCAAAGAAGGTATAACCAATTGTAGTGTTTCTGAAATCATACTAAAAACTCTTAGTCCCCAAAATTATAAAAATATTCATTCACTTTGCCTTTATAAAAAGATTTTAACGAAGGAGATATCGTCTTTAACAATTCAACCTCTTTTGTTTTTATGCTGTTATACTCAAAAAATTTACCAGGGTTACTAAAAATTTCATTTTTTGCTTCATTTGACTCTCTTTTATCATCCAACTCTCTCTCCTTCTCGGCTTTCTCCGATTCTAAAAGTCTTGTTAAAATTTCCTGTTGCCGTTTAATTGTCTCAGTATTCAAAATTTTATTGACCAGATCCTTTTCTGTTTCGTCCATTTTACTCTGAAGATCATTTAAACCTCCTGTATTTGTCTTTCCTTCTTCCTTTAACTGATCTGTCAATTCCTTTAATTGATTGCGAATAGCGGCTTGCTGTGCTGCCAGCTTTGCAAGTTCTTCACTCATGGAAGATCCTTTTGGAATAGTTCCGCTCTTTAACGCATCCATTGCATCATTCAACTGCTGCTGCAATTTTTTCAGAGACTTAAAAGAAGGCTTACCTTTTCCTGGTTTGTTGCAATTACCAGGCTTTTTACATTTACCCGAAGAACATTGCGACTGTGATTGCTGCTTTTCCATTGCAGTGAGCGTTTCTGATAACATCAGAGCAAGGTCATTAATAGAAGTCATTGCAAGCTGCTGTTTTGCCTTACCAGAGCCTGTATTCCTTGCATTCAGATAGGTTAGTGCTTTTTCAACATTATCATTGATAGAAGTTATCTCCTGATTCACATACGTTTTTATTTGTACCTGCCGTTTGCTTAATGCGAACAAAGAATCTTCGATCATTTCAAGATCGTCCTGCAAATTTTTTTGATCCTGTATTACAGTTACATATTTCGGATCAGTGGTTTTCATATCCGCCAGATCAGTCATCAGGTCCTCCTGATTAAACGAGGCCCTGACAAGGTTCTCAAGTATTGCTCTTAAACTTTCAATATCTTCTCCTTCACTTTCCTCATCCATATCTTCCTTTTCTTTTTCTAACTTATCCGAAAGAGCCTTCATTTGATCGCCGGCATTTTTCTGAGATTGTGAAGCTTTTTTATTCTTTTTATCCTTAAGATCATTCACACTATTTTGCATTTCTTTATCAATGCTCTCCTCTTGCTTATTTGTACTGTCCATTTTATTTGGCTCATCCAATTCACTATTTTTCTTTGCAACGTCATCCAGGTCCTTTTTAATTTTATCAAATTCATTATTTAAGCTTTCTTGCTTATTTTTCAAAGAATCACTGTTTTTGGTATCGGATTTTTCTGTTTCCTTTGACAATGAATTTTGTTTTTTTGATAAACTATCAAGTTTGTCAATTGTTTCAGACAACTTCTTTTCGAACTCCAGTTGTTTGAAAAGCTCCAGATTTCTGTCAAGCTGCTTAGCAAGGTCCTTATTTGAAAGCTTCATTTTATCAAGCATTTCAGCCATTTTTGTTTTATCCATCTTTTCAAGAAGATCCTGAAGTTTTTTAAACATCTCCTTCATATCGTCCGTCATTAATTCATCAAACAGCTTATTAAGCTCTTCCTGCTTTTTTAGAAGGTCTTCATTGTCTTGTTGATACTGCTTTTCCTGTAGCGTCTTTTCCAGGTTTTCTTCTTTAATCAGATCTATTTTATTCTGAAGTTCAAGTTGTTTTTTCAGCAAATCTTCTACCTGTTTTTTATCCTGCCACGAAAGAGTTTTTTTATCTACCAGCTTTTTGCTTAACTCATCAATTTCCTTTTGCAACGATTTAGCTTCAGTAATAGATTTATCCAGGTCACTTTTTATCAGTTCATTGGATTTCTCTGTTTTCTTTTCAAGTTCGTCAAGTGATGGTAACTTATATAACAATTTTTCTGATCGTGTTGCCTTGCTTCCATTAATTGCATCATTATCTTTCACTTCGAAATAATATTCATATTCTGTACCCGGCTCAGTCGCTATGGTACTAAAATCAAAGGAATAATAAAACTCCTGCTGTGTAACTGTATTTGATATTACAATCGACTTATATTCAGCTTTTGTTGCTGCTGTAGAATCATCTGCATTCAACTTCCTATAATTAAATGTAAGTCCGGTAAAACCATAGTCATCCTTTATCATTCCTTTGAAATAATATTGGTTGTTGTAAATCGTATCCTGGTATTCCTGCACTTTAATAGAGGGGTAAACATCTGGAATGATGCTGATCGTATATGTTAAAGAATCCCTGTTTGTCAAATGTTCATTTGACGGCAGTATTGAATAGTTCTGAGTGCTGGTAAAAACCGAAGAATAGGAGTAACTGTTCTCGTCTTTACTATCCGATTTTATTGACTTATCTTTAAATTTCAAAAGAACATTGTTCACATCCTTTGTAAGAAAATGCCAGCGGATCTGAGTACCTTCGGGTACCACCAGATCACCAGTGTTCTGTAGTGTTTCGTTCATTTTTCCAACATAGGCAGGGTAGGAGAGTGAAACATCAAAATTTAGGATAATAGGTTTTGGAAGTACACTTATCTCATAATCCTTTGAATAAAATCCGTCGGCATAAATACGGAATGTTGTATTTTTTTGAAGATTTTTTAAATTATAACTGAATTTTACTGTGCTCTCTTTCACAAGTTGATATTGGTTTCCTTCAATTTCAATGAAAACGTTTTCAGGAATTTCATCACCGGTCAGTTTTACATTCAAAAGAAAATCTTCCTGCTGTATGGCTTCCATTTTTTTGTTTAAAACTACAAACTGAAAAGGAGCTTCTTTTTCGAAAAATGTGTTGTGTTGTAATATCCTATTGGTTGAATCAGTTATCAGACTTGGCGCTGCAAACAAAAGCATGATGATGAATAGCAAAGGAATGACGGCGTATTTAAGATACTTTCTGTTCTTTTTAAGGTCAATGGCAAGAGTAAAAGGAACAGGCTTGAGTTGACCAATCTTCTGATCGATGCTTGCTTTTATCAGCAATGCATTTGAAGGATCAGTTTCTTCAAGTCTTTTAAGTTGTAAGGTATTTATCAGCTTATCACGAACATCTGTAAAATGAGTGCCTATGATATTTGCAGCCTGTTCGTGCGAGATTACTTTACCTATCCTGTAAAGCTTAAGCAGCGGGTTAAAAACGTAAAAAACAAGTATTCCCAGGTTTACCAGTAAATACGAATAAAACATGATGCTGCGGACAGTAATACCAAAATGTCCTACGGATTCAAGCAGTGTGACTGATATAAAAAAAACAAGCAGGGCACACACGCTGTACAGCCCGCCTTTAATGAGCAGATTGCGGTAATACTTGCGTATGAACTCGTCAAGCTTGTTAATTAATATGGAATAATCACCGGTCACTTGTGTTGTATTTGATGCTAAACGAATGGAATAGAAATTTGTTGCAAAATTACGAAAAAATAATGCTTATGATTGTTAATGATTTTTATCAAAGATTTCAAATTCATAGGCATAGTCAGCCATTGCAGTTTATCGTATTAATGCCAAAGTTAAGTATCAGGAATGGAAAACGCAAATTTATTAGGAAATTTTAAGAATTACACAATCTACTTTAGAGTCTTTTATTGAGAGTTAAAGTAATTTTATTGAACGAAAACCACTGTGTAATGGACATAAAAGATAGTTTTTGAAGCAATAAAGCAAAAGTAATGGACTTTACTCTGACTTTTTTATTCAATAAAGCAAGTTTAATAGACATTATTGAAAGTATAATGGACATTAAAACAAATGTATCGCTTAATAAACTTAGTTTAAGAGACATTAAAGAAAATATTAGAAACATTAAAAATAGTTTATGAGACAATAAACCAATTTTAATGGACATTAAACTAAGTTTAATGTCCATTAAAATTGGGAGTGGATTTTGTTATTTTGTTGATATACTGAATAAAGCAACAAAACGGGGCTTTTTCTGACCGGCAAGACTACCAGCCTGGAATGATTGTATTTATAGATTTAAAGGGGCTTTTAAGGCATTCGGAAGTATGTTGTTTTGTACAAAGTCATAAAGTAGAATGCTGATCCCAATGAAGAATTGGGACTGACACTCAAACATCAAACCTATTCCCTTTCCTCCAGAATACTTACCTTTGTGAAAATTCCTTTTTATGGGACGCAAAAAACACAAACAAACAGAAAGCCCTAACCAGCTGGTCAATGACATTCTCAGAGTATTCGCTGACAATTCAGGACAGACACTCAATTACAAACAGGTTGCTGGCAAACTTAATATCAGCGATTCGGGAAACAGAAACCTTTTGAACATATTGCTGAATAATTTGGCGAGCAAAGATTCATTGAGGGAGGTGAGAAGGGGCAAATACCAATTGAATCCTGCATTGGTAAAATTTCATAGCTCAAATAAATCAACCATCACGGGCATACTTGATATGAAGGCTTCGGGTACCGCTTATCTTATTTCTGATGAACCGGGTGACGATATTCAGATATCACCAAACAACACCAACAGGGCGCTCCATGGTGACAAGGTGAAGGTGATGGTTCTCTTCAATAAAAAAGGCCGCAGAACAGAAGGGGAGGTTGTAGAAATTCTTGAACGATCGAAGTCAAAATATGTGGGCATTATTCAGATAACCGGAAAGAACGCTTTTATCGTTCCTGACAGCGGCAATATGGCTGTTGACATCTTCGTGCCAAAAGATAAATTGAATGGCGCCAAAGACGGCGAAAAGGTGCTGGCTGAAATAACCGACTGGCCTGACAATGCCAAAAATCCCCTCGGTAACATTGTTCATGTTCTGGGAAGGCCCGGAGACAACAATGTTGAAATGAATTCTATTCTTGCTGAATTTGGCTTCCCGCTTGCATTTCCGAAGGAAGTGGAGAAAGATGCGGAACGCATTCCCGACAAGATCACCGCCAAAGAGATCAGCAGCCGCAGGGATTTCAGAAAAGCAGTAACAATTACTATTGACCCTGAAGATGCCAAAGATTTTGATGATGCTTTGTCTATTTCATGGCTTCCGAATGGAAATTATGAAGTGGGGGTTCACATTGCAGATGTATCATATTACGTGAAACCAGGCAGTGCCATAGATGCCGAAGCATTTGAAAGAGGAACTTCCATTTATCTTGTCGACAGGGTTATACCCATGCTGCCCGAACGCTTATCAAACGGCTTGTGTTCGCTGTCACCGCATACCGATAAACTCTGCTTTTCGGCAGTCTTTGAGTTGAATGAAAAGGCACAGATATTAAATGAATGGTTTGGAAAAACCATCATCAATTCAAGCCGGCGTTTCAATTATGAAGAAGCCCAGAAGATCATCGAGACAGGGGAGGGGGATTATGCAAAAGAAGTTTTGAAGCTATTCCAGTTGTCATCAATACTGCGTGATGAAAGGTTTAAGAACGGGTCCATTAATTTTACTACTACAGAAGTAAAATTTAAAATGGATGAAAATGGCAAGCCGCTCAGCGTGTATATCAAAGAATACAAGGACTCCAATAAACTGATCGAAGATTTCATGCTGCTGGCGAATCGTAAGGTGGCCGAATTTGTAGGTAAGAAGCAGCACAAGGATCAGGCTAAAACCTTTGTTTACCGCGTGCATGATGAACCCAATCCCGAAAAGCTTACTACTTTCTCTGAATTTATGACGAAACTAGGATATGGCATGAAAATAACATCGCGCAAAAGCACCATCAATTCTTTCAACAAACTGCTGAGCGATATCAGCGGGAAGAACGAGCAGAACATGATTGAAAACCTTGCTATCCGCACGATGGCAAAGGCATATTATTCCACCAACAATATTGGTCATTACGGACTGACATTTGATTTTTATTCACATTTCACTTCTCCCATCCGCCGCTATCCCGATCTGATGGTTCACCGGCTTTTATTCGATTACCTTAACGGTCAACCCTCAGCAAACAAAGAAGCCTACGAAGAAAAATGCAAGCATAGCAGTGAAATGGAAAAGATGGCTGCTGAAGCCGAAAGGGCTTCGGTTAAATACAAGCAGGTAGAATTCCTGATGGACAAGGTAGGACAGGTGTTTGACGGTGTTATTTCCGGTGTGAGCAAATGGGGTATTTTTGTCGAGATCACCGAAAATAAATGTGAAGGCATGGTATCAATGCGCGAACTGGATGATGATTTTTATTACCTGGATGAAGAAAATTACTGCGTTACAGGCCAGCGGTCTGGAAACAAATACAATATTGGTGATAAGGTGAAAATAGTAGTAAAACGTGCCAGTTTGGTTAAGAAACAACTTGACTTTGCTTTAGTAGGAGCGGAGGATAAAGCAGATAAAAACAAAAAGGAATACTGGTAGGTATAGATTTGTACTAAAACCCTGCATATTCGGGGCTGCAATATGTATTCAATTAGCTTTTTTTCATGACTCTAATCGGAGTCAATTTAGCAAATTACCAATGACTAAATCATATTCAGCCTTCCAAACAGCCCTTTGCGGTACAATCCGCCAATTGGTATCACTGTCATTTTCCCTTCAATAACAAGGTTGGGATCTTTAATAGAAAATATTTTATCAATGCGCACAATGAACCCACGCTGTACCCTTACAAAATCTTTTTCAGGAAGTATGCGCATCATTTCTTTCATAGTGGTATGTGTTGTAAAACTGTTGTCAACAGTGTTAATCACAACATAATCTTTTAATGCTTCAATATAACAAATATCTGTGAATTTTATCTTGTTTAGCCTGAAATCAGCTCTCACAAAAATGCTGTCATTGGCATCTTTGTTTTCCACCAGCGAATGATAAAGATCTCTTTCTCTGCGGGCCTGAATATCGCGTTCGTACTTATAAACCGCAATTTCTATAGTTGTCTGCAATTCCTTTTCTTTAAAAGGCTTTATGATATACCCGTATGGTTGTGGTACTTTTGCTTTGTTCAATGTATTCTCGTCCGCATAGGCTGTAAGGAATATCACCGGAATATTATAACGCTCGAAAATAATATTAGCGGTATCTATACCTGTCATATCACCCTTTATCATAATATCCATTAGAACAACATCGGGTTGTAAACGTTCAATTTCTTCAAGGGCCCTCTCTCCCGAATCAACTATTACAGGCACTGAGTAACCCAGTTTCTTTAAACTATTTTGGATGTCTTTAGCAATAATGCTTTCATCTTCTACAACGAGTACTTTTAGTTTTGTCATAAAATTTGTTTTATGGTTCAGACTATAAAATTAATAATAAATTTTGTACCATTAATACTTTCTATTAAAATTTTTCCATTTATTTGTTCAATAAGTGTGGTTACCAACTGCAAACCCAACGTTGGTGCATTCTGCAGATCAAAATCTTTTTTCAACCCTTTTCCATTATCTTCAACGATCAAAGCTATTTCATTATCCTTTTTATGGAGGCTGATGGTAACACAACCAGCGGCTGTTTCGTCAAAAGCATGTTTAAGTGCATTTGATATCAGCTCATTTAGTATTAATCCACAAGGAATTCCCGTATCAATGGCAACAAATATTTTCTCCAGATCAAGCCGATAGGTAATTCTGTCAGGGTCTATACTGTAAGACCGCCACAAACTTTTGATCAGATTAATAATATAAACCTCGAAATCGATGTGTGCCAAATCACTGGTTTTATAAAGGCTTTCGTGAATAAGTGCCATTGATTTTATCCTATCCTGACTTTCCTCAAACAATATCTTTGCCTTTTTATTATTAATAGTATGCGACTGCAGACTAAGAA
>Ga0224523_1001177_pt1 | contig 11628 bp, 10 predicted proteins | sample CFST50metaG_FD_182732 | JGI IMG/M metagenome (GOLD analysis project Ga0224523, IMG submission 182732) | Peat soil microbial communities from Stordalen Mire, Sweden - C.F.S.T50 | ecosystem: Environmental > Terrestrial > Soil > Wetlands > Peat | place: Sweden: Norrbotten County, Stordalen Mire...
GAATATAATGTTGCAGGATTAGCCTGGAGTGAAATTGATTTAAGCTATGCTTATGAATTTAAACGAGAAGACAGGAATGTATGGTCGGGAGGTATTACATTGAAACCATTGTTTGGAGCAGGTGGCGCATATTTTACAAACTATAGTAACGGTTATGAATTTAGCAGTTCAATTCCTGATAATATCACAAATACAGGTCTTTCAGGCGCTGGTGGCATGGGGGCAGGAAAAGGCTTTGGTTTTGATATTGGCGTAACTTATGAGAAAAAACACAGGCCGGTGAATTTGATTGCTTACAATAAACTTTGTCAACAAAAATTCCAGGATTATGATTATAGATTCAGTGTTTCCTTTATAGATTTGGGAAGTATCAGGTTTTCAAAAAATGTGAACGGAACAAATTTCAATACCAAGATTAAAGGCTCATTGCCTGGCATGATCGATACTTCGCATATTAATGTAATTACAGATTCAACCAATCATTATTCTAATTCATCACTTTCAAAACAGAGTTTTTCAATGAACCTGCCTGCTGCATTTTGTGCACAATTTGACTATCACTATTGGAAAAGTTGGTATTTCAACGGGACATTTGTAAAAGGATTAAATTTTTCAAATTCATTTGTCAGAAGGCCTACTATGCTTGCTTTCACACCAAGGTATGAGAAAAGATGGTTTGAAGTAAACCTACCACTATCAGCATCTGACATGAAATATTTCAGGCTTGGATTAGCCATTAGGCTTTGGAACTTCACCATTGGCAGTGATAATTTATTAGGCTCATTAGGCGCTGGAAGTAATGCCGGACTTGACTTTTACGCTTCTTTTAAAATTAATTTTGCTAAAGGAAGATGCGGCAGGAAGCACGGAGTAAGCTTGTTTAACTAATTTTTTTTAAGCCTACACTTGCCGGTCTTGACTTTTACGCTTCCTTTAAAATTAATTTTACTAAAGAAAGTTATGCATTCGTTTTTTATCATCTATTTTGTCTTAATCGGTTTCATAGAATCTCTATTACCATTTAACATTACAGATTTAATTACTAGAATATCTTTACCTTTCTTTACTCTAAAATAATAAGTCAAACCAAAACAACAGTCGCAAGAACAATATGTTCCATACCCAGTATAAATTAAATCTAAAACCCCTGTACTGTCAACCGAGATATTACATAGGAAGTCATAACAACAGTTGTCATAAATATTAAAGTCAACTATTAAAGAGCTGTCTGTCATTAAAACTGAATTAATGTGATTCTTTATACTTCCATCGTATTCATTAATGTCTTTCTGGCAATCAGTCTTTGTTACTTTATAAAAGAACAGTCCATATTCAGATGAAGCCCATGTATTGCTTGCTACAGGAAGAATAGTTGTGCCCGTCAGAATATTTCTTCTCATACCTGTTTGAAAAATTACAGTGTCGGTTACATAATGTATTTTATCAGAAGTCCAGTCTTTGTTGTGTTTAATGAATACAGTATCTTGATACTTTGTCAAGTCAATACCTTCTTGTCCATATGAAGATATGGTGAAAAGTATAAATGTCGAAATGAATATATATTTTCTCATTTGCTTTTTAAAAATGATGCATAACGACCAGCATTGCTTGCAGTGGCGGACTTGTCAGACGAAGTCGGACGTGTCCGCCGAAATAATAATTTTAAAGAACATTGCTCTATCCCGTCAACCACGAGCCATTGAAGCAATGTAAAGTTATGGGTATGTGTGCCATTCATATATTATTTTTCATCACGTTCAAATTCGATAGATAGTCTAAAGTAATTTTTTGTTATGCTTGCTATAAGAACTCTAACACTGTATTTTGGTTTATGATTATTAAATATAATACCTGTTGCTTTAAACTGGCTTCTTAAAGGTGAATCTGAATATATTGTATCTATTGTTATAAATCCAGTGTCTTTAAAAACGGGTTCTAAAATATTAAGTAAATTTTTATATTCTTTTTCAGCACTGTCCCGTGAAGGATAAAAATATCTAATTTCTAAAAAAGTAAAGTTTATAGTTTTCGATTTTCCTTTTTTGTTTATTTTTTTTGTCGGACTTAAACCAATAGCATTACTCAATTCGATTTCAATTGAGTCAGCCTTTGATTTAACTATACCATTGTCTTGACATAAACCACTATAACTATAGATTGAAAATATGTTTAAATGGTTTGTGTCTTTCGTAGATGATTTAAACCTTTTGTCTGATTTAAGAGTTTCATAAATGTCAAAACGTTGCTTGTCTAATGGCAAGTTATAAAAGATATTCTTAACAATAGAACTTGTCTGTCCGAATGCAAATATTTGAATCAAAAAAAGAAATGATATGTAAAATGTTTTTTTCATTTTCATTGTTTTGGCACATTACCCATAACTTGTTTATAGCCGTAGTTATTTAATGTAAAATGTGCGGCAATGCAACCAAAAATAGTTGCATTGCCGTAGTTTTTATCCTGTTTATTACTGTTTTGTTTTCATTCAATTTCAAGTTCATCAAATGGCGATTTTATTTTCTGTATGCTTTTATTTGTTACATGTGTATATATTTCTGTAGTCTTGCTGCTCTTATGCCCTGTAAGTTTTATTTTATTTCAAATGTACCTAATTTCCATAAATCTAAAAAACGTTTTATCGAAAATATTTAATGGTGCAGGCTTTTATATATGTTAAGCTGCCTTTCTTACAAGTTATACTGCTGTTCTTGTGATCTGTGCTGCTCGTTACATATACCAGGCAGCTTTACTTGTGATTCATGCTGCTTATTATATATATCATGCTGCTTTATTTATGATTCATGCTGCTCTTTATTGATGTTAAGCAGCCTTACTTATTATCAATGCTGCTCTTTATATATGTAATGCTGCCTTTATCATGATCAATGCTGCTCAACATATAAGATAAGCTGCTTCGCTTGTAGTTTAAGCAGGCATTCTTATATTTTATGCTGCTGTTCAGTAAAAACAGCCGCTTTATAAAGTCAAAACGGCTGTTTTGTTTCAAAGAACGTTTTTTACTATACAGCAATATTACGGAATGGTAATATAAATAATATCGCTGTAATGTAAAAAGTCAACGCCATGTGTAAGGCTAACCTTACCTGCTTTGTTTACAGGTACTGCTACCGAAACTTTGCTTGCAAGCAAAGCTTTTGCATCGCTTTTTGGTGTATGCTGCGGATGAAGCAATGCAGCATAGCGCACGCCAATGATGGTGCCGCTTGGCAACCCGGTTACAATTAACTCGGTAACCGGCAGAGCAATGCTCTTTTGCCAGATAGCAGGCATCACATTTTTGGCAGTGGTAATACCGTAATCGAAGTAATAAGTAGTTCCCTGCCCTCTTGTACCTTCGGAAGGCACGCGAACATGGAAACCACCTGCTTCGGCAGGCAACGATTCAAACACGCGCGGATGCTGTTTACGCGGCTGTTTCGAAGTAATGCCTATCCTGTCGGCAACTGTGTCGAAAACGGCACGGTTTCCTTTGGCTTTGGCATTAGCAACCTGCTCCACATAATTTTTCACGGCTATCAGCGCCCTGGAAAGTGCATCCACATCAACCTGCTGTTGGTCGGTAAGCGTAACATGAGGGTCGGTGATGCGGCTGCCAAGGTCGGCTTGTACCGTTGTCGCGAGCGTCTGCAACTGAGCCTGTGTGTAAGGCGGCGCAGTAGCATCGGGATCGCCGGTAAGTTTGATGCCCAAGGTGAAAACCACTTCTTCATAAATACTCATCTTATGCAAATTGAGCACGAGATGATAGTACGAGATCAGTTTTTTCATGCGATTTGAGATTTTTGGTTAAACAATATATTTAAGGAAGATATGTTGATTTACTCCACCCCTGTCCTCAACATCCCGAAAGATGAAGAGTTGCCAGCCAACGAGGCAACAGAGGGTAAGAATAAAGATATACATGTTCATTTGTTCACTTTTTTTTTACTAAAACTGTCAATGGTTTTTAAAGCGTTTGGTGTTGTACCCCTTTCGCCACCGCACAAGCCTGCGCCCTTCCCCTCTTGAGGGGAAGGGATGGGGTTAGGGTAACTTATTCAAAAACTCGTTTATCTTTTCAATAACTTTTTTGATATCCTTTAATTCTTCGTTTTTTATTCTAAGTATATGCAAACCCATTCCTTTTAGTATCTCCTCCCTATGTTTATCGTACTCTTTATGATAATCATGAACTTTGCCGTCGACTTCAATAACCATTTTTTTCTTATCACAATAAAAATCGGGTATATAAAAGAAATGTTCATTGTTAGCAGAATCATAAATTATTGGATGCTGTCGCAAAAATTTATATTTTAAATTTCTTCGTCTTAATTCATTCCATAATAATTTTTCCGCAGAAGTAGGGTTGTTGCGAAGCCTCGTTGCTGTTATTTTTATTTCCTGGTATTTCATTTCATATTAAGTTGTACCCTTTCGCCACCGCACGATCCTACGCCCTTCACCTCTTGAGGGGAAAGGTTGCCCGCCTGACCGAACGGGCAGGGGGTTAGGGTAAAAAATGTTCACTTTTTCTTTTTTACAGTCTTCACTTTTATTACAAAACCTTTATCGGTGCGGCAATGTATTGGTACTGCAGCATCAATAATCCCGACAAGTTCAACGATTGCACCAATTTCAATACTACCTAAAACGGCTACTGCATAACCAATACCGTCAAGGTTTAAAAATTCATCACCGTTATTGGTGAGATCGTTTTTCTTATTCCTTTCATATATTGCGGATGTTATTCCCAAAGTCAATATGGGTATTGATGCGCCTATAATAAAAATAGAAGGACCCCTGCTTGCATTTATTCTTTTTATATCTTTCAAGAGTATCGTTTTCCCATTCAGCACTATCGAAGAATCGCTGATTATTTTTATCCTGCCATGCATTACGGTATCGTTTGAATAACGAAGTATTGCAACACGGCTACTTACACGAAACTTTTTTTGCACCAATCTTTCATGCCCGTTCTCGATGCTTGTTTTTTGAAGAAGCAATATCTTTTTGGTTATTATGCTGTCTTGCGAAAAACTGTTAAACGTGATAAGGAATGCAACCAGCGTTGATATTCCGTAATTCAATATTTGTTTTGTTTTCATGATCTTTTCGGTTTTTGTTTTTTACAATTGCATTTTGTTAAGCAAGGCTTTCAGGCTGTTCATTTTTGTTGCATTGCTAATAAGCTGCTCGTTTGTAGCTTTAATAAGGTACTGGGTTGTTTCAGCGCTTGAGTTGTCCATTTTTGAATGTTCTTCCGTATCAATAGAAATACTTAAGCGCAAATAATTCCCTGGTTCCATCATTTCATTCATTGCATAATCGGTAGCACGGTTCACGCCCCTCATCATCACATCCACAATGTGCTGCGCCCAGTATAGTTCGCCCTTGTATTCCGAACCGGCTTTGCGGATATGGTCGGTAAAGCTGCCCGTGCCAAGCGAAAGGACAAACACGTTATTATAATCAATATCTTTTTCGGCTGATGAATCGGGTAAATAATATTTAAAATTCTTCGAAAACTCAGCCAGTGCAGCCATTGAAGGATTATTCACAAACACGCCCCCGTCAATGCAATTGCGACCGGCATGTTCGCCAAAATACGGATAGTTGAATTCATACGAAGGAAGATAAGCAGGTCCTGCGGAGGTGGCACGACAAACATCATACAGCCAGGCATCACGCGCAAAATCATTACGCGCAATACGCGACTTGAAGAACAACGGAATATTATTAGCAAGATCATAACTGCCTACAATGATATTATTCATCACATCGGTAAGGCGATAATCTTTAAGCACATCCCTGAACACTTTTTCAATTCCCGAAGTATCATATCTTGGAGAGAACATATCGGTAACCTTATGAATTGCATTTGCCAAAGTGCTGTATTGTGGAAATATCTCGCATCCGCGTTTGATATATACATCCATTATATCATCAAGTGTATAGAGCGGTTGACTTGGGTTCAACGGATCCTTTATGGATATGGCACAACTTATCAAACCACCCGTGGACGTTCCGGCAAAGAGGTCGAAGCTTTCGGTTATTCTTTTACCGGTGATCTCTTCAACCTTTTTTAATATGACCAGCGGTACTACTCCTCTAAGTCCGCCGCCGTCGATACTTAATATCCTGAATTTTCTCATATTTTTTATTGTTTGATTTATACTTGAGGCGGTATAATTAGTAATAAAAAAACGGCACAGGGAAACGTATTTCCCCGCACCGTAAATAAATGCTCACCAGTGCCATTCAGAATGAATATCACATATGGTGTCATTTTTTTTATTCGTAATATGCAACCATCAGCTTAATGCGTTTTTTCAAACCATGACCCATCGAGATCTCATAGACCCGCTGGTTAACAATTCTTCCATGAGAATGCTTTACATCATAACCAATTTCTTCTTCCATTAATTTAACTGATTTGTATTTTGAAAGCTGCTTTTTGAAAGCCTTTTCAACGTCCGAAGCGCTTTTTGCTTTGGTCATGCTTTTTGCATTCTTTGGATCGAGCTTGTTGCTTTTTGGATTGCTATGTAACAGACTTGTTTTTTTCACCGAACTGTGCAAGTTGGTTACTTTACCATCATTGTCTATTGTTACACGTATCAAACCTGAATCTGAATTGACAACAGGAACACCATTGATAAACTGCCTGTACTGAACCATGGTATCAGTTACGTATTCCTTTTCTATTTTGGCATTCTTGGCGGTGTTGCTTCCTGCGGTTTTAGTTAAACGTACAACATCAAACTGGTAGTTTTCTCCAGCATGAAGTTTATATTTTTCGATATATTGTTCAGCGATCTTTATGGCTTCCTTTTCACTAAACTGAACTTTGTTATTGTAATTGATAGTGCCAAGATTCACGTTCAGGTGTCCCTGACTGTTGAGAGAAATTATTTTTTCATCGTTACCTACATTGTAAAAACCATCTTTTGTTACATTGACAATGGGTCGTATATTCAATGCATCAGCAATTGAATGAATATGCCCGCGGGTAAAGGTTTCCGTTTCAAGCTCGGCTATCTTCAATTCTTTGGGCAATGATTTATTGCGTTCAGCACTTGAAGAAACGATATACCACATCCACTGATACCAATTGCGTGCAACAGCGCCCCAGTTAAACAGTCGTTCTGTATTTAACCTGCTTATTGCATCATTGCTGTCGCTGCCGGATGCCACACAACTAGGCGCCTGGCTATGGGAAATATCCCAGCTTGCATTCAGCCATGCTCTTGAGAATGCCTCATTATTTCTCCAGTGATTCCAGAAGTTAGAACCGTAGTTAGGGCTGTCAACACTGGTGGTTTCAAAACCAAACAACATGCGGAACCCGGGATTATTATCATCAACCCACCATGTGCGAACCGGTGACATTCCGCCTGTAACGCGACAAGAAAGGCAAGTTGACCAGAAGATATACCTTGACACCTGGTTTGCAAGTTGCATTTTATTGTTTGAGTAGATCCATGTTTCACTACCCCATTTGCCGCCCATAGGTGCACTAAACACACCGTTAGCATCCATGTTTCCATGACCTGAATGATAAAATGCCAATACAGCATCCACCCCGTAAATATTTTGCCAGTGATCATAAGGTTCTTCATATCCCCAGCTCTGGACTCCGCTATCCATGAACCAATAATTGGCAGAATAGAAATTATTCAGGTAATTATAAAATCCCTGTGCATCAGCATGAGTGTATGATAGATCGTGGGCATGCGTACCTAATGTCTGGGAAAAATCCTGTATACTGCATAATCCGTATACGTTGGCAGTAGTATTACCACCGGTCAATCCCTTACTTTTACCGCCTCGTGCAAAAGGGTTTTTTAATGATTTAAGTTCAATGGTTCTTGTTTCTGTGTCAAGAACATCTTGTTCTTCATTTTGTGATTTCATTATTTTTTTTTTAATATTTTACCTACTCATTCGCTTTTCGGTTGCTGCGCCTTACTCTTTAATGCCTGCCTGCCGAAGCGGCAGCACAGGCAGGGATTTTCAGGAAACTCCTTCTTCGTATTCAAACCAGAACGCACAATATTTGTGCGCTCTGGATGTATTTTGATCTTGTTTTAGTTTGCCACTATAGACAAGTCGGACTTTAACTGATTGAAGTTGAAGCCGGGTTCAAAACCTGAGGCTTTTGCTTCCGGAGGCAGAATTGCATAAGCTTCGTCAACGCATTCGTCCCACCAGCCCCATGTTGCTTTCTGTGTGTTTCCCCATGTTAATACGGTAACACCTGTTTTATCATATTCAACAGCGTATACGGCATGCCCGTCGTTGGTAAGAGGGCCGGGAGTCCATGGTTTCCTTGCATCGAATTCCTGTATGCAATTCTGCTGAACCTGGAAACCTAAATATACTCCGCCAAATAACCGTATAGCCTGCTGAACATGAGTATGATTCTTTACATCAATGCTAGCAAATGCAAGAATTTTATCACTATCCACAGCGTGTGATTGCCAATAATTAAGTACATCCAGTTCGTTAAGACCTGAATCCACGCCACCTGTAAGGTGCATGTATAACTTAACCACATCATTCTTATCCCATATTTTCTTTTGCCCTATCAAACCACGATATACGGTAATTGCATGAGCCACTGCAGCAATTGTGCAGTCTCCATACTGATCATTGCCATCCATTGGAAACAATGTGGTAGGGTCGGAAATATTCAGCTTGCTGTAAACCCTCGATAAAACATCAACGGAAGGTGGAGGTGCTGAAAGATCTGAGGTTAAATAATCTTTCAATCGCAAAGTGCGATAATCAATTTTTGGTGCATGTTTACCAAATCTTAATGTTGTCATATTTTTTGTTTTTTTAATGCCTACTCTTTTTGGGATTTTCGGCTTGCTCCGCTTATTTATTTTGTTTGTTTTTTGTATTGGAATAATTCCGGAGCAAAATAACATCAAACAAACGTTAAAAAAAATCCCCTTTATTGGGGATTTTTTTAGACGAGGTATCCCCTTTTTTGGGGATACGATAAAAAAAATATCCCCAAAAAAGGGGATATTTTTAATAAAATACAGCAAAATAGTATTTGGACAAATAAAACACAATAAAAACCCCTGTATATTATTTTGTACTTTTGCAATGTAAAATCAATTATCAGCATTGACATTTCAGAAATTACCGGTTACAGCATGGTTGCCCGTTTCAAAAAAGGAAATAGAAGCCAGAGGTTGGCAACAGCCCGATATTATTATAGTTTCAGGCGATGCCTATGTTGACCATCCTTCTTTTGGCCATGCAGTCATTGCACGTATACTTGAAAAAGAAGGATACAAAGTTGCGATACTTCCGCAACCTAACTGGCGCGATGATCTGAGAGATTTTACAAAACTTGGAGCTCCAAAACTTTTTTTCGGGATCACTGCAGGCTGCATGGATTCCATGATAAACCATTACACCGCCAATAAACGCCTACGTTCTGATGATGCCTATACCCCCGGAGGGAAATCAGGTTTTCGTCCCGATCAGGCAAGTATTGTTTACAGCAAAATCCTTAAAAAACTTTTTCCTGACACTCCCGTGATCCTTGGCGGAGTTGAAGCTTCATTGCGAAGGTTCACGCATTATGATTACTGGTCAGATAAATTAAAACCTTCTGTTCTTGTTGAATCGGGTGCTGATATTTTAGTTTATGGAATGGGAGAAATTCCAATTAAAAAGATAGCAAAGCAATTATCTGAAGGACGTTCAATAAATGAAATAAATGATATTGAGCAGATAGCTTATATAAGTAGAGAAAAACCGGATACTTCAAAAACAATTGAATTGGCTTCTTACGAAAAATGTCTATCGGATAAAAAGATCTATGCGAAAAATTTTGCATTGATAGAAACGGAATCTAATTCAAGTCAAGCAGGGACTATTATTCAGCAATATGGAAATAAATGGTTAGTTGTGAATCCACCAGCAAAACCAATGACCTCAACAGAAATTGATGCTTCATTCGATCTCCCATATACCCGTCTTCCGCATCCACGTTATGAAAACCGAGGAGCAATTCCTGCTTTTGAAATGATAAAATTCTCAGTGAATATTCATCGCGGATGTTTCGGAGGTTGCAGTTTCTGCACTATTTCCGCTCACCAGGGAAAGTTTGTCTCGAGCAGATCAGAAAGATCAATAGTAAAAGAAGTAAAAGAAATTATTGAACAACCCGATTTTAAAGGACACATTACCGACCTTGGCGGGCCTTCGGCAAACATGTATAAAATGCAGGGAAAAGATATTTCCCTTTGTGAACCTTGTAAAAGATATTCATGCATTTATCCTTCTATTTGCAAAAATCTTAACTTTAACCATAAACAATTAATTGACCTATATAATAAGGTTTCCGAACTGGAAGGAATAAAAAAAGTAACGATTGGCAGTGGAGTTCGCTACGATATGCTGCTGACAGATGATTCAAGAATTGATAAAGAAAATCATTTATCAGAATATGCAAAAAAACTTATTCGTGATCATGTTTCAGGCAGGCTGAAAGTCGCACCGGAACACACATCTGACGAAGTTTTAAAAATAATGCGCAAACCATCGTTTAACTTTTTTAAAAAATTCAATACTCTTTTCAATAAAATTTGTCGTGAGGAAAAATTAAACCAGCAGCTGATCCCATATTTTATTTCAAGTCATCCTGGATGCAAACTAGAACAGATGGCAGAATTAGCAGCAGAAACAAAGAGTATGGGATTTCATTTGGAGCAGGTGCAGGATTTCACTCCAACTCCAATGACATTAGCCACTGAAATATTTTATTCTGGCTTCGACCCATATTCACTAAAGCCTGTTTATGTTGCACGTACTGAAAAAGAAAAACACGAGCAGCAAAAATTTTTCTTCTGGTATAAAAAAGAAAATTTCAACTGGATAAAAGATACCCTGAATAAAATAAATAAGAATGAATTAATTCCAAAACTATTGAAAACAGACTCATATAAGCCTATAGAAAATTCAAATAAAAAAAATAACAAGAAAAGTTTTAACAAGTCGAAAAGAAAATGAAATAACTTTAATATACAACCTCCAATGCTCAATTATCATATTATTCTTCATCATTGAGCATTGTATATTGATTATTGAATATTTTTTAAATAGTTTACATAACAATACTTTAATAAATAATGAAGCAGCAATACGATGTGGTAATAATTGGAGGTGGTCCTGCCGGGCTGATGGCCGGGATATTTGCAGCAAAGAACGGTGCGAAAGTGCTTATTCTTGAAAAGATGAAGGAACCTTTACGTAAATTAAAAATTACAGGAAAAGGCAGATGCAATATTACAAACACGGCTTCATTATCAGCATTTTTAGATGAGACAGGAAATCCTAATTTTTTAAAACCTGCATTCTCAAGGTTCTTCAATGAAGATACAATTAATTTTTTTCGTGAAATAGGTGTGAGAACTGTTGAAGAACGAGGCGGAAGAATATTTCCCGAAAGCAATTCGGCAGTTCATGTTGCAAATGCTTTAACTGACTATGCCTGGAAATGCGGTGTGGAGATACGCTGCAACAGCAAAGTAAAAGGATTTAAAGTTGCCGAAAATAAAATAACAGATTGCGAAATTGTTCCCAATGCTCTTATAAAAGGAAAGG
>Ga0224523_1001178_pt1 | contig 11626 bp, 7 predicted proteins | sample CFST50metaG_FD_182732 | JGI IMG/M metagenome (GOLD analysis project Ga0224523, IMG submission 182732) | Peat soil microbial communities from Stordalen Mire, Sweden - C.F.S.T50 | ecosystem: Environmental > Terrestrial > Soil > Wetlands > Peat | place: Sweden: Norrbotten County, Stordalen Mire...
AATAAAGTGTTTTGCCATCGGGTGCAAAATAGGGGAAGTCTTCATCATAAATTGTGTTTATTTTTCCTCCAAGATTTTCGGGTGTGCTCCATTCGCCCGAAGAAAGCTTGCGGCACATATACAGATCCATTCCTCCTTCTGCTTCATTTTTATCACATGCAAAAACCAGCATTTTTTTATCTGTTGAGATTGTTGCTGATGTTACAAGCTTCAAGGAATTTATATTATTTCCAAGCAATTCAGGTTTGCCAAAAGTTTTTCCTTTTTTATCAGAAACCATCACTGTACTGGCAGCATTGTAATTGTCGGCATAAACAAAAAGTTTTGAGCCATCGGATGAAAGACCTACCGATTCTTCTACAAGCCCTGAATTTATTGTATTGCCGATACCTTTTGCTTTGGTCCATTTTCCATATTTTTGATATGATATGTAAATATCGGCCGTATTGTATCCATCAAAATCCTGCATGTTCCCTGTGTTTCCAGCTCTTCTTGAAGAAAAAATCATGTATGATTCATCACTTGGAATGTAAGGGTTGTAATCAGCATAAGCAGAATTTATTTCAGGTCCGGCATTTTCAATTGTAACATTGACGGGGGTTTTAACTTGCTTCTTCGCTTCTTCGCACATTTGGATCATTCGTTCGCTTGAAAGCTGAAAACTTTCTTTTCCATTTGTGATATTCTTGTATTTTTTAAAACAAGAAATAGCTTTATCAAAATTATAATCGAACATGTAAGCACGACCGATTTCATACCATGCATTTACATCGGCTTTGGGACTGGCAATCACTTTTTCGAGGTAATATATTGCTTTTGATTTATCAATATCAGTGTAAAGGTAGCAAACACCAATGCGAAAATTATATGTGATATTTGTTGAATCATTTTTTATCAATGCCAAATATTCATTTAAGGCATCTTTATAATTGCCAAGTGAGAAATTATCTTTCGCATTTTTATTACTTGTATTAGAATTATCAGTTTGTCCGAATAAAACATTAGATATTAAAAAGAATAATAATGCCGCTGCATAAATATAGTTGCGCATATAAAAAAATTAGAGGCACTAAATTAAAAAAATAGTATTCAGAATAAAGAGTGTTGTCAGGAAAGTTTTAAACAAAATATGAATAGGGCAAGAAAGTAATGTTGATTATTTTCTTCCTATATCCTGAAATCCTTTGATAATGATATTAAGATCATTCATTATCTTATAATCTCTTGCGTAAACCATATTCAAGCGGGTAATCATTTCGTGGTTTAAAACTTTTTTTCTGAAGGCATCAGTTGGATTCAGAACTCCTTGCTTAATAGCGGGCAATTTTGATGATTCTTCATTCTTGAAATATCCAACCCACGACTTAATTCCAAAAAGCACAAGAAAAATATTTTTATAGAAGCCCAGGATATTTTCAGTGAAAAATATAAAAACAGGAGATAACGTAAATAGTAAAACAGCTGTCAGAATGTCGAAGAAGCGCTTGTTCCTTTTGTTGCTGAATTTGCTGATGGAGTTGATGTTTACTACATAAAGGTCGCCTGACGTGTCAATTGAATTACTCCCAATGATATAAAGGCTTTCAGGTGGAGCAATTTTATAATCGACCTGGCTTGCTTTCAATTCAAACATTTTGTCGATGATATATTGGGGCGTCATGTTTTTGGCGCAAAAAATTATTTCATCGATCTTATAAATTTCAATGATTTCTTTTATCTGGTTAATGTTCCCGATAAATCCATTTCCTTTATTGTTATTTTCAGGTATATTTACAAGCCCGATAAACCCTGGATTTATGCTGGTTTGCTTAAGAACGGAAATAACTCGTTCGCCTTCTTCTTTGTCGCCAACAATAATAAAATTCCTGTTCCTTCCCGATTCAAAACGAAAACTTTTAATTTTAAAAAGGCTAAGAATAACCCGGATAAAGAACATGGATATCAATAACCACACTGCACCCATTGCTATCAATGCTCTTGAGAACCTGTAGTCTTCATTTAAAAGTGCATAAATCACTAAAATAATAAGCGTTCCTATTAATATTCCCTGTATTATTTTAATTGATTTTATTGGCTTGTCGTAACCTCCGCACAGGTAAACTGAAAATAGCCAGATAAAAATATACATCGGAACAAAAAATGTCATGAATTCTAAAGGATAATGTCCACCCCGTAAATACAAAATATTTTGTTCCCAATAGTTTTTCAAGAAATAAAAACCTGCATATATAAATATTGTATCGGCTATGGGTAGAAACGCTCTTTTAAAAAACCTGTCGGAAATAGCCATGAAGGCTCTAATATAAATGGCGAAATTTATAAGGATAGAAAATATTTTAGCGTTCTTTTGAGAAAAATGTTTCCGCGCAAATATGATCATTGCGTTATAGAACACCATCACATAATTGATACTGCTTTTTTTTGTGCTTTCTCCTTTGTAATGGATGATGCGGGTTTCGGGGTAGTAGTAGTTTTTATACCCTGCTTTGATAATTCTATAAGAGAGATCAATGTCTTCCCCATACATAAAGAAAGTCTCATCCAAAAGTCCTGTCTTATCCAGGGCTTCCTTCCGAAGTAAGAAAAAAGCACCTGCAAGGATATCGACCTGGTGAATTTTATCTTTATCAAGATAACCTAAATGATATTGTGCGAAAATTTTTGATTTTGGAAATAACTTTGACAAACCGAATACTTTGTAAAATGCGACCAATGGCGTGGGCAGACCACGTTTCGATTCGGGCAGGAATTTCCCCTTACCGTCGATCATTTTAACTCCAAGTCCGCCAGCATCAGCATGCTCGTCCATGAAATTCAATATTTTTGTAAAAGTATCCTCTTCAACAACTGTGTCTGGATTTAAAAGCAGGATGTATTTCCCCGATGATAAGCGAATCGCCTGATTATTCGCTTTCGAAAAGCCAAGGTTCTCTTTGTTTTCAATGATCTTTACTTCGGGAAATTTCTCTTTTATCATTTTCACCGATCCGTCAACCGAATTATTATCTACAACAAATACTTCCGAAGCTATTTCTTTGCATGCATTTTTAACGGACAATAAGCATTGTTCAAGGAAATACTTGACGTTGTAATTAACAATTATAATAGATAATTTCATTAAAGAATTGAGAAAAATAGTTTCAAAAGTAAATAATTTGGATGAACGGACAAAATTAAATATTTGTATTATCGCATTATCAAATATGAACAATATTTAAGGTTATCGTTTATTATATGAAGCCTATAATACTTATTTGATAATTTGTTTATAAAAAAACAACAACAATCTTTGTTAGATTAATTGGAAATTAATACCTTTGCAACTATTCTAAAATTAAAGCAGATTAAATTCAATATTTCATCATATTTAAAGAATGGTAAACACCAGTTTTAATTAAAATAAGTATCAATAAAACCGATAAACATGAAAAGAACAGCATTGGTAATTGCAGGAATTGTCATCTTTAATATATTGGCTGCTCAAACACCACTGACACCAATTCAAAAAGCCGATTCTTCATTTAAGCATAAAGATTACCTTACTTCAATTCAATTATATGAAAAGGCATTGAAGAAACCCAATGATACTGCAAAAAAATATATTTATTATCAAATAGCCGAATGTTACAGATATGGTAATAATTATGCAGATGCAAAAACGAATTATGATAAAGCCGTTGCAGCTGGTTATGCACTTCCGATCGTTGATCTTCGTATTGGTGAAATGCTACTTCCTACAGGCGATTATGCTTCTGCAAAAACATATATTGAAAAATATTTGACTCAGGTTCCAAATGATAATGTTGCAAAAATAAGGTTAGAGGCTTGTAACCTTGGGCTTAAAGGGCTAAGTCAAAGACCTCTTTTAGAAGTAGCGAATGTGCAAGAATTAAACACATCATACAGCGAATATGGTATAGCTTATTTTAAGAATAATAAAATAATTTTTGCTTCAACCCGAAAAGACATAACAGATAAAACAGATAAATCCACATTACAGGGTTATTCCGATATGTACGAATCGACTTTTGATAACCAAAAAGGTCAATGGAGCAAGCCAACTAAACTTCAGGGTACAATAAACACTCCTTTCAATGAAGGAACTTTCACTTTTGATTCATCAAAAAATTACGGCTATTACACACAATGCAATGGTGATAATGGTAAAAAACATCAGTGCAATATTATGTATGCTCATTATAATGAAGCTTCAAACACTTGGGAAAACGCAAAATTATTTAGCTTCAGTAGTCAAACGTATCGAATTCAGCAGCCAGCTTTAACCTCTGATGGAAAAACCATGTACTTTTCTTCTGATATGCCAGGAGGATATGGTGGTGCAGATCTTTATGTAATTAGAAAAATTTCCGATACTGTTTGGGGAAAACCGGAAAACCTGGGTCCTGAGATCAACACAATCGGAAATGAAGGATTTCCGTATATTTCAGGAGATACGTTATTGGTTTTTGCTTCTGATGGTCTACCTGGTTTTGGCGGCTTGGATATCTTTACATCTTCAATAAAAAACGGGAAATATTCCAAACCAGTGAATATGATGCCCCCCATAAATTCAAGCGCTGATGATTTTAACCTTATTTTCAAGAAAAACAAGAATGAAGGCTTATTCACAAGTAACCGCGTTGGTGGCGCAGGAAATGATGATATTTATTCGTATGATTTAATTCCTGTGATCTTAACTGTAAAAGGAAATGTAAAAGATAAATCTTCAAATAAAAATATAGATAAAGCAGTTCTCATTTTTAAAGGAAGCGATGGATCTATAGATTCAGTGACAACCGGTCCTGATGGCAATTTTGCATTCACGAAATTGAAAGCCAACACTAATTATTTAATTAGAGCCACAAGGCAACGTTATATGAATGATAGCAAAACGTTAAAAATAGGAAATGAATTATATTCGAAAACTTTTGATAAATCTATGGGATTGGATCTGGATTTTGCTTTAATTAAAATGACCCGTGATGAAATCAAACTTGATAATATTTATTACGATTATGATAAATGGACACTCCGCGAAGAATCGAAAAAAGAACTTGATAAACTTATTAATATTTTAAAAGAAACCCCTGATGTCAATGTTCAGATTAGCTCGCACACTGATGAAAGAGGTGAGAAAAATTACAATATTGATTTGTCACAGAAAAGAGCACAGTCTGTTGTTGATTATTTAATTGCCGGTGGAATCAGCACTACAAGGCTAACTGCAAAAGGATATGGTTTTGCAATGCCGATCAAGAAAAATGCAAAAACAGAAGATGAACACCAGATGAATCGTAGAACAACATTTAAAATACTTAACACAGATAACGACTAAACGACTAAAAGTATTTAAACTCAATGTAATTTAAAAATATTTATTAAATTTGTCTAATAAATCAACTGAACTATGAAAAAAATCTATGCTTTATTAATATTACTGTTTACGATGTCGCAAATGAGTTTTTCTCAGAATGACATGTTGTTCAGTAATTATATGTTTAGTGAGATTACTTACAACCCTGCAATGGCAGGTAATTCAAAGAACCTTGAGGCTACTCTTTTAGCTCGTGATCAATGGGTTGGATTTAGCCAACATCCAAGCACTGAACTTTTCAGCATGCACTCTTATGTTGATAAACTTTCTGGTGGTGTTGGTTTGAGCTTTGTTAATGATAAATTAGGCTATCAAAACAGTATGAATTTAAAACTTATGTATGCTTATCAAATACGTTTGTCTGATAACAGCAGGCTTTCTTTTGGATTAGGTTTTGGTTTAGTTGATAATTCATTACAAGGTTCTCAACTTATTTATAATGATATGACCGACCAGAATGCAGTTACTACAGATCAAACGAAAACCAAACCGGATTTTGATTTAGGCATTGCATTTAATTCAAATAAATTTTCAGCAGGTATTTCTTCTTCGCATATTGACCAGTCTATGAATTCTGCTACTGTTTTGGAAACTCCGCGCCATTATTACTTATATGCAAAATATAAAATTAAAGCAGGCGAAAATGTAAATATCATCCCGTCAATACAAGTTAGAAGCACTGGCTATATTAATCAGTTTGATTTGAGTACATTGGTTTTTTGTTCAAATAAATTTTGGGTTGGTGCTTCTTATCGTTTGAAAGATGCTGTTATTGGACTTGTCGGGTTCGATATATCAAAAAATATTCGCTTGGGATATTCATATGATTATGGTGTAGGTGCAATAAAAACATATAGCAGTGGTTCTCATGAAATAGTATTGATGGCATCATTTGATGTTCTTAAAAAAGTAATTCCTACTAAAACACCAAGGTTCTTTGATTAGAAAAAAAAGACACAAATAAAAAAACCTGCATAACCTGCAGGTTTTTTTTATTCTCAAAATATTTTCAACTCAGAACTTTACTTTTGGGACTTTTGTTGCTCCTTCATCGGCAGTAAAATAAGCCTTTTCATGAAATCCGCAAATTCCGGAAACAATATTATTCGGGAACTTTTTAATGTAGGTATTGTAGTCTTTTGCAACCTCATTAAATAGTGCTCTTGTTGAAACAATTGAATCTTCTGTTAATTCAAGCTGTTTCTGAAGTGCCATAAAGTTTGCATTTGCTTTAAGATCAGGGTATGCTTCAACAGCAACAAGCAGTCTGCTTAACGAAGTATTTAAACCGTTTTGTGCATTCTGGAACTCTTTTAATGAGGATTCATTTAGTTTATCGGCATTAATGTTAACCGAAGTAGCTTTTGCCCTGGCTTCGGTAACATCGGTAAGGGTAGTTCTTTCGTGGGTGGCGTAACCTTTTACTGTTTCCACAAGGTTTTCAATCAGATCAGATCTTCTCTGGTATTTGTTCTCAACTTGTGCCCATTGGGATTTTACACTTTCTCCTTTGCTTACCATTTTGTTGTATTTCACACAACCTGGTACAAACAGCAGTATTATCAGAACGACAATTAACGAAAGGATCATTGTTGTTCCAAGGCATCCTGTTTTCGGCTTTATCGGCTTTTCAGGGATATTTGCATTGTTATTTGTTTCCATAAAATTTTTATTTAAGAATACGATTTAAAATATTGATTATTATTTATGAATGATTTTTCGTGTAGTGATATTGTCTTTATAATTTATTGCAATAATATATATTCCTTTTGGAATGTCCCTGAAATCAATAGTTGCAGAGAGCTGCTTTCCCGATGGATTATATGTATACATAATTTGTCCAAGCTGGTTGTAAAGGCTGATATTTGAAATTGGATATTCTTCGTTGCTTTCAACAGTTAAAAATTCAGTGACAGGATTTGGGAAAATGGAAAAGGTTTGTTCCGAAAGTTCATTTATGGCTGTAACATGTACATAACTCGAAGTATTTGTGTAGCCGGTGCTGTCTCTTTTTACAACAAGAATATTTGACAATCCGAGTCCCATGCTTTCTGTTGAACCAACAGTAATACTGCCTTTATCCGAAGTTATGATACATGAATTTGAAACATCGGCTTTATTTCCGCCGTAACCTTCACCAAAAATAAACCATCCATTTTTATCTGCAAGAACCGTATAAAAATCCTTTGTCCCTACATATCCATAGCTTTCAGTATAACCGGTAACCATTAAATTTTCTTTTGAATCCTGAACGATATCATAAAATTCTTCGTCTTCAGTTCCACCATAAACCCTGACCCATTTGAAATTTCCTACAGAATCGGTTTTTAAGATCATTCCATCAAGGGCTTTTGCATTGTAATTTTTTGTTGAGCCTGTTAATGCTATTCCATGGTCGCTTGTTTCAATACCTGCAAAAGTTTTATTATCAGAGGTGTCTCCGTAGATCCTTGTCCAGAGAGTATCTCCCAAAGGATCAATTTTTAATAAGTAAGCATCGTATTCACCTTTGCCAAAACTATTGCTCATTCCGGTTACAATATAATTGCCATCATGACAGGCGCTGATATCATACGCCACATCGTTGCCGGCACCTCCATAAAATTTTGACCAGAGTGAATCCCCTTTCTTATCAGTCTTTATAAGAAATACATCGTTGTTGCCATTTCCATAACTGTATGTTTCCCCAGCCATGATATATCCGCTGTCGGGTGTTTCAATAATGCTATGACCCATGTCCCATCCGCTTCCACCGAAATCTTTCATCCATTCCATTTTGCCAACAGAATCAATTTTTAAAAGCAAAAAATTGTAATCATTGTTTGGTGGGATCGTTTTATAACCTGTAATGATATACCCTTTATCTTTTGTCTGGACAAAATCTTCAGCCCATGTAATATCATTATCGCCATATGCCTTGTCCCATTGCAAATTTCCCGAGTAATTTGTTTTAACGACATAAGCATCGGTGTTCCCGATCATGCCGGTTTTATTGCCGAGAATAAGGTATCCGTTATCTTTCGACTGAATTATTTTTTCTCCATAATTATACCCTTTAAGCCCGTAGGATTTAATGAATACAGTATCCTGTGCTGATAATAGCATGGGACAAAAGAGCAGTATGTATATTAAATTTCTCATCATAAAAAATATTTTTTTAATGAGAAAAACGCACCCTGCGCTGTTGTAGTGCATGGATAAATAAAACCGTTAATGTAATTTGAACCAACAATTACAACCAATCCTTTCCCGAAATCATGCGCGTATTCTAATCCTACATTGATATCATGATTATCTGAAATGTCTATTGTGCTGTAACCGCCATAACTGAGATTAAGCGAAATAACATTTTTCTTATTCGGAAGGTATTGGATCTTCGCGATGAAACACGGATCATAATGCGAAAAGAATTTCTTGATCATGAAGAGATCTACTCTTGATCTTTCGGAAATATTATATAAATACGAAATATTCAGGCAAGCTTGTGTAAGAGTGTAATAACTCGTTTTTAAATTGGAATATGTATAAGCATGAACAATGCTGTCGGTATTCGCATTTCCGAAAATATTCCCTTTGATATTAAGAATATCCGTAACATTTACTCCATCAAAATGAATGGTGGTATCTTTTGAAAATGACTGTGATTGCTTGTTCCAGCGAATGAATCCCAGGTTGGTCAATTGAAGATCGAAAACATTTTTCTTAGGCGATTCAATGGAATAATAGAAATTTATGGAGGTTCCCAATCCTTTAAATATTTTCGAGGGAGTGCTGCTGCGTGCAACATCGTAATTTGCTGCAAAATCAATATACTCGGCGTTTGCATCGGTATAGAGTGAACCTTGCTTGATATTGACGACGGTGTTTTGATACCCATTGTTAATGCTTACGCCGTAACCAAAAGTATATTTGTAATTATTGATGCTGTATTTCGAGAAAAGCCCGAATTGTATCTGATCATAACTTACAGCGTTAAGCGATGAATTGCTAAGGTTGGCTGTTTCTCCCGCAAAACGCTGGTTGCCGTCGAAGAATAATTTGAAAAGATCATCGGTAAATGAAAGGTCAACATGATAATACCTGTTGTATCTTACAAACAAACCCATATTTGTTCCTCCGGCAAATGAGTCGGGAAAGGTGACAGCCGACAAACCTCCTTCGATATCCGCACCGAAATAATTTTGAGGTTGTAAATTTGCGAACATCCACTGTTTCCTAAGACTGTCGATATGATTACCATAAAGATATGTGTTGAGAAATTTGTTCGTGATGCTGTTTGAATTGAATTCGTAGCTGAAATTTGTTCCGACCGAAGTTTTACAATTATCGTAATCAAAGTAATGGTCGCTGATCTGCGAAAGAGCAATCATGCTTTGAAAAAAAATAACCGATATGAATAAAATCTTTTTCAATCTGATGCTAATTTACTGTCATATTAAAATCTCCTGTTATCTTTATGTTCAGCAGATAGTCGCTGTATATTTTTACATAGCTCGGCTGATTGGCTGTGTTGAATCGAGCCACGATGATCATTCTTTTTGCATTATAAAGATCATTTAATTTTTTTCCTGAAACAGGAATAATTAATGCACTTTTTGTTTTCGAACTCACTTTATTGTTCGCGCCAAGCAGGGCAGAAGCTATTGTATTATTCGTGGTCATCAGCGAATCGACCTTGTGGCCTGAATCATCCAGTAAATAAATTTGTGTGTTTGCAGAGAATGGAAATCCGTTATCAGCAAGCAGAGTAAGCGTTCCGCGATTTATTTCATACCCGCTTTGTTTGGATAAATGAAATGAAACAGTATCTGTCAAAGTCAGGTTATTTGCTACCAGGGAAAGAGGTATCTCGAGATCAAGGTTTGAATTGAAACCGTAATTGTTATAAACAAAATCATTCCCGCTTGAAACATTTCCCAATGGGTCGGTAGTGACGTCAATCGAGTATTCGAGCTGGTCGGGCATGTTCTCGATGAGTTGTTTGAAATTGGAATTATCAAGATTGAATGTTGTTGATGTTGGTATCACAGGGTTTGATGAATATGTTTCCTGTGCCCTGTTAACATGAATAACTGAGCCGATTATTGAACTATTGAGTGAAACCGAATTTCCTGTTCTGTTATTTATGGATCTGATTTCGTGTATCAGCAGAGATGCGTCAATACCAAAACCATTAGTGATATTAAGGGTTAGATGGACATTTTCAAGATCTAAATTTCCGCTTGTGATCTTATTGAAAAGTTTGAATGAAGAAAACTTTTGCCCCGACTGGAATTGTTGCATTCCGAAAAATCCTTTGGCATAGTCAAGAACAATATTCTCAAAACTTGCAAGTATACGCAGAGAGTCGCCTGATGCAATGGGAATAGTATCTCCGTTTGGATCGGTCATTACATGTATAGAGGAAGTAAGCATATTGCATGCAGTTCCGTTAGGTCCCGTAAGATTGAGCGTATAACCTGAGACATCAACTTTTGTTGTAAATGTAGAAGGCGCTGCTGCTGTGCCTGCAGGAACAAGTTCCGTTACAGATAAAGGAACTCCGTTAAGTGAGGCATAAGGGATCTTGTAGATACATGACATTTTCCCTTTTAAGCTGTTTTTAATTTTTATATCTACATAGCCCGATTTGATGATGATCTTTGTAACCTGTGCATTTCCCAGTGCAAGATTATTATTATTTGTTTGATTGAGCAACAGGGTTCCCGGCGGAACATGAGGGAAGATAAGAGTTGACCCGAATGCCTGGTTCGAAATGGTATCAGGAATATTTACCAGCGAATCAACGGAAAAGCTATATAATGTTGAATTGTAAACGATCTTCAGCGAGGAGTCGGCATTGGCCTGGATAAGCGAATCGGCGAGAATATTGTTGATGCCGAGTGATGTGTTGATAAGCGGAGCCATTGCATTGATATCCCAGCTTGCATTGCCCGGATTCTTTTTACATGAGAATAGGCTTGCTATGCAAAGAATAGAAAAAAATATTTTAATGGTTTTATTCACGCAAAATGTTCAATGCTGTAAATGTACAAAAATATTGAGGATTAATAAAAAATGAGAAAAGGGGATGATGAAGTTTTAGCTTTTGTGAACCTATTGCAAGACAAGAATCTATTTAATTTACTTTCGTATGCATTGCTCAATATATTATATGTTCTTTCTTTTTAATAAGAAAGAACCAAAGAATCAAGGAAAATTTAAAGCGCCCGCCAGTTGTCGGGCAGGCTGCAATGGTCGTCTTATCGCACG
>Ga0224523_1001183_pt1 | contig 11586 bp, 13 predicted proteins | sample CFST50metaG_FD_182732 | JGI IMG/M metagenome (GOLD analysis project Ga0224523, IMG submission 182732) | Peat soil microbial communities from Stordalen Mire, Sweden - C.F.S.T50 | ecosystem: Environmental > Terrestrial > Soil > Wetlands > Peat | place: Sweden: Norrbotten County, Stordalen Mire...
CAATAAAAATATTAAATACTTGAATATTAAGAATAATGATTTTAAATTCTTTCCTGTAAATCTTGTATATTTAAAAAATCTGAAGTTTTTGGAGATGGATTTTATTCCGAATATCATGAATTTGCCAAATTCTTTAGATAGCTTAAAAGATATAAGAATAGAATTTTCTTCCAAAGAGCCAATTGTTACCGAAGAGCAATTAAAATTATTAAAAACAAGATATCCAAAAATTGGATGGTACAGAGTTCCCTGATGTCTGCTCTTATTATAAATTCTTAATAATTTGAAAATTTTGTAAAGAACAATTAAGGAAAATCTTTTTTAGTTTTTACCAATTCTCAAAGTATACAATATAGCTTTTTTAGGTTTTTCTAAACAATAAAAATTGGAGTATATTTGTTTTACAAAAACAAACTTTAAAATAAAATGTTTTTTAACATACTCCAAAACGCCAGTGTTTACAATGCTTTCACTGGATTTTCTTCGTTCACCTTCAACGGCAAAGAGAAAGATGATGAATGGAATGGCACGACTGGCGGGGCTTTGGATTTTGGAGATAGAATGCTTGATGCAAGAATTGGGAGATGGATGAGTGTTGATAAGAAATATTCAAAATATCCATATACTTCACCATATGCAGCAATGGGAAATAATCCAATTATCTATAAAGATCCAAATGGTGATACATTGGTTGTTGCGGGTATTCAAGCCGTAGCGGATATTTTAAGTTTAGTTAAGGATCAAAAATCTGTTCATTTTGCAAAAATAGGTGAAAGTGATATGTTTTATGTGACTGTTGATTATACTTATGATGAAATGGGCGGTAAGGGATCTATAGTACCCGATCAAACACAAGGTTTAGAACTTCTGTATTTAATGTCTAATGCTAAAGAGAAATATCTTTATGAAACGAATCCAGATAAAATAATATATAATGATAAAACATCTACTGATTGCAGTAATAATGGAATTGTAAATATTTCTGACCAGGCTTATTTTCAATATGATAAAATGGGAAACGTAAAGAAAGATTGGAAATTTGACTTTGATCCTGAGAAAGGCTTTAATGCTGAAGTTATTATTAGCGAAACTGCTGAATGGTATGAAGGTAATGGAGAACCAAACAAAACAACAGGTCAGTACCCTAGTGATAATAGTTTAAAACCTCGACCAGCAGTTGTATTACATGAATTGGCTGAAAGTTATGCAAGAACAACTCTTAAGTTGCCATATGTCTACGTTGATTATAAAAAGTTTCCTGACATGAAAGGCAATTATAATTATATAGGAAAAACTGGACCTAATTTTTGGAATTCATGGGAACCCAAAGAATCAGATAGCATGAAGGATATGGGTGCACATGGATGGGCCAAGAAATATGAAATGGGATTAATTAATCATCAGACATTCACATTCCCAAGTAACCATCCTGGTACTGGAGCTTTAAAAAAGGATTGATTATTGTTTATAGTTATTAAACTTAAATGAATTATTATGAAGTATATATTTTTTTTTCTGCAACTTATTATTATTCAAACAACATTTGCGCAATTTACAAAAACTGATTCCCTAATTATTTTAGCAAATGACGGGATGGATAATATGAATTTAGGATATTATGATATATCTGAAAAAGATTTTAATAGAACTATTTCAATTGATTCATCTTATTTTGAAATATATGCACTTAGATCCTTATTATATATCACAATGCATTCGGATCGTTGTAAAATAGACACTAATTATAGAAAAACAGATTCAATATATTTAAAGAAATCAATAATGGATTTATCAAAAAGTATTAGACTTAGATTAAATGGAAATCTTATTTTTCCAGATACATTGATAAGTAATTTGTTTAAAGGTAAGCCAGATCCACCACATGCATATGAATTGGATGATTTTGGTCGACTAGAATATATATATGAAGACATTTTGTATGGCGCAGCTCTTTATTTAAATAGTAAAGGAAATGAAAAAGATGAAGCTTGTAAGCAATGGAACAATGTACTTGCTTTAGGAATAATTGATGTAAAAAAATTAATCAATGAGTTTTGTAAATAATAATTGTTCTTTAATATGATCTTCTCATTGCTTTCTTTGAAAATTTAAAAATAAAATTTCATTAACAATTTTTATTTGATTATTTGCATCTTCTATGATGGATATCCAATATTAACCATTAGTTAATCAATATAACCAACATCAAATGTGATTTTGTTTCCTTCTTTAATGATAAAAATATTTTTATGTGGAGGATGTGACGATATATAAGATGGCGATTTCTCAATTTTAAAACCAGCCGTTTTTAGTGTTTGCATTATTTCCATTCCAAAATCATATGACGTTTGATTATGCGAAATAACATTTACCTGAATTACATAATTATTTCCTAAAGAATCCTTTTCAATAAAGTTCTTTGCAGATTTTATTATTACCGATTTATCCTGTTGCGATAATTTTTTATTTTTCTTAACCCTTATTACGACATTAGTCAAATTATTATCCCCAATTCCATTATTCTCGTAAATAGCATATTTATTATTCCATAAGTTTGTGCTTTTCGCATCTATATCAATATACTTGCTTGTGGCAGTATCTATAATTTTTGGTTCATTTTTGATATAGGGATTTTTTGACAATCCAACTCTCTCAATAATATTTTCTTTATGTAGATTATAAAAGATTGTATCCAATAAGAATTGGTTTACGGTAATGTTACCATTATTACCATTTATATTAACCACATTTAACGTTGAATAATTTGTCAATGAAACTGGATGGTCTGAAAAGAAAAGTTGTTTAAAACCGACAATAATCCCCGTTGCAGCTGAGATTACAGTTAGAACTATCACGGCTTGTTTTCGCCAGGATGTTTTTCTCTTTTTCATTCAACATTATTTTAATTCACTGTCATAGTGTCAAATATAATTATTTTTGTGAAATTGCAAGTTTATGGCACAATCAGGGCTAGATTGAGGCGGGATCAAGGCAGGTTCGAGGCTGAATTATGAAATTCAGCTTTAAAATTGAGGCTGAATCAATGCTGTATTGAGGTAAGATTAAGGCAGGATAAACAAGTTTAAGATTATTAAACTGATACATAAAAAGCCCTGATTTCTCAAGGCTTATATTTTAAATGTTTGTTTTACAAAATACTTTATCTGGCATACGGTTTAATATTTTTCAGAAATCGAATATCTTGCAATTTAAACTCAAAAATTTTATACTGATAATTCAATAAATATGGATTTTTATAATTTGGCACTAAAACTTTAGTAAATATTTTTATTTTATCAATTCCAGTTTTGAGAAGTTTTTTATAATCATTCTTTGAAACCTCAAAACCATTTAAATAGTAAATCTTATTATCGATAAATTTTTCACCGGTAATATCATTTTCGTATAATACTTCATTTTTTGAAGGAATTTTTATTGAAAAATAACCTGCTTCACCCAAACAAGTAGGCAAAATAAATTCAAAATAGTAACCTTCCAAATTTTGTTGAATCTGTAATCCTATCTTCATTGAATCATCTTCATATATGACTTTTACTAAAGTATCCAAATTGGTAGAATTGTTTTGCGAGTAGCATAAGAGAAAGCTAAAATTAAATAGAATAAAATAAAATGTCTTTTTCATATTTCTAAGGATTATTTCATAATAGTAGACTTTCCAATTCCTTTACCGTTTAAATGAATGTTTACAGAATTATCATTTGATTGATTCGCAATTGAGAGCACATTTGTTACAAAAAATCTGACCTCCCAACTTTTTGTTTCTCTATTTCTTGCATATGACATTATTCCGAGTGTTTCTGTTTCCTCATACCCGCCATTATTATTATCATTATAAACTTTATTATCCTTATCATTGATGTCTTTATCATGAGGCATACCCATAGCATGTCCTCCTTCATGGTTGAAAGTATTATAGTCTGACCAATTTTTATTAGGATTATTTTTAGTATCAGGATTAATTGAGATACAATGAGAACCTTCTTGATAATTCGAACTGGAATTTTTGTCTTTGCTGAGAAGTAAATAATTGGAAGTATTTCCATCTTGTTTTATATTCTCTTTTGCCTTTTTCTCGTACGAAAGAGAATTTTCGGCAGTGATTCCAACGAAATCATATTCATAAGTTACTGTCCACATCTCAGGTTTGGTTGGATCAGGAGAAAGATCAACCAGCCAGGATCCTGCATCAAACCCAAGCTCTGTTTTTTTATTACTCTTTATATTATCAACAACAGTGGCATCTGGTTGTTTTTCTCCCATAGAATTTTTTTCCCAATAATAGACTTTAACTTTTACCGTCATTTCATGTTTTTCTTTATCAACTGTAACTACACCATCAGAACCCTGTGGATCTACAAATAATAAAGGACTATTCATAAAACAAGCGTATGGGCTTTCCCAGTATTTAAATACAGGATCAATATTCCACCTTCTACCTAATCTCGAATCATATTCCCAGAATTCAGCTGTTAGTGCGCTTCCTGTGATCCCAAAAATCTCATCATCCTTCTCTTGTCCGTTGAAGAGGAAGGATACAAATCCCGTGAAGGTTTTTGAAAAACAATGGTTTTTGTGTGCATCGAGCGGCATTAGCTTTTGGTGTTTTCTTTGGATAACAAATATACTTCAAATTTCAGTGTCAAAAAAACGCACCCTATCATGTATATTCTTTGAATTGGTGATCGATAGAGTGTTTCCCCTAGTGCCACGACAATCCCGGCGATCACTTTTCAAATGATCGCAAATGATCACCAAAAAGAAATATTTATCAAAAGTGTTGGCTTATAATTACTACCCAAAGAGGAATGATTTATTGACCATAAAAAGGAACCCCTATATGCATATTCTGAAATCTGCGACCACCAGAGGCTTTTCCTTAGTGCCACGTGAATCCTGGTGGCCATTTTGCAAATGGCCACCAGCGGCCACCAGAATTTTGAAAGCTGTCAATGCAGTATATTGTACTACTTGCCTTTGTATTTCATATTAATAAAGTCGATCAACTTATTTGTAAGGTTTTCATTCTGATCAGCGAACATCAATGATCCATTTCCACCGGTTCCGAAAATGTAGTTATAATGATATAATTCTCCAAAATCATTCACGTATAGATTTAACTTTGTAATGATTTCCTCATCGTATTTCTTGCTCAGGGCGGTGTTGTCTTCATCAAAAAATTTCTTTTTCAGCAAGTATTCATCCAGCAATTCATTATAACCCATAGTGTCAGCAGCCTTAATAAGGGTTTTTTCTGATATCTTATTTTGTATCACTTTAATTTCAAGTTCCAGACTGTCCAGTATTTTTTTTCTTGCAATTGATGTGTCCTGGTACTTCTTTTCCATTTCTTTCTTCATATCAAAACCATTGTAGACTTCGGAAACCACAACATAACCCATTTTAGGCTTTGTAATATATTGATAAACGGAAAATGCTATTGTGGCAATCAGTAGGACCAGTAAAATTAGCATGGGCTTGTTAAACTGTTTCATAATTTATCTGTTAAATAATAAATCCTGTTGACGAATAAAGAAAATGTTTTACAAATCTATTCAAAAGAGTCTATACTGTTTTGTTTAATAAAAATTTCTTCAGATTAAACCATTTGATTCCTTTATATGAGGTATCAAATCCATCATCTAAAGATAAAACAATTTTTGGAAAATGATTATTGATATTTTCAAGTGATTTATATTCCCTATCAATTACTTTTTTGTCCTTTAATGTAGTGCAAACCTGTAAATACATTTTTTCAGCACCTTTCTCTGCAATAAAATCCACCTCAAGTTCATTTATTTTTCCGATATTAACAGCATATCCCCTTGAAAGCAGTTCCAGTAAAACAATATTTTCTAACTGACCTGAAATCCCATCCGGGGAATAACCTATAGTAGCAAAACGAAAACCGATATCACATAAAAAATATTTCTCAAGACTTTCGAGTAACCTTTTCCCTTTTATATCAAAGCGTTTTATCTGGTAAGCAAATATAGCATTACATAAATAAGAAATATAGTTTTGAACAGTTTCCACTGAAACTTTTCGTTTCTGAGATTTAATAAAATCACTGATTTTATTTGATGATGTAATATTGCCGCAATTTGAAATAAGATATTCTGTGATTTTTTCAAGCATATAAGCATCCCGGATATTATAGCGCACCACAACATCTTTTAAAATAATTGTACTGTATAATGCCTGTAAATATTGCCTTACAGCAGTATCGTCCCATTCAAGCATATGAATTCCGGGAAATCCACCATATCTCATGTAAGAATCAAAAGCATTATCAATAGTTAGTCCCCTTCCGGTTTTATCTGTCAATTCTTTGAATTCCCGAAAGGTAAAAGTTTGCATTTTAATTTCAATATATCTTCCGGATAACAATGTTGCTAATTCTGAAGATAAAAGCCTGGCATTTGATCCAGTGATATAAATATCCGTATTCTTTTCAGCAAATAGAGATGCAATTGCCTTTTCCCATTGATCAATTTCTTGTATTTCATCAATGAACAGATAATTCTTCTCATTTTTATTCTTGATTTTTGCATTAACATATTTATGTAAATTCAAATACGTTTTTATTTTATCGAATTCAATTAATTCCTTATTGATATAAATAATCTGATCTGCTTTAACATTTTCATTTTCCAGATTGTTTATTATTTGCTTTAAAAAAGTACTTTTACCACATCGCCTTACACCCGTTATTGCTTTTATAACATGCTTTCCTATGAAAGGCTTTATCGTCTCCAAATATTGATTTCTTTGTAACATGGTTGAATATTTTTACAAATATATGAAGTTATTCGATTATAAACTAGAAACTATTCAATAAAATGAATATTTGTGGTTATAGTAGAAATATTTAAAGACAGTAATATTTAGAAAACTTTAAACTCCTTAGTATAAGTAAAGCCTTTTCGCTTTTGAGCGGTCAATTGTTGCGACAGTGTCGCAATAATCCTGACTTATGCGGAAATTTCATTATTGATCATCTTCACTATTTCCTGCATCCCAAGCCTTTCAAAATAATCTTTTACATAACGTAGATCTTCCTTCAGATACTTATCATTTAATTTGAATGGGCTTTGCAGTTTCTTATAAATATTATCGAAGTTCTTTCCTGTTAGAAATTGGATAAACCTTGCAATTTCAGTTCTGTCAATGTTTTTTACGTTAGCATATTTCAATAGATAATGAACAGCAAGAACCTGCCGGGCTGTTGTGAAACTCTTTGATTTTTCAGTATTTTTTAATGTTGAAGCGGTTTCCGTTTCTATAAAAATTGATTTAATTTCTTCTTCCGTTGTTATTATTATTTTCATAGTATTCATTTTATTTATTGTTTGTAATTTCACTGATCATAGTCATATCTATGTGTTAAATTAAAATTAAGAGGCATTATAAAAAGCATACTTCAAAACACTTTTAATTCTTTGTACTTTTCCTTGAATCGGTTTTTATTTGTTGTTGCAAGGCCATTAACAACAATAACTTCAATATCTGCATCATGAATGACTTCATTCGAACCTCGCATTTGACCTGCTTTTGTGGATTGGCAGATAGTTATCAGTGCGGAATCTTTATATCGCTCACGCAGGAGTTTGAGTTTCTCGGCATCAATTCTCATGTTGTTTAAGCTATCAATAAAGATGAAATGGAAACTATCCGTTGCGATTTCTTTAACTATTTCGTCATACTTTTTTAGATTGGCAACTTTCAGGTTTTCCATGAGAGCATTATTATTTATGAATTTATCTTTAATGGTTTTTGAGAAACCTTCTTCACCTGAAATATAAACTACTCTGCCAAAATTTTCTGCCAGGTATTTTGCAAATTGAATAGCCATAGTCGATTTTCCTTCTCCGGGTTTTCCATGAACAACACAGTGGAAATTTATTGAAGGCTCACCGAAAAACTCAAGCCACTTTCCCTTGAACGCTAATGAATCATAATTATAAGATGCGAGCTGGAGGCTTGAAATAATTTTATCACTTTCATTAAAGCTTGGCTTATTCGTTTTGGATACGTTTAAACTAGTGTCATTACTGGTATTTACGTTTAATAAACGTATTTCAGTTTTTGTTTCATTGCCTGAAAGTTCAGGAACGGACAATGGAGGAGTGGGTATAGTTACAACCTTTGTTTCATAGCATTTTATGCCAGCCATCGTAGTATTGATAGTTCTCATTTCAGAACAAACAGACGCATATTGTCTTTCTAATTCGTCATGTCGTATATAAATCTCATCAATTTTTTTCTGCTTTTCCCGAAGCCTGGAATTGTAAGTAAGCTTGTCGATTGCCGAGACTGCTAGTATGCCAGCACTGCCTCCGAGAATAAGTTTGGGAACATTATCGAGTTTCGGATTAACCACGGCTGCACCTGCAAGTCCGCCTATGATTTTATTTCCACCACCTTTTTCATTGACGATGGATTTATATTCTGTATAAAGATCCTTGCGTTTTTTTTCAAGGAGCAGCTTGTCAGCATTTAAAGTATAAAATTGATCTTTCAATTTTTTGTATTCATCCGTTTCTACACGTATCTCTTTCGTAACTACGGGTAAATTACCGTTAGCGGAAACGTCTGCTGACGTATGAATAACTCCTTTTAAAGTGGAATGGAGTTTGTTTTCCTTATTCTCTATTTTTTCATTTTTGCCAGAATTCTCATTCCAAAATTTTGCCTTGCATGAGGGCGAACAAAATTTCGCATCACTTCTTTTTTCTTCAAATTCTTTATTGCATTGCTTACAGGTTTTCATAATTGTATTTTTTAAAGGTTAGAAAAAAGAGCCTGATTTTTTTTTCAGGCTCTCCGGTTGCTTAGTCTACGTCGTTCTCAATGTTTTCTTCGCACCATTCAATCAGTTCCAGAATAAATTCTCTTTCACCTGGATCATAGTACACATTGATGATGATCTCATCGTTTTCTGTTTTACCATCAATCTCGTTTTCAATGCCACGGTCTGACAGCATCTCTGCGAACTCAGCCAATTGCTCGGCCGGAATTTCAAAGGTTCTCTTTTTCATAAAATTTGGATTTAGTTATTATTAATCTATTTCCATTTTGGAAATATTTTCTTTAATCAATTTCAAAATCTTGTTCCGTTTGTTCCGTTCCACTGTGAAATGGAACAAGTGGAACAAAACATATTATTATTGCTGTTTTCTCTACATAATCAGGCTTTTGCGCTTGTTCCATTTTTGTTCCATTTTAAAACGGTGTTGTTCCATCTGTTCCATTCTGTTCCGTTTGTTCCATTTGTTCCATATGGTACAAGGTTCCTGCAATTGATTTTGTCCATCGATGAATCGTTGTTATAGGAATATTTAATTCATCAGAAATTTCTCTGACAGTTTTTCCCTTTCTGCGCAGTTCTGTTGCTGTTTCTTTCTTTTCTTCTTTCTGACTTGCCGGATCATTGTTGAGATGCTCGTATTCAGGAGAGAAATCGAGGTGGTGAAATGAAAGCAAACTTTCTACTTTCATAATTTCACAACTTATTACATTATCACAGTCGTAAAGAATTTCACTACTACGACTTGGTTTTACTTGTTTTATATAGCGGATGCTTTTTCCCTGAATACTTTTACCAATAGCAGAGACACTATCTGCAAAATTGCTGAGGTGCTTGCTACCAGCCAGATCGTTTATTGTGATTGGAATACTCATGCTTCGCTTGGGAGTGTGTGCTAATACAAGAATTGAGAGATCATATTGATGCTTCAACTCATTTAGTCTACGCATCACCTCCATCGCAATCTGGGTATCCTGTGTGCTTTGGTAATTAAGGTAGGTGAGGTTGTCGATAATTAAAATTTGAGGGTTATATGTTTCAATGTCCTGCTGAAGTTTTTGAAAAAGCAGACTATTAAAAGGTCTTCCTGGATTCTTTGTGATCAGGTCAGCAAAATCTACGGAGTCAATAAAAAACCTTGAACTGAATTGATAATCATTTCCATCTTCATCAGAATACCTTTTTCTGAATTGCCGGTCTGATAATTCAAAATCGTAAAACAATACAGTTAATGGATCATGATCATTTTCCAATTGAAGAAAACTATTTCCCTTGCTGAGTGCATCAGCCAATGAAACTGCAAGAATGCTTTTGCCGACTCCGGTATCAGCGAACATCAAGTGCAGTTCATTGCTCTGCCATATAACAGAAAATAATCGCTTGACATCAGGATGATTTTTTGCATCCTCTAACCTTTGTGCAGCTGAACGGACAGGTTTGTTTTCAATCTGCAATGAACTGACTTCTTCAACTTGAACAGCTGTTCCGTTGATCTTCTTTGGAATTTCAATAGGATTATAATTCATGGCTTAAACGGATTAAATTCAATGAACGAATAATTACATTTATTCGAAGGCTTAGTATGAATCACTATTGTATGTGCATTTAATTCCGGATCAACTTTCTCAAGATATTCTATCCGATTCTCGATATCAGTCCATAACTCCAGATACCTCATTGATGAAAGTTTATTAAAGAGATTTGTCAACTCAAGAATAATTTCATTTTGTTTTTGTACATACAGCTCACTGGCGTTCTCCCTGTGGACGTAGCGCATCAGGTCACTGGCCATTTGATTAATAATTCTTTCCAGCCCTGCCAATGATGATAATACATCAGTTGTCATGCTTCAGGAAGTTTAAAGTTATCAGACAGGATTTCTTCACGAGTATACTTACGTCCTTTCTCAAGCCATGTAAGCAGTTCAGCTTTGCGGAAGAAAACACGTTTCCCTCTTTTGAAATAGGGTAACAACCTGCGGGAGATCATGGAATATACTGTCTGCTTGTAAGCCTACTGTAAAGTACACCCCTAATGAGGTTGGCATGAAGTCTAGTTGTTCGGGAGCAGGTTTTCGATAAGTGACATCTTGGTGTCGGGCAAGCAGGTAAGCGTATCTCTGAGCCATTCGTAGGGTTCAATGTTATTTATTTTGCAGCAACTCATAAATGTATACATCATGGCTGTACGCTCTGCGCCTTCGTGTGATCCGGCAAATAAATAATTTTTTCTTCCCAGTGCAACAGGTCGGATACTGTTTTCTATAAGATTATTGTCAATCTCACACCTGCCGTCATCAGCATATCGTATGAGCCTTGGCCACAAGTTAAGCGTATAAGCAATTGCCTTTCCGATTGCACTTTTAGGAAGTGTCTGAACGATATTCTCCTTCATCCATATCTCCATTTCTTTGAGTATGGACAAGGATTCATTCTGTCGTAGGGTATAACGTTTTTCATGCGACATCTCAGCATCACGCGCTTTTCTTTCTATAGTATATAACCCTTGGATCAACTTAAGCATATGCTCGGCCCGGGGCTTATCATTGTCCTTTGCTTCTTCAAACTTACGACGTGCATGCGCCATGCAGGCAAGTAATGTTATGTCGTTTTGTTTTTCAAAGATGGTGTAGGCTTCGTATCCGTCTGTCTGTAATTTTCCCTTGAAGTTTTGTAATATTTCTATAGGTCCTTCTCTGCTGCGGCTTTTCCGATAATCGAACAACACCATCCGTTTTATCGGATCAAAATAAACCCATA
>Ga0224523_1001184_pt1 | contig 11582 bp, 4 predicted proteins | sample CFST50metaG_FD_182732 | JGI IMG/M metagenome (GOLD analysis project Ga0224523, IMG submission 182732) | Peat soil microbial communities from Stordalen Mire, Sweden - C.F.S.T50 | ecosystem: Environmental > Terrestrial > Soil > Wetlands > Peat | place: Sweden: Norrbotten County, Stordalen Mire...
GACATTGATTATACTTACACCTCTGTTTTTCAGCAATGTTCTTATGGCTGAAACAAAATGAATTCTGAACATGAAGCAGGTTTGATATTATTATTCGTACCGGAGAGCCTCTGCAGGATTTCTCGTTGCAGCCCTCCAGCTTTGTAAATTTACAGTTAATAATGCTATTCCAAAAACAATAGTTCCTGCCAGTGCAAAAATCCACCAGCTAATTTCAGTTTTGTACGCATAATTCTGCAACCATTTGTTCATAGAATACCATGAAACCGGAACGGCAAGCAAAAGTGCTATAAGAATCCATCTGATGATATCTCTGTTCAGAATAACAAGTATATCAGGAACGCTGGCACCATTTATTCGTCGGATACCAATTTCTTTAAAACGCGATCGTGTCTTTTGAAATGAAATTGCGAATAGTCCTATCATTGAAAGGAACAGGCTTATAATTGAACATGATATAATTAATTTAATATAGTTTTTATTTTCCCTGTGGAACCATTCATAACGATCCCCTACAGATTCAGTATTTAAGGGAAAGTCGGGAATCAACTCATGCCAGATCTGAGCTATAACATTTCCGGCCTGAATAGTCTGTTTTTCTGATGGTTTTACCAAAAGATGAGCTCCTTTATTGCTATATGAAATAAATGATGGTTCTACATATGACTTTAGACTGAAATAGTTAAAATCCTTCACAATACCAACAATTGTCACATCCTCCATCCCGGGAACACGTTTGCCCACTAAATCTTGTTCCGGGAAAAGCTTTGCCAGAGACTGATTAATAAGACATTTCTTGCCAATGACTGATTCTGTTTCTGAAAAATCGTTCCCTTCAATTAACTGAATACCCAAAACTTTGAGATAATTTTCATCACCACTGAAGCCGGCAAGAGAATATTGTTTTTCAACACCGTTCTGCTGATACTTAAGTGATACCAGAAAATGCTCGAGTACAGGAGAAGCTCCAACAACTGAGATGGAATTAATAGAATTATTTTTAAGTAACTCCTCTTTGAATACAGATGCTTTATCAGCGTATTGCGATGGAATTTTGACTTCAATAACCGTTTTATCAAGACCAATAGGCTTGTTTGTTATGAATTTCATTTGTTTTATAATAATTATTGAACAGATTACCAGAGCTATTGAACCCGAAATCTGAATGATATTCATAACCGGTATCTGAACAATTCTAACTTTTGCTGGGGGATCCTCTTTTATAAAGTCATTATTTGTTTCGGTGTAAATCAGGTAGGCAACGAAAAGAAACGTTATAAGTAGTAGAAATATTATAACAGACAAAAGGAGAACTATTTGCACGGGTTGAAAAATAAATTTAGTCGTAATTTTGCTTCCGGTTAATTTGTTGAAGAATGGAATAAGCTCAAACATTAAATAAACGCCTGCCAGAAAGGAGAATCCGATAAGCATCGAATTTTCAAACAAAAAGCGAAGTATGATCCCCGATCTGGAGTCACCATTTATCAGTCTGATTTTAAATTCTTTCATCTTTATAAGGAATTTATTTGCCAGAATCCCCAGGTAATTAAATGTTGCAATAGCGAGTATCAGAATTCCTATCACAAGGGCAATCCAGATGTCTGTAATATTTCTGTTGATTTCAACTGAAGAACCACGTGATGTATCGAAATATGCTTTTTTGAGAGGCTCAAGAAAATAGGGTACCGGCGTACCTGTATTTATTACTGGAATAGATGCCTTCTTTTCCAGAAAGAGTTTCTCGATCTCAGCCTTGCTTGACTGTTTAGAGAGCCGGAGATAACATCTGCTGTCTGTCTCTCCGATGAGACGAACCATATCAAATACAAGTTGGGAATTTTGCAAAGGTTTTTTGAATACTCCTGATACAACCATCCTGTCAGTTTTGTCACTGTTTACTATTTCAATAATTTTACCCAAAGGATCCTCATTCCCAAAATATTTTTTTGCCAGTAAATCCGAAATTACAATGTTGTTTTTTGTCTCTAAAGCAGAAGCAGGATTTTTGGTCAGCAATTGATATGAGAAAAAGCTGAAAAAATTGGCTGATACTTTTATAATAGGAGGTTGGTCATAGAAGTTTTCATTATTAATAACGATTCTCTGTGATCCGGAATTTGTTATACGGCAAAAATCTTCGACCTGGGGGAAATTGGCTTTCATATATTCTGCAGAACCAAATTTGCAGTAATAAATTTTCTTTCCCGGAAACCAAGGATCATCACACTTTAAAGCATATATCTGATCTTTATTTTTATGAAAGCCGTCTGTTCCTAGCTCACGAAAAATGAATGTAAGAATCAGACTAAAGCTCGATATTCCGACTGCCAGGCTGATTATTACAACTGCTGTATTCAACCGGTCCCTTAGAAGGCTTCTAAATATTTGCTTAATCATTTTTTCAGTATTATATTTTCCCTATTGACTTCATTACTCGTATCGGAGAGTATCTACCGGGTTCCTTGTTGCAGCCCTCAAGCTTAGCCAGCTAACTGTTAGTAAAGCTATTCCTAACACAAGTAAGCCGGCCAGGGCAAATATCCACCAGCTTAATTCAGTCTTGTAAGCAAAATTTTCGAGCCATTTATGCATGGCTAACCATGCAATAGGAGTTGCAATGATGAATGCAATGGCGATCCAACGAACAAAGCTTTTATTCAGAATTGTTAGTATTTCGGTTATTGTAGCACCATTAATCTTTCGTATACCAATTTCCTTCACACGGTACTGCATGCTAAAAGCTGCCATGGCAAAGATCCCGAGTGAGGATAGAATTATTGAGATAAGTGCAAATAGAGATAGCACATGGGTCTGGGCATACTCTCCTGCATATACTTTTCGATAACTGTCGGTTATGTATCCGTATTGAAAAGGGAATTCAGGATTAATTTTTTGCCAGGTTGAAGCAATAGTGTTTATTGCTTTACCTCTTTGGACAGGATTGATGCTTATAATGAAGCAATAGTTGAACATCTTCCGGGGAACGATAGCCAGCGGTTTTTCCGGGCTATGCAGGTCAGTATAATGGAAATCAGGGACCACTCCTGCAATTTCACCTTCCGGGAAAAGGTCAGGTAAAAAAAAATTAAGTCTGAAACGCTTCCCGATAGCATCCTCCGGTTTATTTATTCCAAGTAGTCTGAGCGCACTTTGATTAAGAATATATTTTTCGCGGTAATTCCCAACTTTCCTTTCCAGATCTGCCAACTTTTGTTTGTCGGCACTTGAGCTTTGCCGGAGATTGCTCAAATCTACTGCGTCAGATTCCCACTGCTGCGACGGAGTAGAACCCAGGTCAGTAGTTCCGGCAAGCGGATGAATTCCCAGTGAACTAAAAAAATTGGAATCGGTCGTGAAGATATTTATTGACTGTCCTGGCTTTTTCCCGACACCTTCCATCTCGAAAGCTACCGCATCTAAAATATCACCGCCAGGTTCTTCCATTGCTGCCGTTACATTGGTTATCGAAGAATTTTTAAGCAATTCAGTTTTAAACAGATCATATCGTTGTACTGATTGCCACGGATTATCGGCAATTACTAACATGTTTGCATTTTGAGAGGCAGGATGTTTGCTATTTATAAAATCAATTTGCCGGTTCAGGACCAGAGTACTTGCTATTGCCACTATAGCCAGTGTAAATTGGACAACGAGAGGGAAAGAATACATACTCTCTTGTTTATTTGTCATTTTAATGTCAGCTATGATTTTTGAAGAGTAGAGGGGAAATACTGCCAGCAGAGTAATAGAAACAATAAAACCTAAGCAAAGTATGGCAATTCCAAAGATCCTGCCCGACTGCAGGACAGATATTTTCAGAGATTCTCCCAGCCAGTCAGCTATAAACAATCCTAACAAAATAGAAAAAACAGAAAGGAATAATGATTCGTTCACGATCTCGCATCCTATTATCCATTTCGATGCTCCGTTTATTAATTTTATTTTTACAGATTTCATTCTTGTGATTAGTTGTACGCGGCTCAGATTAAGGTAATTAATAAAGGCTATGAATAAAATCAGAACGGTGCAACTCACAAGAAGGATAATTGAACGGATGTCACCGTTCTTCTCCATTTCAACTGTTTTCTGGCTGAACAGATGAATATCGGTAAGCTTTTGAAGGTACAAGATAGGTACGGAATCATTTGATTTATTTTCAGTTTCCCAATTATGTTGAATTATACTTCTGAGAGCATCAACGTCTGCGCCTTTCTTTATTAATAAGTATGTATAGGCCCATGTAGAACGGTCATTATCACTGGTAAAAGAAGTTAACAGTTCTGCATGAAAGTGAGAGTTTACAGGGAAATCTTCCATTACACCATCAATGGTATAAACCTTTGGATTAGGATCCTGCTGATGGAGGATGGTTATCTCTCTTCCTGCAATATCGATACTTCCAAAATATTTCAGCGCCAGGCTTCGGCATATAAATGCTCTTCCCGGTTGCGAAAAGGCATTTTCACGACTCCCCGACAATATTTTAAAATCAAAAATCTTAAAAAATGAACTATCCGTCGAATAAGCGTTTCTTGAGTAGAACTTTTGTTCCCCGATTTTGACAATTGCATTTCTAAAAGGCACAATTCGCACCATGTTTTCAATTGCCGGATAATTGGACAACAATTTTTGACTATCTCCATATACCCTTGCCGGGTGAATGGAAATAGCGCCGCGATTTGTATCAGTTGTCATACGATAAATCCTGCCGGCTTTAGAATGGAATTTATCGTAACTCAGTTGTTGGCTGGTATAAATAAAAATGATAATCATGCATGAAAATGCGGCGCTCAGTCCGACTGCATTTATTAAAAACCATTGCCAATTCTGTTTTAACCTATTGATGATCTTCATGTTAATGACATTATATGATAACTATTAACTCAACTCCACATTCTCCTTTTCTCCCCATCACCCATTCTCCTCTTCATTCCTCAAACTTCCCCCTAACTTTCTACCCCCCAAATGGGGGGCTAAACTTATTCTAAAGTCCCACAAATGGGGGATTTAGGGGGTGGATTATTCATATCTCAATGCTTCGACCGGGTTCCTTGTCGCTGCTCTCCAGCTTTGCCAGCTTACAGTTAACATCGCAATTGACAGGGCAATTATTCCGGCAAGTGAAAAGATCCACCAGCTTAAGTCCGTACTATAAGCAAAATTCTGAAGCCATTTATTCATTGAGTACCATGCTATGGGACATCCAATTATAAAAGCAATAGTTATCCACTTTATGAAATCTCTTGTAAGCAAATATATAATATCTGTTACGCTGGCACCATTTATCTTTCTGATACCTATCTCTTTAGTTTTTTCTGTAGCGGTATTTAATACTATTCCCAGCAACCCAAAGCATGAAATAAGTATGGCAATCAGACAGAATAAGCTTATCGCTTGTTTTATATCAGCTTCTTTTTTATAAAGCCAGGCAATATTATCTTCAAAGAATGAATAATCCAGAAATTCATTACCTGAGACTCTATTCCAGACCTTCTTTATTTCATCAATCAATCTTGCCCTGTCTGAGGTCGTACCTTTTATTTCTATGTAACGCCACCAGTCGCCATTTCTCAAAGGAGTCAGCAAAAGAGGAGCAACAGAATGATGGAGCGATTGAAAATTAAAATCATTTACAATTCCGATAACATGATATTTCTTAATTGGGGCAATTGTCTCATAAAATTCTTCATCTAATGGATGAGTGAGATTCATAACTTTAATTGCTGCCTCATTGAAAATAATTGCATTACTGTTGTCGAAAGAAGTTCCTGAGAACCATCTTCCTTTAATCTGTTTAAACCCGAATACTTTTTGAAAACTTGTATCGACTCGGAAATATTGAAAAGGATATGGTGTTTGATCCTGGGAATTTGCACGTGTGTAACTATTGGTAGACATCCAGTTAAACGGATAAGAGTTGGAATGTGATACATCTTCCACCAACGGAGATTTTTTTAATTCGGTTTTCAAGGATGTAAAGTGATCACCAATCCTGTTCCCGTTGTTTACAATTACAATATTTTTGGTATCTAAACCGGTATTATAGGATGCTAAATAATTAAGTTGCTTAAATATACCGGTTATGCAAATTATCAGGACAATTGATGCAGCCATTTGTGAAATGATAATTATCCGGTTCAGCCAGAAACGTGAATATGCAAAGGACCTGGCAGAATTTGTTTTTAAACCTAATCTGTTGAAAAAAGTTCCGGAAACCGTTCCGGAAATAACAGAAATAATAACTGCTAAGACAAAGAGTGATGTTACCGGTAAAATAAAACCAGATAATGGAATTGATGATAAGTCAGCTAATACAGGAGGATTACCGCTCCAGATTTCATAAGTTATGATCAAAGCCAGAAAAAATGATATGAAAGTATATATCAGATATTCAGATATAAAGGCACTGACTAGCTTATTTCCGGATGCTCCTAAACAACGCTTGATCATTATCTGATACTGATGCCTTTTCCCTTTTGAAAATGAAAATCCCAGGAGATTAAAGTAAGCTATAAATAAAAGGACAAAAATTATTATTAGGTTTAAACCTACAACAGAACTATTGGTTTCTTTTTCAAAGCTGGAAATAAAACCAGCGTGTAAATGAATATCAGAAACTGGCATCAATTTAAGTCTCAATGAATTTTCATTATTAAAGACATAATCAAGGTTGTGATTTGTTTTTAACCAAGGGATCCAATACTCCTTCAAAAACTGTTGAAGTTTGTTTTCAAACACTCCTATATCTGTATTTTTTTTAAGTTTGATATAGGTCAGGAATTCATAACTGTCCCATTCATATTTGTCCTCTTTAGGGATACGGCTCACAAGCGGGATCAGGATTGAAAACTTCATATGGGAATTATGAGGATAGTCCTTGAAAATTCCTCTGACTGAATAATTCTTTCCATCAATTTTAACGTTTTTGCCGGTCGAATTTATATCTCCGAAAATTTTCAATGAAAGAGATTCTGAAATATAAATTTCATTTGGATATTCAAGAAATGAGTTTCTATTCCCGATCAATAATTTAAGGTAAAAAACATCTACAAAGGAAGGATCGGTCCAAAGGACATTTTCCTTCCATCCCATGGTGTTATCGACTGATATCAATACATCAGAACCGTCTTTGGTTCGAACCATATTCTCGACTTCAGGAAACAGATTTTTAAAATGTTCTCCGAATGCCAATGGTAACTCTCCGTACACATCATTTGTGCTATGATAGGTTTCATTGATATATACATTAAATATGTCATCAGACTCCGGATGAAATCGATCATAAGAAAGATGATATTTAATATTGCATATAAGGGGAATAGCTACGCAAAAAGCAAGTGATAATCCGGCAATTATTAAAACTGACAGTATTTTATCACGTCTGATTCCTCTTATTAGTATTTTAAAATCGTGTATCATTTTTCTTTATTACACTTTGTCTCATTTTCATCCTTCCATCCAGTCGCTTTACTCCCAACCTCTCCAGGAACCCCCCTCATTTTAATGGCTAAATGTGGTTACAAGTCCCCCAAATAGGGAATTCAAGGGGTAAATTATTCATATCGGAGAGCTTCGACCGGGTTCCTCGTAGCCGCTCTCCAGCTCTGCCAACTCACAGTAAGTGATGCTATTATCAAAGCGATTATTCCTGACGCTACAAATATCCACCAACTTAGCTCTGTTTTGTATGCAAAATTCTGTAACCATTTGTACATTGCATAAAAGGCAATAGGACATGCGATTACAAAGGCTATAGCTACCCAATAGATAAAGTTCTTGTTTAAAAGGACCATCACCTCAGATATTGTAGCTCCATTCACTTTTCGCAAACCTATTTCTTTGGTCCTGTTCTCGTTCATACTGAGAGACAAACCTAAAATCCCCAGAATGCATAAAAAAACCGTTATTGAAGCAAACAGGAAAAAGAGATTGAGTGCTTTATAGTCTGATTTATAATAACCGGCTATTCTGTCGCTGAGAAATGTATAATGAAATACCTGGCCGGGAAAGACATTTTTCCATATTTCATTTATTTTGTCAATCTCACCCGGGAGGACTTTTATATTATTATTACCAGAAGCCCCTGAAGACAAAAGCTTAATATTAACAATACCGAAGCCTCCGGGATTATTAAAAAATACGCATGGTCTGATTTTATCCCTTAATGAACCGGAGTGAAAGTCGCCAACAACACCTTTTATATTTAACCTCATTCCCCCGGGGCCCTTGATTATGGCACCAATAGCTTCATCTGCATTTTTGAAACCGATTTCCAGCAGAAATTCACTGTTTAAAATAATTGCAGCGGATGTATCCTTCGAAGAGAAATTCTGTCCGGCTATCAGAGTAAATGAGTATAAATTGAGATAAGAGGTGTCGACAAATTTGATCTCAGCATCAACTCTTTTTTCCTGATTATTAATATACGAACTAAAGGAAGTCCATTGATGGGATTCTGCAGGCACAACAGAACTAAAACTCACACTTTTTATTCCCGGATCAGATAATAGTTCTGCGGATAAAGATACCAGCTTTGATTTTGGATTCTCAGGCAACCCTGCATAAATAATATTATTTGTTGTATATCCAAGCTCCTTATGATTGATAAAGTAAATTTGTTTGACAATAAATAGTGTCGCAATAATCACTGATTGTGCAACGACAAACTGAAGAATTACACTTGTTTTTCCAAATATGTTACCTCTTCCTGAATAGCCGCTATCGCTTCCTTTCAGAAGATTGGACAACGATTTTAAATTCAGGTTTAATATTGAAAATATTATTGAAAGAATACTTCCGGCAAACAGAAGTCCAATGACAAGTATTATGAAGGCCAGATTTATCTCGGGAAAATATCCCTTAGGAATGTCGATGAAAGCGTAGAAATTTTTAACAACAGGTAAAGTCAATTGAAGGCTGATTAGCATAGCGACAAAATTAACCAGGAGTGATTCGGTAAGAAACTGAAAAAACACAGAAACAGGCTTACTGCCCAGGATTAACCTTAAAGCTATCTGTTTTCTCTGTTTAATGGTTTCGGCCAGAAAAAAGTTACTGTAGTTAAATGATGCTATAAGAAAAATGAATGTGCCTATAAGTGTCAGTGCCAGAAGCAGCCCCGAGCTGACAGTTCGATTATTATAATTTCCATATTGACTCTCTTTATGCACTTGCGAAAGTGGCTGTAATTTAAATTGACGTCCTTCAAGACGTTCAGTTCCTGCATTTGATGCATAAATTTCTTTGAATTTTCTTTCTGCTGAAACTACATTGGTCCTGTTATTCAGGACTACATAACATTGAAAGTCGTCTGATAAATTACCCCAGTCAGTGGAGAACCCCGGATTAAGCTTTTCTGAAAATGTTCTTAACGATAATAAAACTTTAAAAGGAAGGTCCGTATTTTCAGGCAGATCCTGAATGACCCCTTCAATGGTGAATTTTGTTCCGAAAATGATTATGTCGCGACCAATAGGATCTTCATTTGCAAAGAGTTTGGAAGCTGTTTTTTCTGTAATAACTGCAGTAAATGGTTTATCCAGAACCTGTTTTCCTTCACCTTTTACCCATTTTAGACCGGTTTTCCCGAAATCAAATACACTAAAGAAGGAAGGTTCAGTCATAACAATTCCATCATCAAGTGTGAATGACTTTTCTGCTGTGCTGTCCTTAGTCGGGATGTTGATTTTTTGACCATGCAGGTATAACATAGCAGCTACATCACGCAGCTCGGGAACTGATTTTTTAAATGCTTCGGGTAGGGGAAAATGGACCCCGGTTCGATATTCCAGCCCTCCGTTTGCATATTCCAGTCCGGATGTAACCCTTACGATCCTGTATGTGTTTTTGCTTTGCGTATGATAGTTATCAAAACTTAATTCATAGTTAACTTTAGTATATAAGACCAGGCAACTTGTTAATCCTATCACCAAGCTTGCAAAAATCAAAAGATTTGATTTATAGTTTCGTGTAATCCTTCTGATTGCTATTTTAAAATATTGTCCGTTCATCTAAATCAATTTATTTATTCTCAATAAGTAATTTTTTCTTATCTCTCAATCTCGTTTCAATTTTTTCCATTAGTTTATGATGCATTGATAACTAAACTTTTTTTGAAATCCTTTAACCGCAAAGAGCACAAAGTTTACGCTCTGCCTCACACCTCACCTCCGACTATCTACCCCCCAACCCCCCAAATGGGACCGACTGTAAAGAAATTGTCCGATGGGCAATTTTAAGGAGGTGCCAGACTGTAGGGGTGGCGAAAGATGCCTGTTTTGTCCCCCAAATGGGGGATTTAGGGGGTTTATTATTCATATCTCAATGCCTCCACTGGGTTCCTCGTAGCTGCCCTCCAGCTCTGCCAACTCACAGTAAGTAATGCTATTCCCAAAGCGATTATTCCTGCCAAAGCAAATATCCACCAGCTTAATTCTGTTTTATAAACAAAATTATTCATCCATTTATCCATTGTATACCATGCCACCGGGTAAGCTAATACAATTGCGAGGGAAACCCATTTTATAAAATCTTTATTGAGCATGACTATAACTTCAGTTACATTTGCGCCGTTGATTTCGCGAATACCTATCTCTTTTGTCCGTCGTTCAGTACTGTGAATAGAGAGACCGAAAAGGCCGATACTGGCTATAAAAACGGCAAGCAGTGCAAATGAGAACAGTAGGTTTTCGAATTTTTTCTCCGGTTTATATTGCAGATTATAAGTTTCATCGAGGAAATTATATTCAAAAGAGAAGGCTGGACAAATTTCCTCCCAAACGCTCTTAATTCTTTCCAAAGCTCCGTACATGTTTTTTTCAGAAATTTTCACATTGACATAATTCAGATAGTCCGGAGTATAAAACAGAAGCAATGGTGATTGCTGATAGTTAAGTCCTCTGTAATGGAAATCATAAATAATACCGATGATCTCTCCTTTCATTCCGTTTCCCGGAAGGATGACTTGTCCTACCGGATTCTTTAAATCGTAAAGTTTTATGGCAGTTTCATTAATAAGGTAAGTCGCTCTTAAATCAGCCGGATTATTCATTGAAAAGTTTCGTCCTTCTTTCATTTTGATCTCTAACGTCTTTAAATAATCCTGATCGACGTAGTTATTAAAATATTTATTCTCCTTACCTTCTATTTTGACACAACACCATGATCCCCAGTAACTACCAGGGATTCTGCTTGAACATGAGACATTGTTTATCTCAGGATATTTCAGCAGCTTTTCTTTGAATAGATCAAGATGACCCGATAATTGAGAGTTTATTTTAAGAATGACGATGTTAGTTTTATTGAACCCCAGATCCTTCTTATTCATGTACCGGAATTGCTTATTGGCTATAAGTGTACTGCAGATCAAAGTTATTGAAACAAAATTCTGGAAAACAATTAATCCGTTCCTGATACCATTATGTCTTGAATAACCAGGGAACCACTTTTTATCTGTATTAATAGTATAAGAACTTATATACAAACTTGGATAAATTCCGGTAATTAATATGAATATCAAGGAACCTCCGGCAAAAAGTATAAGGTTTTTCGAGGTATATAAATCCACGACACTAACTGGA
>Ga0224523_1001185_pt1 | contig 11576 bp, 5 predicted proteins | sample CFST50metaG_FD_182732 | JGI IMG/M metagenome (GOLD analysis project Ga0224523, IMG submission 182732) | Peat soil microbial communities from Stordalen Mire, Sweden - C.F.S.T50 | ecosystem: Environmental > Terrestrial > Soil > Wetlands > Peat | place: Sweden: Norrbotten County, Stordalen Mire...
AGCGGCAAACTGCAGTGCAATAGCCTTACCTATTCCACGTGATGCACCAGTAATGAGTGCTGTTTTTCCTTCCAATAAATTCATATTCAAACGTTTAATTTGTTTCTAAAACAATTTGCAGGCTCAATCAGATTAAGGTTGAGCCTGCAAATTTATAAAAAATGATGAATAGTATTACATCCACCTAACCAGATTGAAATCCTGTCGGTGAGGCAGCATCGGATTTGTCGGAAAGATTCTGAATGCAAACTCAAAAGAGCCCGTACTATCAGCATTGATCTCAGCCTTATAATGTGTAATGCCACCATCTTCATTATCAGGTTGTAATTCAATAACCTCAATAATACGTTCTATCTTATTATTGTGCTTTTCACCAAAAATAATCTCCACTCCTACATCAGCAGAACATAAATCTTTCAAGTCGAGCGTCACCCCTACTGTATAAAGTTCGCCAAGTTTTAAAGCTCTTTCCTGTGAAGGATCAGGTACTTCCACATTCACAAGCTTGATAAAATCCCATACTCGCAAAACTCTTCTTTTCCATGAAGTGATTTCATATGCATTTTCAAAATTATTCTCGGCTAACATTTTTTGCCTGATGTACATCGGCAAATAATATTGATCCCTATAATCATCAAGCATACGTTTCATCGTGAATCTGGGCGCTATCTCTGCAATATTATTCTTAATAAAGTTTACCCAGTTTTGAGGAATATCATTTTCATCTCTGTCATAGTAAGCAGGAATAATGTCATCTTCAAAATAGCTGTAAATCATCTCAGCATCCAGTTCATCCTGAAATTCACTGTTATCGAAAGTGTCTTTTTCAGGTAATGCCCACCCGGCATTTTCTTTGTACCCCTCAGCCCACCATCCATCAAGAACACTAAAATTCAATACACCGTTCATAACAGCTTTTTCACCACTCGTTCCTGAAGCCTCTAAAGGACGGGTCGGCGTGTTGAGCCACATATCACAACCCTGGACAAGCCTTCGTCCTAGTTGCATATCGTAATTTTCAACAAACACGATTTTACCGGTAAAGGCAGGTTGTCTTGAGATTTCGACAATTTTCCTGATCAGATCTTGTCCTGCTTTATCGGCAGGATGTGCTTTACCTGCGAAAATAAACTGAACGGGACGGGCTTTATTATTTAAAATTTCCGACAAGCGATCCAGATTACTAAAAAGCAAATATGCACGTTTGTATGTTGCAAAGCGACGTGCAAAACCAATAGTCAACGCTTTGGGATCCAATGATTCCGCGACCTTCAAAATCTGTTTTGGACTTTCCTTGCGCAAGGTCATATCATTACGAACACGGTCTCTGATAAATCCAACCAACTCTTTTCGAAGCTGATTACGTAATCCCCATATCGTGGATGAAGGAACATTATAGATTTTTTTCCAGTATTCCACATTAGATTGGTCAGTCAAAAAGGCTTTTCCAAATTCCTGTAAATACAGTTTTTGCCATTTCCATGCAGCCCATGTTGGATAATGAACTCCGTTGGTGACATAGCCTATATACAATTCTTCAGCAAAATAACCATCAAACAGCGGTGCAAACAATTCTCTCGAGACCCTGCCATGGATTTCGCTGACACCATTCATCTCTTGTGATAGTCTTGCTGCCAGAACACTCATCGAAAACTTTTCATCCGTTTTGTTTTCAATAAAACGTCCGAGATTCATAAAGGCATCCCAACTGATTCCCAGACGATCGGCATAATGTGGAATATATGTACGAAGAATATCTTCAGAGAAAGCATCATGACCAGCCGGAACGGGAGTATGTGTTGTAAATAAATTCGAGGAACGAACTACTTCCAGTGCCTCAGCAAAAGTCAGTTTCTTATCCTGAACAAGCGTACGAAGTCTCTCAACACCAATAAATGCAGCATGTCCTTCATTGCAATGATACAAATCAGGTTTGGCATGTAGCGCCTGTAATAACCTGATTCCACCTACACCTAATAATAGTTCCTGTTTAAACCTGTTTTCCCAATCTCCACCATAAAGTTTATGCGTAATACTTCTATCGTAATCGACATTTTCTGAAATGTCAGTGTCCATCAGATACAACGGAATCCTACCTACATCAATTCTCCAGACTTTAGCATATAGATTTCGTCCCGGAAGTACAATACTGATTTTAAGCCATTCTCCCTTTTCATTATATACCGGGTTAAGTGGAAGATCAGAAAATACCTGTGGTGAATAAGTATCAACCTGATCACCCAGAATAGTCAGTTGTTGTCTGAAATAGCCATATCGATAAAGAAGTCCGATACCTATCATGTTGAAATTTGAATCACTGGCTTCTTTCAGATAATCCCCGGCTAAGATACCTAGACCTCCCGAATATATTTGTATTGAATCATGAAGACCAAATTCCATACTAAAATAGGCTACCTGTAAAGCAGGTTTATTTTCAGCCTCCTGAATATATGCTGTAAAATGAGCATAGACCTGATCGAGTTTACTAATAAAAAGCTGATCTTTTTCTAAGGCTTTAATTGTTTTGAACGACAGACGTTCAAGTAAAGCCACAGGATTTTGATTAACAGCATGCCACAATTCAGGGTCAGCCATGCTAAATAATTGCCTGGCCTCATGATTCCATGACCACCAAACATTTTGAGCGAGTTTCTGTAACCTTGTTAGATTTTCAGGAAATTCAGGTTTTACTCTGAATTTACGCCATTCAGGTTTATTTGCCCGAATAAATGAATAAGGTTCACCACTTTCGATTGGTCTTTTCAAATGATATTGATCAGCCCTTTCTGCCGACTTCGCCAATGCGATGTCATAGGTTTTTTTGTAAAAATCAATAAGATTCTCCCACAATGCAAGACGTGACAACCTAAATGCTGATTGACGCATTGAATTACGAAGAGTAGTATTGCTTAGAGAATAATTTTTAATAAAATAAGCAATGCCCGATGTTACTGATGCTGCATTGGTTTCACTACGATCAAGCACGAGTACGCCATTTTCCTGTGATTTTGCATATTCCTTCATCCATAAACCAAAACCTGCAAGGTTTGTAGTTACCGTTGGTACATGAAATGCAATACTTTCCAAAGGCGTATAACCCCATGGCTCATAATAAGAAGGAAAAGCAGAAAGATCAAATCCTATCAACAATTCGTAATATGTCTTATTAATCACTCCATCAGCACCATTCAGATAAGAAGGAACAAAAATGACCTGCACTTTATGACCTGTTTTATTAAACAGATCTTTACTGATAAGCCGTTTAACAATATCATCATTTTTGATATCATATAGATTATGTGTCAGATACTCCCCCTCAATACTATCACCTGAAATTCCATTGGTCAATCTTTGAACAACTTCTTTTCTAGGACCTGTATGATTTCCCGGAACAGTGATAAAAGCGATGACTTCATTATTTAATTCAGTATCATTATCCAGCAGGTTTAAAGCATCAATAAATAAATCAATACCCTTATTACTAAACTCATAACGACCACTGTTAACTACTAATATAGCTTTTGAATCCACTTTACGGTTCAGGACTGCTTCAGCAACATTCAATAATGTTGTTCTTGCCTCTGCCCTGGCATCATTAAACAATTCAGAACCAGGAACGAATGAATCATCAAAACCATTTGGAGTCACCAGGTCTACCGACTTTCCAAGGAACGCTGTGCATTCTGCAGCCGTGATAGCACTGACAACTGTAAATGCATCAGCCTGTTGAGCTGTTGATCGTTCGAGCGAAAACTTCGCGGTGACATTGAATTCACGCGCTACCTGATCAGGATTATACTTCGTTAAATCGCTGTATAAGGGCAAATGATTACCTGCAATAGTTCTCCCCAGCACAGTAGCATGTGTTGTGAATACCGTAGCAACCTGTGGAACCCTGTCACGGAGATGTAAAACACCACCCCCGGTCATCCATTCATGAAAATGAGCCACGATTTTATCCGTAGCACTAAGATAGAAGTTATAATAGCTTTCGATGACCCTGGCAGCTGCATATCCAAATAGCGCAGGTTCGATATAATCCCATCCACCTGAAATAGAATCTAGGCCAAACCGCTCCCAAAAACCGGTCAATATTTTATCCTTTACCTGGAAAAAAGGTGTAAAGTCAATAAGTATTGCTATCGGTTTACCTTCAATATTCCATCTGCCGGTTTGAATGTGTAACCCTTCACGTTCTGCCTGTGCTGTCCATGCCCCTAATAATGTTTTATCTTCGATAAATTCAGGGTTTTCAGAGGTTTCTTTCCAAACATTAGGGCCAATAAGTATATAGTTATTGCGATACTCTTTAACAATCTGGGGAACTTTAGTAGAAATTACCGTATAAATGCCACCAACTTTATTACACACTTCCCAACTTACTTCAAACAGGTAATCCGCTTTGTTCATTTTTTGATCTGACATCTTTAATAAATTATGTTAATTTTTGGTTTTGTAATTAAAACACATAGGAATGAATCTTAACAGATCCAAACCTATGGTGTTTTCAAAAAATGTGATTTAATTACTTTTTGATACGCGACCAAAAAAGTTTTTCAATCCGAACATGAAAATCTAGTTTTTAAAATAAAATCTAAAAAAATCAAGTTGTTTAAACAAACTCTCTTTTTAGAAATTTATTGTGTCGCTCCTATCAAATTTGCATCTGTCTTTGGCGTCAACGATTCTTTAGCCAAAAGATATCTGTCAACACGGATGATGAGATCTGACAAAATATTCATGTAATTCATAAAGGCCTCGTAAGGAGACGGATAAGGATTAAAATATTTATGTACTTCACCATCGGTGAACCACTTTGTGCACATATAGTAAAAATGATCGGAAGTTTGCATATACTGCCAGTCACGCAAAATAGAAGGATCTTCAACATGTTTCATCTTTTCTGCAATCGAATAAAGACTGTCGAAAGCTTCATCCTGCAAATCGTTTCCCAGCCATGCAGTGGTATCTCTCTCTTCATCTGCCCATGATATGGGTTGAGGAACATGAATAGCCGAAATGGGTTGTAAATTATTGGCTACTTCAGAAGGAGGCGAAAACACAAAATCTGTATCTTTAAATATAGCAGCAGGCAATGCCTTCATGAAATCAAATATCCCGGTACTGCTCCAATTGTGTTCGCCAAAAGTTTCATAGTCAACGAAAATATTTACAGTCTCCTCATTGTCTCCAACGTCCTTAATCCAATTTGCATACTTATCAGCAGTAAGGGGCCATTCATTCCATTTCCGTTCCGAAAAACGAAATGCAATATCGTCGCTCAACCTGTAATTGCGCAACAATACTTTTAAACGAGGATTTATGGCATTACAATACAGATAATTCGGACTCTTCCATCCCAAAATATGTTTTGCTCCTTCTGTCAACATTACCTTGAAACCCATATCGGCAACAGACGCCCCTATCTCATCATTGTAAATCATCTCGGTATTCAGAAAAGAAGTAGGCTTCTGACCGAACAATTCCTCAATTTTTGCACTGTGCTTTCTGACCTGCAACCTAAATTCTTCATCGTTTTTAAGAGCGGCCAATGTATGCGAATAGGTCTCAGCCAGTAGTTCAACATTACCGGTAGCAACCAATTCCTGGAAACTCTTCAAAGCCGCCGGTGCATATTGTTGCATCTGGTCAATGGCAGTTCCTGTAATAGACAGACTCACCTTAAAATTTTCCCCGTATTCTTTTATCAAGTCAATTAAAAGATTATTCATCGGGATATAACAACGCTCGGCTACTCGGTTAATAATCGAACGGTTAAGATATTCGTCATAATAATGATGATTATCTCCAATATCAAAAAAGCGGTAGGTGCGAAGCCTGTATGGCTGGTGGACCTGAAAAAAGAAACAAACGGATCTCATAACATCAAATTTCTTTAACAACCTGTAAATAAATATCCTTAATCAATAAAGCTGCACGATCCCACTTCATCTCTTTTAATTCTTCGGGACCATGTTTTTCAATCATTGTATTTATTGCCGGATAGTGTAACAATCCATATATTGCATCTGCGAGTGCATCGACATCCCAGAAGTTAATTTTAATTGCATGAGTAAGTACCTCAGATACACCCGATTGTCTGGAAATGATTACCGGGACATTCGATCTTACGGCTTCAAGTGGGGATATTCCAAAAGGCTCTGACACAGAAGGCATTACATAGACATCGCTTAACGCGTACATCCTGTCTACATCATCCCCTTTCAGGAATCCTGTGAAATGAAAACGTGTTGCAATCCCCAGTCGGGCCACACGTCTGATCATTTTATGCATCATATCACCGGTACCGGCCATTACGAATCTGACATTCGGGTCTCTCTTTAAAACTTTATATGCTGCTTCGATGAAATATTCGGGTCCTTTTTGATAAGTTATCCTTCCCAGGAAAGTCACAACCTTTTCATCCACATTGCGGTCCATTTCCGACATTTCAGGTTTAGTGAAATGTTCAACAGCATTATGAACTGTAATGACTTTTTCAGGGTCGATGCCATATCTGTCGATAACAATTTTTCTCGTGAAGTTACTTACTGTGATTACCCGGTCGGCAGCTTCCATCCCGCTCTTTTCGATATCAAATACCTGCTGATTGACATTTTCTCCCGATCTGTCAAACTCTGTGGCATGCATATGAACGACAAGCGGTTTTCCACTGATCTGCTTGGCAGCAATACCTGCAGGGTAGGTCAGCCAATCGTGAGCATGAATCACATCAAAATCCAAGGTCTCAGCCAGCGATGCACCAACCAGTGCATAACGACTCACTTCGTCAAGCAGATTTGAACCATACTTACCAGAAAACTCAAAAGTTTCCTGAAAAACAGAAGAGGTTTTGGCAAGACTTTTCGCTTTCGAGAGCTCCATTACCTTGGTAAAGTCTTCAGGACCCACATAAGGCATCAGATTTGAACCCACTTCGATAAACGTGACTTTATCCCAGTGTTTATTTTCTACGGTTTCAGGAATGTTCAATTTGATTTTACTTGCACTTACAATTTTCACAGCATGCTCATCTTCATCACCATATGCTTTTGGTACAACAAACAACACCTCAACACCGGCTTTAGCCAACCCTTGGGTCATGCCAAAACACGCTGTTCCCAGTCCACCTGTAATATGTGGAGGAAACTCCCAGCCAAACATGAGCACTTTCATAACTTCATCTTTAAATTATACATATATATTACAACAATTCAATTCAATAAAAACAATCATAACCAGGTTAATCCAAGTATTGCTTAATGATTGTTCCCATTCTGATCACCTCTGCAACACTCCATGCCTGTGAAATTGCACCGGCAGCCCTGTAGGGTGGATCTCCATCAAACACCTCGCTTATCGTTCCAATTCCATGCTCAAACATCTCTTCTTCAAATCCCCGATAAAGTTTTTCGATATGCGATAAACCACCCTTTCCATGGATTTTAAGATAAGCTTCGGTATAATGACCAATGAGCCAAGGCCATACAGTACCCTGATGATATGCCTTATCCCGTGTGGCCTGGTCGCCATAATAAAACCCTTTGTATTCAATATCTTCAGGAGAAAGTGTTCGCAAGCCTCTTGGTGTAAGCAATTGTTTTCTGATAATATCGACGATCTTGATTCTAATATTTTCATCTACAGGCATATAAGGCAAGGAAGCTGCAAATATCATATTTGGACGCACCTGCCAATGGGCTTTTGTGCCAAAATAATCAGCCAGATAACCCCTCTCCTCGTTCCAGAATGTAGCCTTAAATGCTTCAGGTATTCCATCGGCTATTGGTTGCCAACTTTCAATGAATTCGGTATCTTCTGCATGTCTGGCAACTTCAAGACTGAACATAACCGCGTTGTACCACAAGGCATTTATTTCAACTGGTTGCCCTATCCGGGGAGTAACAGCCTTACCATTAACTACGGCATCCATCCAGGTTAGCGCTTTTCCAATTTCGCCTGCATAGATCAAACCATTTTCCAACATATGAATGTTGAACAGTGTGCCATTTCTGAAACCATTCAGAATGAGTTTCATTTTCTCACCATATTCCTTCCAGGTCGAAGCCTGTGTTTTGGTTTGTTTTGCATATTGTTGTAATGACCAGAAGAACCAAAGCGGGGCATCAACAGAATTATAAGCTGAGTGATCACCACTCCCGATATTTGGAAACAACGGTCCGTGTAATTCAGAAAGCATAGTATCAATCACTTGCTTACAGGTCTTGTGATCTCCCAGTGCAAGCGACAACCCGGGAAGTGCAATGAACGTATCGCGGCCCCAACGGCCAAACCATGGGAATCCAGCAATGACTTCAACCTTGTTGCCTTTACGTACAAAGAACTGGCGGGCTGAATTTTCCAGACAATTCTCAAAATTGTTTCGGGGAATACGACTTCTGATTTCGTCAACATACAATGTTTCCAGATCCTGAGGGTTCTGTTGTTCAGTACTGGCTGAGAAATAGACCGATTCTCCTTTTTCGATATCCATTTCAAAGAATCCGGGGACAAATAAGTCCTCATGACAGTCATAACCCCTTTCGCGTTCTTTTAAATATTCAATATTATAGTACCAATCAGGCACATGGGTATATTGCAACTTCTTACTGAACTGCATATAAATAGGGGTATATCCACTATACATGCGCATGCTTATGCCATTAGGTATATTTTCATATTTTGAGTCAACCCAGATATTTGATTTGCTCAGATGATGTACATTGCGAAATGCAAGAAAGGGTCTGAGCAACAGTTTTGTAGGCGAGTGGGCATCAATAAGGGTGTATTTGACAATCAACAGGTTGTTTTTAGTACACAACATTATCTCTTTACTCAGAATAACACCTCCAACCCTGTAGGTTTGGGTTGGAATGGGTTCTGTCGAGAAGTCAATCAGATACTTATGTCCTTTGGGATTGTATATATCCCCTTGATATTTATGAATACCCAGGTTAAAATCAACGTCGTGCTGAATAATTGATTCATCTATAGAAGACAGCAATACATGGTTGTCGTTGTCGATGTCAGGTTGGGGAGTCACCAACAATCCATGATACTTCCGTGTATTGCAATTGATAATTGTTGAACACGAATATCCACCAGTTTCGTTCGAACGTAAAAACTCTTTACGCAAAGAGTATTCCAGATTCACTAACTGACTCTTATCAAATTTAATATACCCCATCAATGATTATGTTTAAAAAGTGAACAAGAATTTCAAGAATTTGTTTCATTATTTTGAAAAGTAGAACATTTTCTTTTCCTAATAATAATTTTAGCTTTTCACAAATATAGCATTATTCAGAAACAAAAAAAATATTTTTTAATTAATATTTTGTTATGTTTTGATCCTATTAATTATCAAATTAGAGAATGCCGACAAACTTTTTTTTGAACAATACAAAGAAAATCCTAGATAAGGGTAGTTTAAAATGAATCCCCGGAAATATGTAAAACAGAAAATTATTTTGCAAAAGTACAATTTTTATTTGATTCTACACAAATAAATCATTTTTTCAGAGCATTACCCCCTATTATTTGATGTTTTTTATTTGAATAATGATTTTTTCCTGATTCTTGACAATTTTTATCTATTATTTCATTTATCTAAAAACTATCCAAAATGACTTAATTTAGACTATCTGTTTTTAGACAGAATCACTTCTTATTGCATTTGTGGAAAAATTATAAGTATTGATTTCTAAAAAACCAAATATTGTGTAAATGAAATGTTTTATTATTGGTTCAATTCAATTCTCGCAGTTATTTTAACAGTCAGACTATTCCTTAAAACACACAGGCATTGAAACACTGGATTCAATCAACGATTTGTGACTAAAATGCACCTTTCAACCAGCATTTTTCTAAATAGCTTTCCGGAAATTTAATTTCATGCTTTCAAAATTAGCTTTTTCGTAAAAATCAACTCCAATCCCTAATAGTTAATGAGCGGAATTTCATGACACTGCTTTGACAATAATTTGTGATGATTTAGAGATATCCGGTATATATCCGGTATATATTCGGTATATATCCTATAGATATCTTGTAGCTAAGATATTGATTATATCCCGAATATATTCTGAATATATTTTAAATATATACTTGATATTAAACAGTATTTAAACTATCTTTACAAAGTTTTTAAAAAATAATGTTTCGCTGTTTCGGTAAGCAAAATCGACGTGTTTCGATTATTTTCAGGGAAAGATTTTCGCAGCCATTTCCTGTTTATGAATGACCCCCTATCTCCCCCTCAATTTTTAAAATGAGCGATTGTTTGACTGGATGAGTGGAATATTCTGAAGCTTTCGGAGTTTTTAAACGGTTTAAAATTAACGATCATGGCAGAAATTGAAGGACCCATTCGTTTTAATGGGTCGTTGGGAGATGTGAGTTGTTACTATAACAGTGTCTTGAAAAAGTGGATTGTCCGAAAAAAAGGGGGGCCGCACAAAGAGCACATTAAGAAATCGCGGGTCTTTAAGATCACCAGGCTAAACATGACTGAATTCAAAGCCTGCGGGAAGTGGTGTCATTTGCTTCGCGAAGGTTTAATAGAATTAGACGATTTTAACTGGGGGCTTTACATGTCCGGGGTAGTGCAGCTGGCCAAGACGATTCAGCTCATGGACGAGATCAGTCCCAATGGAACGCGTAATATCGAATCATCGAAGTACAAGTCTTTGTTGACAGACATCAATTTCAACGATCTTCATCCTTTCGATAAAGTCGTCAGGAAACATCCCGAGGTGATTTCGGATGAAACAAGAATGTCGGTTACGGTAAACATACCGCAGTTATATGCCGGGAGGGAGTTGATCTGGAGAAACGACTACACTCATTACAGGTTTGCCCTTACCATAGTACAGTTGTCAGATTATATTTGTTATCCAAAAACCGAAAAAAATGGTCCGGCACATCCTAATCTGGAGGATACAAGAAAGGTCGTTTTTAGTGAATGGATCAAGAAGACCGCATCACCTGCAGACAACTCCTTGTCTCTGTCTTTTGCCGAAAACGAAATTCCCCCGGCAGATTCAACGGTGATGGTTGCCTTGGGGATTGAATTTGCCAACAGCCCCAGGGGATATTCGTTCTTTTCGGTAAAAGGCGACAGGACAATGAAGTTGGTTGCCTGTCTGTAGGATTTTGTTTGGACGTTAATCGTATAAGGCTTATTGTTTAAAACAGATAAATTCCTTTTGGTCTGTCCGAGGCATCAGGTGGCCTATTTCTTTGACAAAGGCATTTTCGTTTTCGACAATAGCCATGAATTCCAGGATGCTGTCGGGTTCTACAGCCATAAGTAATCCACCGCTGGTTTGAGGATCACAGATGATCATTTTGCGGGTTTCATCCATGGGTTCGATGAGATGACCATAGCTCTTGAAGTTTCGCCGGGTACCACCGGGGATACACCCTTGTGCGATATATTCCTTAAAACCGTTGAGTAAAGGCAAGGCTTCGAAGTCGAGTTCGGCGGTCAGGTTGCTACCTTTACATACTTCGAGCAGATGACCACCCAACCCAAATCCGGTGACATCGGTCATGGCTGTCAACCCTTTTAATGG
>Ga0224523_1001187_pt1 | contig 11564 bp, 7 predicted proteins | sample CFST50metaG_FD_182732 | JGI IMG/M metagenome (GOLD analysis project Ga0224523, IMG submission 182732) | Peat soil microbial communities from Stordalen Mire, Sweden - C.F.S.T50 | ecosystem: Environmental > Terrestrial > Soil > Wetlands > Peat | place: Sweden: Norrbotten County, Stordalen Mire...
GCATACCGCGGGCCCGCCGCCGATGACCAGAACTTTTTTCCTTTTTGTCAGACGGGGCAGTTTTGCTTCAAACTCTTTTTCTCTGCCCAGTATTGGATTGGTGGTACAACCGATCGGAATAAAAGCCAGATTCGCATCTTCATTACACCGGTTATCGTAGATGCACGGGCAGATATCCTCTACGCGGCCCTCTTTGACCTTGGCGGGCCAGTAAGGATCGGCGATTAATCCGCGGCCGATGCAAACGAAATCCGCCTTGCCATCCCGCAGAATTTCCTCCGCAACAGCCGGGTCATCAATTTTTCCGGTTACCCATACCGGTATTTTGACGCCGCCTTTTTTAATCGCTTCGGTGATGTCTGCGTTCAGGCCCTGCGGCATGAACCAGTACGGACGCGACCATTGAGGGGTTTCCTGCGAGCCGCTGGTAATATCGATGGCGGTGGCGCCGTTAGCCTCCATCATTTTGCACGCTTCAACACAGTCCGCAATGCTCCACCCTTCATTACCCCCTTTGGTTGAAACCCTGTCGGCGCCCATTAACCGGAGAATGACCGGGAAATCGGGAGATGTTTTATCTCTGGCTTCCCGCACAATGTCGATAAGATACTTTGCCCTGCCTTTCAGGTCGCCGCCATAGGCATCTGTGCGTTTATTAAAACGGCGGGAAAGAAGCTCGCAAGCGAGATACCCGTTAGCCCCGTGAATCATGACACCGTCAAATCCGGCTTCCATAATCCTTCTGGCAGCCCTTCCGTATTCGGCTACCAGTTCTTCCAGGTCCTGGGCTGTGATAATCCTGGGGTGTAAAGGAATAGTGGAAGACCAGCCGACAAAGGGCAGCGGGACACCTGAAGGGGATGCGGGGTCTACTTCGTCCATACTGCCCATATGGCTGCTCATTTGCGCTATCGCTTTGGCTCCGCCCTGGTGGATCGCGTCCGCCAGTTTCTTCATTCCCGGTATATATTTATCTTCGTTAATCAGAATCCGACCGAATTTTCCACGTTTACGACAGCCAGCGCCTTCGGTAACTATCACTCCCGCACCGCCTTTGGCCCGTTCCCCGTAATAGGTTGCCTGCCGGTCGGTGATGTGGCCGTCCAACGAAGAATAATGGGTACCGCATGGCGGCATGATGATTCTGTTTTTAACTTCGATATTTCCGATTTTCCCCGGTTCAAAAAGCCTGGTAAATTCTGGCATAGTAAAAGCTCCTCAAAAAGATTATTAGATTGGCTAATTTTATGTTATAAAAATAGATATAACGCGATCAATTCGAGTTATTCAGGAAGCTCAGGACTGCCTCAGCGAATTCTTTGGGCCAGACACGATCGATATCAATCGGACCGTTTTCAATTATTTTCAGCTTACTTCCCGGAACGAGTTTATGAACGGGTTCTGCCATGACGCAGAATGGGTCGTGAGTCGCCGAGAGTACCAGTGTCGGACAACGAACCAGGGGTAACTTGGGTCTGGGGTCATACGCACCGCCGGCCCAATGTATTTCTTCACCTCTGGGGCCGGCTTTGATGTATTCCAGTGTCCTATCGTTTGTGATATCCAAAGGGTGGCCCCACAGGGCAGAACGCCGCCACCACTCCATCAAGTGTGAACCGTCTGCCATTATTTCTACCCGGCCCATAAAATTCGGGGGGTCTTTGAAGGTTTTTTCTTTCTCTTCTTCGGGGTAGTTTGGTGAAGACAGGACAAGTTTACTGACGCGTTCCGGCCAGTTCACGGCCATTTCCAACCCGATTTTGCCGCCGACATGCTGCCCTACGACAGCAGCTTTTTTGATGCCAAGACTATCCATGAAATGAATCATCGTGCGGGCGTGGTCGATTATGTCGTAGGCAAACGGCGCCGGGTCGGAATCGCCGTTGCCCAGAAAATCCGGAGCAATTACGCAATAGGTTTTGGAGAGGAACGGGATGACTTTTATGTATTCAAGAGATGATGTTACTCCGGCATGGAGTAAAAGGACCGTTTCACCTTTTCCTTCTATCCGGTAATGGATTTGTCCTTCCGGAATATCCGCATAGGCTCTTTTCATTTTCCCTCTCCCCTTTCTTTCTGTTTTTTAAGCAAAGTGAGAAATTATCCGGGTGTTGAATTTAAAAACTCGAGGACCGCCTCAGCAAATTCCTTGGGCCAAACACGGTCGATATCAATCGGACCGTTCTTAATAATTTTCAGCTTACTGCCAGGAACCAGTTTGTGCACATTTTCTGCGACGACACAGAAGGGGTCGCGGGTGGCGGAGAGTACCAATGTCGGGCAATGAACCAGGGGTAACCTGGGCCTGGGGTCGTAATTGCGGCCCGCCCAATGTATTTCCTCACCTCTTGGCCCGGCTTTAATATATTCTACGGCCCTGTCATGAGTGATATCCAAAGGATGGCCCCAGAGCGCAGAGCGTTCCCACCACTCCAATAGATGCGAACCATCTTTCTTTATTTCCACTCTGCCTCTGAAGTTCGGCGGGTCTTTAATATTTTTACCTTCGCTTTCATAATACCCGATAGAAGAAAGTACCAGCCTGCTTACACGCTCCGGCCAGTTTACGGCCATCTCGACGCCTATTTTGCCGCCGACATGCTGCCCTACGACGCTCGCTTTTTTAATGCCTAGCGCGTCCATAAAGCTAATCATTGTCCGGGCATGGTCAAGGCAATCGTATGCGCGAGGAGCAGGATCTGAATCTCCGTTACCCAGAAAGTCCGGGGCAATCGCCAGGTACGTTTTAGACAGGAAAGGTATCACATCTTTGAATTCAAGGGAAGAAGTCACTCCGGCATGAAGCAATAAGACAGGCTCCCCGCTTCCTTCAAACCGGTAAAGAATCTGTCCCTCGGGTATTTCCGCATAAGCTCTTTTCATATCTCCTCCATTCAACTTGGTTTCTCAATGAAAACTACAAGGTTGCATACATTCTAGCAAAAACGGATATTACTTTCTAATCCGTATATTCTGACTATTTTTTCGGTAAATAAAATAATGGGTTCCCATGACCAAAAGCGTTTATAGTGGTGCCGGTTATAGCCCTTCCTTCGGCTGAGGCGAGAAATAAGGCCACTTCAGCCATTTCTTCGGGCGGCATCGGAATATTCGGTATTGCAACTTTATTTTTTAATTTCATAATATATCCCACCTTTCCATTTATTTTGGGGGATATGGGTTACCATTCGGTAAAATTTCCAACCGAAAGCGCCAACTAATATAATCGCAATCATAGTAATCTTACTTTGTGTATAGTTTATCTTAGTGTACATTCATTTTCAACGGTCAATTTATTATGTATATGATTCAGATTATAATGTCTTCCATATTTACGGTCTGTGATATTCTAATAAGGTAGTCTTTACAACCCAATGTCAGGGGTATATCATCAGTGTTAAAATTATGAGTAATTTTCAATAATACAACATCATAACTAAAGGAATACCCTTTACAGCCCATTTTCAGTATCATCCCAGAATAATGATAAAGCTAATTGGAGCGTAAAGATGAAGATAAGAGATGTCCGTCCAATACTAATCAGTATGCCGTTCGTAAGAACAGGCGTTCCTTTGCCAATTCCCAATTCAAGTATCACAGTGATAGTTCAGGTGACTACTGATGAGGGTATCACGGGGATTGGTCAATCCTTCGCTACTTTGTCCTCTAATAGTGCTGCTACCGTGGCAAAAGCCATTGAAACAATGATTAAACCGAAGGCAATCGGCAGAGACCCGATGGCAATCGCTGCACTTTGGGATGAGATGTATCACGCTTTTTACTCTGTCGGTCGTTCGGGAATTACCGTTGCAGCCTTAAGCGGGTTTGAGATCGCATTGTGGGACATCAAAGGAAAAGCTCTTCATACTCCGGTCTACCAGCTTTTGGGTGGGCCGGCTCACGACAAACTTAAGGCTTTTGCGAGTTTGTCGCAATACACCAGACCCGCGGAAGCAGGTAAAGCTTCGGAGCTTGTCGCTGAGAAAGGATTTACCGCGCTCAAATTACATATTGGTGACGTGGAGTCCCTGGCAGCGGTACGGAGCTCAGTCGGAGACGGAATGGATATTATGGTTGATCTAACCGCTAACTGTCGCTGGGATCCAGCTACCGCCGTCAAAAGGGGGCAAGAATTTGAAAAGTATAACCCCTACTGGTACGAACAGCCTGTATTTCCACATGATGATTATTATGGACTCGCATACGTGCGATCTAAAATTAACATACCACTTGCCACCGGAGAAGACGAGTATACAGCACATAGTTTTAACAGGCTGATCGAAACAAAAGCGGCAGATTACTTACAGCCGAGTATAATAAAAATTGGCGGCATTCTACAGGAAAAGAAAGTATTTATTATGGCAGGCGCAGCTAACCTTCGAGTGGCACCCAATTGCTGGTCGACCGGTCCTGCAATGGCAGCCACAATTCATGTGTGTTTTTCTGAACCGGATGCTTTTATCATAGAGACTCCGGTTGATTCACCTGAAACTCCAATGTTAGTCACTTCGATTAGCCCTCCTGAAAAGGGCTACTGGAAGCTTCCTGAAAGTCCAGGGTTAGGCATTGAGTTTGATGAGAGACAATTACAGAAATATATCATTAAATAATCGATCTCCAAATGATTTCAATTGCAGTGCCATTTCATTAGAGGAGACCAATATGAATCATCGTAAAACTCCATCAAAATCTGAACCTGATGGTTGCGGGGAGATTTATAACTTACCTTATGCTTCCGTTGGAAGGTAACAAGCGCTGAAATGTTTACCTCATTACATCCTAGTACGTTGTGATTCAGCAACGTAATAATACGTTTTTTGTGGTCACAAAACTCTTTTTGTTATCCAACTATCTTTTGTAAATTGTTGCTGCTTACATTAATCAGAAATACATTAAAGAAATTCGATTTAAACCTGTTCTTCTCTTTCTTGGTATATCTCTCTATAGCTCTACCAAAATGTCATAATTTTGTTAGCTATTCTACCCTAATTTTATAACTTCTGCATGGTTTTATTGCTAGACTTAATGTCCAGTGTGTAATTATCAACATAATATCCCCGTGGTAAAAAATTATGACATGAATGGAAAAACGGTTCCAGCAAAACAAAAAACAACGAAAAAGAAAGTCAACTAAGGGGATTGTTCGCGATTGGAATTGGTATTCAGACTTTTGTTATCTGGTACCTGGCAATAGTAATTTGACTGATATTGAAATCATGAAACATGAATAAATGAGATGACTTAATTAAATAAGCCATTCGGAACTCTAAGGACGGGTGAGAGCATGAACGAAGGGCATTGGGTTTACTGTTAACGGCAGGTTCGCATAGTAATCCCGGTGCCCTTTTTGATTTTATTCAGGAAGGTGGGAATAACATTGAGTGTCTCCAGCTTCCCATTATGTAATTGCTAATTAGATTGTAAAAGCTAGCCGGGGGAGGCGATTTATGGCAGATAGGCAGGTACATCTGTTATTAATTGAAGATAATCCTGATGATGCCAAACTTATCCAGGAAATGTTGAAAAAGGCAGCAGTTGAGAGATTTGACGTTGTTAACGTTAACCGGTTATCAACCGGATTGAAGCACATAACGGAAAAACAACCGGATGTTATCTTGCTGGATCTTGGGCTGCCGGATAGTCAGGGACTTGATGCGCTTACTAAAATATATAATTTAGGCTCAAAAATACCCATTGTAGTACTTACCGGGTGGGATGATCAGTCAGCAAGCTTGGCCGCTATTAAACAGGGCGCTCAGGACTATTTGATTAAGGGAAAGATAAACGGGAGTGCATTATGGCGGGTAGTAAATTATGCCATCGAACGGGAAAAGTTGGTACAGGAACTTCAAGAATCAGAGATGCATTATCACGAACTGGTAGAAAAGGGTAATGACGGTATTATTATCATCCAGAATGGTAATATAGAATTCGCTAACCCTCAGATTGCTAAAACGCTAGGTCTCTCACTCAAAGAAATACTAGGAAAGCCATTTGTTAATATGGTAGCCACAGAAAGCCGGAATATGGCCGTGAACATGCTTAAAATGCGGATGGGCGGCGAAACGGTATCCAACAAATACGACCTAGAAGTTAACGATATTGATGGCAAGAAGATCCCGGTTGAGATTAATGCCAGTGTCATCAAGTACCATGGCCAAACCGCTGAGATGGCCATAATCCGTGACATTACGGAGCGAAAACTGGCAGAAGCGACACTGAGGCAGAGTGAGAATAAATATCGAGAACTCACAGAAAGCATCTCCGATGTATTCTTTGCCATGGACAATGAGTTAAGATACACCCACTGGAACAAAGCGTCAGAGAAACTTACCGGCGTCACAGCTAAGGATGCAATAGGAAGAAGGTTCTCAGACATTTTCCCGGAAAATGAAGCGACCAGAAGTTTACAGGAAATGTACCTGAAAGCGATCAGGACACAGCAATCACAACATTTTATCAATGAATATCCGGGCGGCCAAAATATAATTCATGAAATCACCGTTTACCCATCAAAAGATGGTATATCAGTATTTATAAAGGATATAACCGAGCGCAGGCAAGCGGAGAAAACAATAGCAGCGACCGCGGAGCTACTCAAGACGGCTCAAACTTTGGGCAAAATTGGAAGCTGGGAAGTGGATCTTTCAAATCTGGCAATTACCTGGTCAGAAGAAGTTTATGTATTATACGAGCGTGATCCAAAGCTCGGATCTCCTTCTCCCGAGCAAGAAGCGGGGTACTATTCTCCAGAGCAGGCAAAAATATTAAGGGATTATACGGGCAGAGCAATAGGGACTGGACAATCGTTTTCGTCTGATCTTGAGATGAAACTACCAAGCGGAAAGAAAGCGTACTTTCACGCGATAGTGCAACCGGTCAAGGATTCAAATAATAAGGTTGTCAAACTGTCTGGAACCGTACAGGATATCACAGAGCAGAAACTAGCTGAAGAGGCTCTGCTGATTAGCGAGGAGTATAACAGCAGCCTGGTGGAAAATTCACCTTATCCAATTCAAGTTATTAATCTCGATACCACCATCAGGCATGTAAATCCGGCCTTTGAAAAGCTCACAGGTTATACCAAAAGTGAAATCTACGGGATTAAACCCCCTTTTCCCTGGTGGACACTGGAATATCTGAACCGAGATCGTAATTTGCTGGAACAGGGTATGCAATCCGGCCTGGAAAATGCTGAGCTACATTGCCGGAAAAAGAACGGTGAGCTGTTCTGGGCGGAAGTCAAATCAGTTGTGAAAGAGAAGCAGGGTAATAACCCGGGCTATTATCTTTCAATGTGGACGGATATTACCCAGCGTAAAAAAAACGAAGAAGAATTATCAAGACTAAACGAAGAACTGAGAACGTTAAATTCGCAACTGGAAGCAAAGGTCGAAGAAAGAACAAAACAACTTGAAATAACGGCGGTGGAAGCGAATTCAGCGAATAAAGCAAAATCCGAATTTTTAGCCAGTATGTCCCATGAACTCCGGACACCGCTTAATGCAATCAGCGGCTTCGCCCAGGTTTTACAGCAACAATACGCGGGGCAGTTAAATGAAAAACAAACTAAATATGTAGACAATATATTGGAAAGCAGTAAACATCTGCTGTCGTTAATTAGTGATATCCTGGACCTCTCTAAAATTGAAGCCGGTAAAGATGAATTAGTTTTATCTAACATTAAAATTAAAGAATTACTGGAAGGTAGTTTGGTAATGGTAAAGGATAATGCAACCAAACATGGAATTAAACTGGGACTTCAGATGCCAACGGATGTTACCGGCTTAGAAATTGAGGCTGATGAACGGAAAGTTAAACAGATAGTGTTTAATCTTCTCTCCAATGCCGTTAAATTTACCCCCGATGGAGGTTCTGTAACTATTGAATGTATTAAAGAAGAAAAGGAATTAATAATTCGTATTTCCGATAACGGGATTGGACTTACTCCGGAACAACAAAAAAAGCTCTTCGAACGTTTCTATCAGGTGAGTGGAGGAATTACCGCTAAAACACCGGGAACCGGCTTAGGCCTATCGTTGGCAAGACATATGACGGAAATGCACGGCGGTCGGATGTGGGTTGAAAGCGGGGGGTTGGGCAAGGGAAGTTGTTTTTCCTTTACTTTACCGTTATCAAGAATATCGGCGAAATAAAACATAAATCCTATTGCTATATAAAAAATAACAATAATAAAAATTTATTAAACAGGATGGAAAAATGAGTAAAGCTAAAATATTGGTTGTAGATGATGATGCAATTTCATTGGAATTGATGGAAGCCATGCTGGTTCCAAACGGTTATGAAATTATTACAGCCAATGATGGCTCGAAAGCAGTAGCCATTATTGTTGAACAAAAGCCGGATCTTATACTGCTGGATATTATGATGCCGGGGTTGGACGGTTATTCTACCTTAGCGAAAATCAAGGAAAATAAAACGATTTCCAAGATACCGGTAGTTATGCTTACCGCAATGGGTTATCAGCTTAATAAAGAACTTGCTTTACAAATTGGTGCTGTTGGATATATAACAAAACCAGTCGATCTGGCTGAACTGCTAAAAACTATTTCACGTTTACTGCCCGCAGTATAAAGGGTTAGACTACTTTAGATTGTGTTTTGATGAACAATTATTAAGGTCTTCGTGAGATGGAAATAATTTGACCTCTCGATAATCTAAGATATTAAAATATATACAGGGAAGGATATCTCGATGTTAACTCGAATTCAACAAAATGACATTCTCCCCGACGCAAACGTCGGGGTCTCATTAACGTGGCCATTACGGACGTATTGTCTTTTATTAGCATACTCGCCGCAAGCGGTTCGCAGGCTAAAAACCAGAATAAATCTCGTCGAGAAGATCGTAATGAATGAGAGACGGGTTATCTAAAACATGTCTTTACGCTGGAAGATATTGATTGTCCTTACATTGACGGCCGTCATGATAATTGGAGCCGTCTATGCAATATCTGAATTGACTTTTATGAAAAGCTTCCAAGTCGTAGAAAACCAGAATGCACGGAAAACGGTTGAACGTGCCGATAAAGCGCTGACCGACGATATTAATAGTTTGAATACGTTAAACCACGATTGGGCGGCGTGGAATGACACCTATTATTTTGTTCAGAACCCCGCCAAATATCAAAGCTATGCTACTGACAACCCCACGGACGTGACTTTCGCAAGCGCCAAACTAAATTATATTTTCATCATCGACAATTCGAATCAACTGGTATTCGGCAAAGGTTTTAACCTCGAGGCCGGGACAGATGTGCCGATCCCGGAGAGTTTGAACGGACAAATTTTTAATGATATCTTCACCCATCATGTTAATGTAACTGACAATGTCTCCGGGATCATTATGCTTGCGGAGGGACCACTGATGATTTCTGCCGACCCGATTATCACCAGCGAGGGGAAAGGACCGATCGCGGGTACGATTATAATGGCCAGGTATCTGGATAGCGCAGAAATCTCTGAAATGTCCGCCATAATACAATCGCCGATTTTCATCGAAAATTTGAACGCGACGGATATTCCGCCGGATTTTCAAGTCGCCCGCGCATCGCTTTCCGCCCAGAAACTTACATTCACGTATCCCATAAATACGCAGTCTATAGCAGGTTATATTCTGGTACAGGATATTTACGGGAACCCTGCCATCATCTTGAAAGCGACCATGCCTCGCGATATCTTTGCTCAAAGTGTGCGCACAATGCGCTATTTTATATTTTCGGTGTTGGGGCTTGCCATTCTGTTCGGTTTTATACTTATTTATCTCCTGAGTAAGTTTGTTCTTGCGAGAGTGAGCCAAGTTTCAGTTTACGCAAGTAATATACGAACATCCGGCGACCTTTCAAAACGCCTGAATACGACTGGGAATGATGAACTCTCTCAACTCAATCAGAATCTTAACAGTATGGTTGATACCCTGCAGCAATCGCATCAGGAACTACTGGTGAAACAGCAAGCAGAAGAGAGATTGAGACTTACCATCGAGTCCGTGTCTGAAGGCATTGCGTCAACAGATTTGGAAGGTAAAATCACGGATGTAAACGAATCGAAAGTAATGCTCCACGGTTATTCGAACAAAGAAGAGCTTCTTGGGAAACATGCCCTGGATCTGGTAAGTCCTAAAGATATATCGAAAGCCCGGGAAAATATGAAGGTAGCATTGGAAACGGGGTTTAGCCGCGGCGGGGAATATGTGATGTTGAAAAAGGACGGGAGGACGTTTATCGGCGAGCGTTCTACAGCTTTATTGAGGAATGCCGAAGGCAGACCCGTTGGGTTTGTTATTAGTACTAAAGACATTACAGACCGAAAACGTGCCGAAGAACTGTATTCGACCATCGTAGAAAAAAGCAACGATGCGATCATTATCGTTCAGGACAACATAATAAAATTTGTCAATTCCAAAATGGTCGAAGTAACCGGTTTCCCGTTGGGTGAGACTGTGGGTAAACCAATGACCGAAATCCTTTCGCCAAAGTACCGTTCGATAATTCTTGATAGACATATCCGCAGGATTCGCGGCGATTCAATTCCGGACAAATATGAAGCCGAAATTATTTCCCATGATGGGGAAATAATACCTGTTGAAATAAGTGTAAGCGTTATCCAATTTGACGGGAAGCCGGCTACTGTATCCATAGCGCGGGATGTCAGAGAGCGCATGCTTGCTCAGGAAAAGTTGAAAGTGTCAGAGGAAAAATATTCCACCATTGTCGAAAAAGGTAATGACGGTATTGTGATTTTGCAAAATGGTGTAATTAGATTTGCCAACTCCCGGGTACAAAGTCTCTCCGGTTTTACCATTGAAGAGACCATAGGAAGATCGTTCGTTGATTTTGTTTCTGAGCAGTTCCGGCCGCTCGTTATTGAAATGTATAGAAGAAGAACGACCGGTGAAGAAGTGCCGGGAAGATATGAGATAGCAATATCGAATAAAGACGGTAAGGAAATACCGGTGGAAGTAAATGCCAATCAGATTGATTTTGAAGGTAAACCGGCAGATCTGGCGATTATCAGGGACATTACAGAACGCAAGCGGGCTGAAGAAGAGCAGAAACTATCGGAACAAAACTTCCGCAACTCTCTGAATAATTCACCAATGGGCGTTACCATCGCTGATTTAGAGTTTAACACAGTATATGCGAATCAAACATTTCTGGATATCTTTGGCTACGAAAATTTCGACCAGGTGAAAGCAAGTCCACCGCAGGAACATTACACTCATGATACATATGTCGAATATCTACTTCGTAAAGAACAGAGATCACGAGGCGAGACAAACCCGGATAATATAGAAATCGAAGTTATACGCAAAGACGGTTCAATTCGACATTTGCAGATTTTTCTCAAGCATGTGTTATGGGACGGAAAACAGCAGTACCAGACTCTTTACAACGACATCACCGAGCGCAAGCAAGCGACCGATCAGCTAGCCAGGCTTAATGAAGAGCTTAAGTCCTTCAATATACAGTTGGAGACGAAAGTAGAAGAGCGGACGAGACAGCTTGAAGAAGCAGTCAGTATTGCCGAAGCTTCGAATCAGGC
>Ga0224523_1001190_pt1 | contig 11547 bp, 6 predicted proteins | sample CFST50metaG_FD_182732 | JGI IMG/M metagenome (GOLD analysis project Ga0224523, IMG submission 182732) | Peat soil microbial communities from Stordalen Mire, Sweden - C.F.S.T50 | ecosystem: Environmental > Terrestrial > Soil > Wetlands > Peat | place: Sweden: Norrbotten County, Stordalen Mire...
AAGTGCTCAGGTGGTCCTAAACATTGATTACAAGCCAGGATTCACAGGTGGGGCAGCCTTACCGCAATACTTTAAACAACAGTGTGGCAAAGGATTGATCACTTTGGGCGACTGGTCGTTGTTGGATGGACTGAAAGCCTACTCGGGAGGAGCCTGGTACCGGAAAACCATCAATATCAATGCTGCTGATCTGAAAAATCAACTTGAGATTGACTTAGGTGATCTGGTCTCTTCGGCTCAACTCTTTGTCAATGGTCAGAGTGCTGGCATTAAACTGACTCCTCCCTGGAAATTCAATATCACCAAACTGGCCAAAGCCGGAGAGAATAAGGTTGAAGTATTACTCTACAACACTTTGTCAAACAACTACACAACCATTCCAACCAAATATCGGGGAGAAATAAAATCGGGTTTGATTGGACCGGTTAAATTACTTATTGCAAAATAATATCAACTAAAAAAAAGCACCAATCTGCCATAAGCCATACCATGTAACTATTCTAATTATTTATCTTTACCGAATACAAATGAAGAAATAAGAATTTCAATGAAAAGGAAAATTAAAATCTCACTGTTTTTGTGCTTTTTGATTTGCACATTTTCAAATGTTCATGCTCAAAAAAACACTGAAGACCGGTATGTTGGCATCATAAAAGATAATATCTACAAAGATTATAAACTGATGTATCGAAAAGGTGCAGGCGCGCTAAAATATTCATTTCTTACACCAGGGAGTAAACAATACAGCAATGTTTTATGGGATTGGGATTCATGGCTAAGCGACATTGCCTTGCGGCAGATTCTGACAGATGTTGGCACCGAAAAAGATTCACAAGAGGCAGTAGAATATGAACAAGGATGCGTACTTAACTTTCTAAGCTACGGAAACTGGACCGGTTATATCCCCATTGTTATCTCTGAAGACTCAAAAATAAAGGAGAATAAACCTGAAGATATCTATAAAGTGAACATGCACAAACCCGTGCTGGCACAACATGCAGCATTTTTGACCAGAAACCGGAAAGGCAATGCAGAATGGATAAGAGAAAGTTTCTTTCAGCTTCAGGCGTTTGTGAATAATTACAAGATACATCATCGTGATAAAGCTACAGGTCTCTATTATTGGCAAACCGATGTGGCAATCGGTGTCGATAACGATCCTTGTACCTTCTTCCGTCCTAATGGAAGCTCAGCATCTATATTTTTGAACTGTTTGATGTATAAAGAGCTAAAAGCAATGGTATATCTGGCTGGTTGTCTGAACCTTGCCGAAGTAGGCCAGGAGTTTGCCCAGGACGCAGAGCAACTCAAAACAGCCATACAAAAAAATTGTTGGGACGAGCGCGACGGATTCTACTACAGTGTAGATTTGAATTTACGTCCTGTCACCAATGAACCCGACCATACCCTTGGCAAAACAATGATCATTCATGCCGGCTACCCCCGCGATTATGATTGTCTGATACAACGTATAGAAGTCTGGTCTGGTTTTATGACGATGTGGGCAGGTATTGCGACACCGGAACAGGCAACAAGAATGGTCAAAGAACATTACCTTAATCCTAAAACATTCAATTCTCCCTCCGGAGTGCGGACCCTCTCGAAAATGGAGAAAATGTACAGTGTTCGTTCGAGCGCTAATCCGTCAAACTGGAGAGGACCCATCTGGGGAATATCTAATTACATGGTATTTAAAGGGATGGTAAAATATGGTTTCACCACCGAAGCTACTGGACTGGCAAATAAAACCATCACCCTTTTTGGTAAAGATTTCGAAACTTGTGGAGCACTTCATGAATATTATGAACCTGAAACAGGAGAACCCTTGTTAAATAAAGGTTTTCAAAATTGGAACTATTTGGTAGCCAATATGATTGCCTGGAAAGAAAAACGACAGGTCATCGAAGAATTTTAATAAAGAAATTACTTTTGAAAACAAATAGCTTATTCCATTTAATTATTATTAAAAACTTTATGGCAACCCGAATCCCAAATGCGTTGGTTTATAAAATCTCCGCCCTATTACTTTTCACTTTTTGCACTATTTTAATCTATGCTCAGGATACCATAAGGATAAGTGATTATGGATTAAAACCCAATACGCATGAGAATGCAGTACAAATTGTTCAAAAGGCTTTAGCTTTTTCTAAAAACAAAAATAATCCCGTAATTGTCTTTCCGAAAGGTCGCTATGATTTTTGGCCGCAATATGCTATTGAAAAATTGTATTATGAATCAAATACCGATGTCATTCCATTGCGGCGATGCGCGATTCTTATTCAGAACATGAAGAATCTTACAATAGATTGTAAAGGATCTGAATTTGTCTTTCACGATAGAATTCAACCATTTACTGTTGATAAAAGTGAAAATATCGTCATTAAAAATGTAAATATTGACTGGGATATCCCCTTGACAGCACAGGCGGAAATCTTAGACGTAACTGATAAATATATAGATCTATCAATTAATGTATTAGAATCACCATATACCATTGAAAAGGGGAAACTTTTCTTCATTGGCGAGGGTTGGAAAAGCCGGTGGGGTGGCGAGATGGAGTTCGATCACGACACAAAACTTATTGTTCCTCAAACAGGCGATGCAGGTTGTTTAGGAGATGGTTCTCAGAACTATACAGCAGAGAGTTTGAAGTATGGAGTAGTGCGGCTTAACTATGCCTTTAAACGTAAACCTGCAAAAGGAAATTACCTGGTGCTTCGACATAGTAAAAGAGAACATGCCGGAACGTTTATAACCGACAGTAAAAATATCACCATCGAGAGAATGAATATGTACAATAATGGAGGATTAGGAATATTGTCTCAATACTCTGAAAACCTATTATTCAAAAACACAAACTGCATTCCAAATAGCAGCAAAAACAGAATATTATCAGGACATGATGATGGATTTCATTATTCAAATTGTAAAGGACAAATTACTGTAGATAGCTGCAGGTTTCAGGCGCTGATGGATGATCCGATTAATGTACACGGGACATGCGTTAGGGTGATGGAGAAAAAGAGTGAAAAAACATTGGTTTGTAAATTCATGCATCAGCAAAGCATTGGTTTTATCTGGGCCCGGGCTGGCGAAAAGATAGGATTTATTGAGAATGAAGCTATGAATACTTTTGGAACCGGTGTAGTGGAGTCGTTTAAATCCATCTCTCCCGAGTTATTTGAGATAACGTTTAAAGAAGCTATTCCTGCGGCATTGGTCGTTGGTAATGCCATTGAAAATTTAACATGGACTCCGGATGTAGAAATAAAGAATAGTTTTTTTGGAAGTAACCGTGCAAGAGGAATCCTCATGTCGTCACCCGGTAAGGTGATTATAGAGAACAATACATTTGAGAGTAGTGGATCGGCTATTTTGATAGCGGGAGATGCAAACGGATGGTATGAATCAGGAGCAGTCACAGATGTATTAATTCGCAATAACACGTTTAACGATCCCTGCTTAACATCTATGTATCAATTCTGTGAAGGTATCATAAGTATTTATCCTGAAATCCCGAAAATTGATGTAAATAAACCATTTCACAGAAACATAAGGATCGTAAACAATGTATTTCATCCTTTTGATTTCCCTGTTCTTTATGCCAAATCAGTAGATGGTTTATCATTCGTTGGAAACAAACTGATTCGTAGTAATCGTTTTGAACCATTCCATTACAGAAAGGCCACTTTCACTTTTGAATCATGTTTAAATGTTGAAGTCGCTAATAATCTGTTTGAAGGAGAGATTTTAGGCAAGAACATCAAATTAATTAATACACTTGCTAAAAATCTGAAGTGTGACAAAAAGCAAGGGCTGTCAATAGAAAAATAAATTGGAGCTCCGATCATTTCTAAAAACCATGCTTTTCCTGAAGCTTTATTTAACGACAATCAGAAATAGGATATCAAAAAAAGTAGTTAATTAAATTGTTTTATATCATATCAATATGATGGTCAAAGGGATTCACAAAGTCATTATCGCTATTATTATTTTCAACTTTTTGGGATTTACTCAGATGTCCATGGCTCAGGAGAAGGGCACTTCCCGATGGAGTATTCCTTTTAATGATAACTGGCAATTTAAGAAAGATGAAACACGCAGAGATGTAGCTTTAAGTGAACTAAAATGGAGTCTGGTTCAAATACCTCATACCTGGAATGCGACAGATATTCAGTCAGGCAATGGATTTTATGCCGGGGATGCTTTTTATAGAAAAGAACTGTTTGCAGATCAGGCCTGGAAAGAAAAAAGAGTATTTATCCGGTTTGAAGGCGTTGGCTCAGTTGCACAATTGTATGTTAACGATAAACTAATCGGACAACATAAAGGATCTTTCTCAGCTTTTGCTTTTGATATTTCCTATGCATTGGACTATGGCAAGAAAAACACTATTGAGGTAAGAGTCAATAATCAGGAACGCGAAGATGTAATTCCTATCAATAATCGACTGTTTCCAATTTATGGTGGCATCTATCGTCCTGTCTCTCTTATTATTACCAATAAAATAAATATCGCTGTTATCGATTATGCTTCACCGGGTATTTATATAAAACAAAAGAACGTTTCTTCAGAATTGGCTGATATTCAGGTTTTGGCAAAAATTGAAAACAAACAGGAACAACCAAAAGTACTTACATTATCTACAACCGTTTACGATGAAGATAAAAAAATCGTGAAACAGTTTGATGAAAAAATCAATGTTAAGCCACAAGGGATGCAGCAGTTTTTATCTTCCTTCACTTTAAGCAAACCTCATTTATGGAAGGCCAAGAATGACCCGTACTTATACAACCTGGTCACCCGTATTAAAGATGGCAATGAGATATTAGACGAAGTGTCACAACCACTGGGCGTTCGTAAATTTGAGTTGAAACCCGGGTTGGGATTCTTTTTAAATAATGAACCTTACAGGCTGTTCGGAGTATGCCGGCATCAGGACTTTTTGGGAAAAGGAAATGCTTTATCCAATGAACAACATGCCGAAGATCTCAATCTGATTCGTGAAATAGGTGCAACCTCGATTCGTTTTGCTCATTATCAACAAGCAGAATATCTCTATTCAAAATGTGACAGCATAGGCTTTGTAATATGGGCCGAGATACCTTTTGTCAATGCCGTATCGGGTAAAGAATCTGATAATGCGAAACAACAATTAACTGAATTGATAAGGCAGAATTTCAATCATCCTTCAATCTATGTTTGGGGAGTACACAACGAAGTATATGGTAAAACCCCTGGTGATTATACAGCTGTTTTGACCAGAGAACTCAATGATATTGTAAAAACTGAAGATCCCGACAGATATTCGGCAAGTGTGAGTGGTTATGGAGAAATGAATCGTCCAACTAATCTCAATACCGATATTCAAGGTATGAACAGATATTATGGATGGTACGAAGGAAAAGCTCCTGATCTGGAAGAATGGGTAAAAGGGCTGGAAAACCGGTATCCTGATAATCTGGTCATGTTAACAGAATATGGTGCAGAAGCCAATATTAACCAAAATCAGGAAGACCTGGGCGATAGTATTCCTTTATCAAACGGGCAGTCTTTCCCTGAGAACTATCAGACCCGGCTTCACGAAATACAATGGGGAATAATTGAAAAGCATCCCTATCTTGGAGCATCCTTCGTATGGAATATGTTTGATTTTGCAGTCCCCTTGTGGTCCAATGGTTCAGTTCCTGCTCGCAATATGAAGGGGCTGGTGACTTTTGACCGGAAACAGAAAAAAGATGCTTTTTATTGGTATAAAGCTAACTGGAACAAGGAGCCGATGGTCTACATTTCAGACAGACGGATGGATAAACGTAAAAATGCAATAACAAATATTACCGTTTATTGTAATGCAGGACAACCCACACTTTATCTAAATGGAACGAAAATAACTACATTTAAACAAGGTACAACACGTGTTCACTTTATCTTTGAAAACGTAAAATTGAAAAAAGGTGTAAATGTCATCAAAGCAGTAGGCCAATCTGAGAATAAAACTATCGAAGATAGTGTCAAATGGAGTTTGGTTGAATGATTTAAAAAATATTGAGAATGAAAAAAAGTATATATATCATCTTTATTTGTCTCCTGGCTGCCACATCTCTTATGGCACAAAAGGAACCAATAAAAACAAATAAAGTCATATTAAAATATGGTGCACAGACCTTCGCACCTCGTCAGGACTCAGCGATGTTAAAATGGAGAAGTAACCGTTTTGGGCAGTTTATCCATTTCGGACTCTATGCTATTCCCGGTGGTGTTTGGAAAGGTAAAACATATAACTATGCGGCAGAGTTTTTGAAGTCGAGTGCAAAAATCCCAACTTCAACATGGGATTCATTGATGTACAAGTTTTCACTGCCGAAGTTTAATCCGACAGAGTGGGCAAGAATGGCGAAGCAGATGGGTGTGAAATATATGACGATAACCACAAAACATCACGAAGGATTTTGCTTATGGCCAACGAAATACACTGACTTTAACATCAGTAACACACCATTTAAAAGGGACTTATTGAAAGAAATAGTTGATGCCTACAATAAAGAAGGGATTGATGTCAATTTTTATTATTCGGTCTTGGATTGGCATAATCCCTATTGGAGATATGACATTAAAAATTCAGCCGATAGTGTAGCAATGAAAAATTATCTGCAATATGCTTACAACCAATTAAAAGAGCTGGCATTAAGATATCCGACAGTGAAGGGGTTTTGGTTTGATGGGACATGGGATAATTCAGTCAAGAAAAATGGTAAGTGGACCTATGAAGTTGAGAAAATGCTTAAGTCAGTTCGTCCCGGAATAATTGTCAACAGTCGTTTAAGAGCAGATGACTTCGGATCACGTCATCGTGACACCAATGGTGATCTGATGGGCGATTATGAATCCGGCTATGAAAGACGTCTTCCAACACAATCAGATCTGGAGAAAGTCCTAAAGAATGACTGGGAAGCATGTATGACAATCCCTGAAAACCAATGGGGCTATCATAAAGACTGGAGTTTGAGTCACATCAAATCAAGTGATGAATTAATTGAAATGTTGGTTAAAGCAACTTCGATGAGTGGAAACTTTCTTTTGAACTTTGGACCGAGTGCTGAAGGAGTATTTAGACCAGAGGAACAAAAAATAGCATCTCAGATTGGTGATTGGATGAAGCTGAATAGCATGGCAATATATAATTGCGGATATGCAGGGCTTGAAAAACAAGATTGGGGATATTTCACAAAGAACAACAATTCGAATAAATACTACATGATTGTCGTTAATCGACCCGTTACTGATAAATTAAGAGTTAAATTAGAAAAAGGAGAGGGCATGTCAGGAATAAAAATGATGGGTTCACCTAATGTGAAGCTCACGGTTGAAGATCTGAACAATCAGGAATTTTTCATTCAACTACCCCCTATTAAAGAAAATCATGCTTTTGTCATTGAATTGGAGATAAGCACGAAAGATAATTTGAAACCGAATACCTATCAAAAGCCACTGACCTGACAAGATCAAAATATCATGCAGATTGTAATCCCATAGTACTTGTTTGTATGGTGTTTAGGCGACCCTTTTGGTCGCCTTTTTCCATCCAGGGAAAATCTGTTTGCACATTTGGAAATTGGAATCAAACCAATTCAAAATAAATTGAGGGCAATTTTTATCTGGCGCCATTTACTCTCGTTATAAAAGCGTCTGCCAGATATAATGCTCCGGGATTTTCATAAAACCTTTAAACTCTTTCAATTTGAATTTAATTTCTTTTACTAGTTCCTGATATTCTTTTTCATTTATCATCTTTCCTTTGGTTGGAGGTTTTAATTCCTCCTCTTTTACTTCACCTGGGGTAACTTTTGTTGCAAACCAGGTTGTATGTAAACGGGGTATTGCAACACCTAATATCATACCCGGTAAACCGGTAAATGATTCCGGTCCACCCGGAAACAGGATCTTATCACTATAAAATGCCACCACATAGATAGAATCCATAATAATAGCCGTTGCCTTACGGCATTGAAAACCTGCTATCTCGCGTGTATCTGAAGTTATCTTCCATTTAATTGTTCGCAATGTGTCATTGATCAGATACTCATTGTCAATAATCTGTTTGATGCTTTTTTCGGAACGATTGTTCAAGTTAATGTACTTAGTATTTCTTTCTGCTAAACCAAAATAAAAGAAATAAATTGGAGTTTCTTTACTTCCTTCTTCCGGCATGTAAAGTGATTCTCGCCCCTTAAACCTGTATTCAAAGTTTTGCGTTTTGAATGAAGTATCTATCTTGGTTGGGTTAAAGCCCGAATTCAACCATGCAGCAATATTCTCTCTTCTTTCAAAAACTATTTTACCACTTAAAATAACGTTGTTTTCCTCTTGAGCACACAGTAGGTTATATGGGAAAACTCCCAAAAGCAAGTATAGCATTATTTTTTTTGTCATTTGCATTATAGTTGTTTTAAAATCTGCATATATAAAGAACTTTTGTTGAATTTAATGGTCATAATGACTTAACCCATTTTATAACATTCCGTTCATGTTTCCCATCATACCTGGGGCTCCGGTAGTTCCTTTTTTAGAAAAGTTCCATGTTAATGAAAAGGTGAAATACTGAGTGACGATATGATAGGTCTGTTCTGTAATATAGTCACCACTCACATTGCGCGAAAACCCTTTTCGTTGATTAAAAATATCATTGGCTGTAAATTTAGCTGTAAATGCATTCTTCTTATCCAGTTTTCGGACTACAAAAAGATCCCATATTATTTCGCTTCTGTTGTTGTCAAAAGCATCTATCTTCTCACGAAAACTTACCCCCAGTTGGTTGTTTAACTTAAAACTCCAGGGTAGGTTAATCTCTGAATCGCTATCGAAATTATAGGTCCAGTAATTAATCTGCCGGTTTGTAAGAATCGATGAACTTGAAGTAGTATGGGTTGCAGTGGCGTTGAATATGATCAGTTGTTCTTTCTTTTTAATGGTTGTTGAAAATCGGATAGTATTGTTAAAATTTTCAGTATTGTTTTTCACACCATTAATAAAATTGACATTTTTTGAAAGTGCTGTATTTCCACCAACAGATATGCTAAAAATAGATTTAGGAATGCGTATACCATAATTTATATTGGCTGACAATTTATTGTTGCCATTTACATTTATAGGGTAAGTGTTTCTACGTCCGTCACTCAGAATTTCATAATAGGAAGTTATTGCATTTTCAGTAGTTGAAAAGTTTAATGATCCTGAAAAACTTTTTTCCTGAATTACTTTAAAACTGTTCCAGTTAAGAGAAATACTTTGGTTTAACGATGGCTTAAGATTCGGATTACCACTTTGAATATTTAATGGATCATTATTGGTTTTTATTGGTTGAAGCTGATCGATAGTAGGTTGTGTAGTTCCGCTATTGTAGTTCATTTGAATCTTTTTTGATGGTGATATAGAATAAAACAAATTCACAAACGACCGCCAGTTGAGATAACTTCTTTTTAATACTGTATTATCAATTTTATTGTTTTGATTACTGGTTGTGGGGTTTAAATTAAAGGATAACGAACTGTTGATTTTTTTATGCACATAACTGAGTTGAGTTCCGGTTGTTTGATTGACAGTGTTATAACTGTAGGTATTACTAAAAGTGTTGCTGGCTATTGAATAGTTGCCCAATGCATCTTTATCAAAAGCATTAGTTGCAGTATAATTAAAACTGTTGTTATAACCATAGGTTAAAGTAAAAAATAGCTCTTTACTTATGGGTAAAGTGTAGTTTATAGAAGCATTCAAAAACGAACTGCTATTATTGCTTTTCTTAAATTGATCAACCGTATCTGATCTGCTTATATTTCCATTCTTATCATAAAATGTAGTGGGTGAATACAGGTAATTTTCTGAACTGTTTTGTAAGAAGTTGGCATTGAGAGAAAAAAAGATACTTTGACTCTTTTTGATTCGATGGGTCCATAAAATACCGATAGTGGCATTGCTATTGCTTCCATCATTATGTGAATTATTTATACTCTCGTTGATGGGCTTATTGTCAGAAGAATAGGTGTTGCTGTTAGAACTGCTCATCGATTTTTGATCTGATTTACTTGCTGATATGTAAACATTAATTCCAGTTCCTGGCTTCTTCCCCTGACTTTGAATTTGGGTAGATATGTTTTGAGACATGTTTTCATTGATGTTGTTATGGCTATTAAAATTATTCAATACCGTATCAGAAAGTAATTGTTGCGACAGGGTCGTACCGTTTGATATTGATTTGTTATGTCTTACCCCATAATTTCCACTCAACAAAACTTTGCCTTTGTTCCAGCTATTTGAAAAATTACTTGTTGCATCCCACGAAGTTGAACTGGCAGATGTACCAGCACTGTTTTGCATATTTGCATATATTGCCATTAATAATGTTCCATCAAAAATATTAAGTGTTCCTTTATTATTGTATTGGTTTTGGGTGCCTATGCCGGCATTTAGTACTCCAAAAAAGTTATGCTTCTTGTCTTTTTTTATCTCCAGGTTGATTGTTTTAGATCTGTTGCCATCATTGATACCCGTTAACTCTTCCTGCTTACTTTTCTTATCGAATACCTGAACCTTATCCACAATGTCTGCTCTGAGGTTTTGAGAGGTAGTAGTAGGATCCTGACCAAAAAACTCCTCACCGTCGACCAATATCTTTTCCACTTTTTGACCTTGAGCAGTGATCTCACCTTTTCTGTCAACAGTAATTCCCGGTAGTCGTTTTAACAGATCTTCTACAGTAGCGTTGGGTTGAACAGCAAATTTATTGGCAAGGTATTCCACTGTATCACCTTTCATACTAACAGCAGCCTGTGCTTTGATGATGACCTCCTGCAGTAAACGAGCCTTTTGTGTAAGAAAAAGGGTGTCCATGTTAACAATGCCTCCTGCTTTTAACACTACTTTTTCTGTATAATCTGCATACCCCACATGTGTCAGCAATAATATCATATTGCCTTCAGGTAAATGATCAATTTCAAAATACCCCTTCTCATTACTTAAAGCAAAATTTACAAGGGTAGAATCAGACGATTTCAATAAAGAAACCACAACATATTGAGGGTAAGTTTTATTAATGGTATCTTTCACATATCCTTTTATCACCGCGGTCTGACTCTGCGCACTTTTTGTTCCAGATAACAGCATGAATATGAATAAAAAAATAGAAAAAGATTGAAGTTTTAGTTTACATTTTTGAAATTTGTAAGAGTGCTCCATAAGGTCTAAAATATGTTTATAAATCAAAGGAATAAAAGAGGGCAACCGTAACTTATTTCATTTAAATCCAACCTTGTGTGTAACAATACCAATAAACAAATATAGCCCAACAAAAAAATGAACCAATTAGTTTATACTTTCTATTCTTTACTAAAGTCAATAACATAGCTATAGGACCGACTATGCAAGGGATTCTGATTGGGAAAGGACCCTTAAGTAAGAATCCTAAATAAAAGCAGAAAAGAGCTACAAGAATTATAATCCAATCAATTAGTTGAATATTCTTAAGAAATTGTATTATAGTGGTAAATGTTATTT
>Ga0224523_1001191_pt1 | contig 11543 bp, 10 predicted proteins | sample CFST50metaG_FD_182732 | JGI IMG/M metagenome (GOLD analysis project Ga0224523, IMG submission 182732) | Peat soil microbial communities from Stordalen Mire, Sweden - C.F.S.T50 | ecosystem: Environmental > Terrestrial > Soil > Wetlands > Peat | place: Sweden: Norrbotten County, Stordalen Mire...
GGAATCTCTTACAAAAGACGATAATGTCGATTTCCTGAAAGAAATAAATATTTCATTTTTTGCTATCGATGAAGCACATTGCATTTCAGAATGGGGGCACGATTTTCGCCCGGAATACCGCAGGTTAAGACCTATCATTGAAGCCATCGAAAAGAAAGTTCCGATCATTGCCCTTACGGCTACAGCTACGCCAAAGGTTCAGCTTGACATCCAAAAGAACCTGAGCATGGTAAATGCTAATATCTTCAAATCATCATTTAACAGGCCAAATCTATATTACGAAGTAAGACCAAAAGCCGAAGACGTAAATAAAGAAGTTATTAAATTCGTAAAACAACATCACGGGAAATCGGGTATCATTTATTGCCTCAGCCGTAAAAAAGTTGAAGAGCTCGCAGAAACCTTACAGGTAAACGGAGTTAAAGCACTGCCATATCATGCAGGACTGGATTCGCAGACCCGAGTTATCAACCAGGACAAATTTTTAATGGAAGAAGTGGATGTCATTGTTGCAACAATAGCATTCGGTATGGGCATTGACAAACCTGATGTTCGCTTTGTGATACACTACGATATGCCCAAAAGCCTTGAAGGGTATTACCAGGAAACAGGTCGTGCAGGAAGAGATGATGGCGAAGGCAATTGCATCGCATTTTATAGCTATGACGATATTCAGAAACTTGAAAAGTTCATGAAAGGCAAGCCTGTTGCTGAACAGGAAATTGGCGGACATCTTTTACTTGAAGTTGTTTCATATGCTGAATCATCCGTTTGCCGCAGGAAACAATTATTACATTACTTCGGAGAAGTTTACCCGCAGGAAAATTGTCAGAATTGCGATAACTGCCTACATCCCAGAACAAAATTCGAAGCGAAAGAATATGTTGTTACATTGCTTGAAACCGTTCTTGCTATCAAACAACTTTTCAAAGCGAAACATGTCATCAATGTTCTTATCGGAAAAAATTCCGCAACTATAAAAGCATGCAAGCACAACAAACTTGAAGTGTTCGGAAGAGGCTCCGATAAAGATGAAAGATTTTGGAATTCCATAGTCCGTCAGACTCTCATTGAACGATTACTTTTAAAAGATATTGATAATTATGGTTTACTTAAATTAAGTAAAGAAGGAATGGATTTTATTGACAATCCCCAATCCATCCTAATGACACTCGACCATGATTACGAAAATGGAACCGATGATGATTTCTTTTCAGCCGGCGGACAAAAGACAAGTGCTACCGATAAAATTCTTTTTGCATTATTAAAAGATCTTCGCAAAGAAATTGCAAAAAAACAAAACCTCCCTCCTTTTGTTATTTTTCAAGACCCTTCGCTTGAAGACATGGCGATTCAATACCCGGTTACAATTGAAGAATTAAAACAAATAACCGGAGTAGGATCCGGGAAAGCAGTTAAATTCGGGAAGCCATTTGCAGAACTGATAAAGCAATATGTTGAAGAAAATGAGATCGAACGACCAATTGATATGGTTGTAAAATCGGTGGTAAATAAGTCTGGTATCAAGGTTTATATTATTCAGAACATCGACAGGAAAATAGGGCTTGATGATATTGCACTTGCAAAAGGATTAACCTTTGACGACCTGCTTTCTGAAATTGAAAGCATTGTTGCTTCGGGAACAAAAATTGATATTAGTTATTACCTCAACGAAATAATTGATAAAGATAACCAGGCTGAAATTTTTGATTATTTCAAACAAGCTGAATCCGATTCAATTGAAAACGCAATTATTGAATTAGGCGAAAATGTTTATTCTGCTGATGAAATAAGAATGGTGCGAATCAAATTCATGTCCGAAATGGGTAATTAATCATTTTGGTCTTTCAAATTTTAATTCTGCATTCTGAACTCTGAATTCTTTATTATTTTATATTAAATTTTATCATGTCAATTTCTATTTGTTTATTTTTGCATTTCATTTAATAAAATAATTTTATGGAAAATATAACGACCAACGAATCTCCCGTTAAAAATACGAATGAGGAAAAATGCTGTGATCATAAAAATTGCAAATGTTGTTTGAATCTTACTCTTAATATCATTACAATAATTGGAGTGATCGTTTTATTTATTCTCTATTTCACAGGAAAATCAGGCAAAAAGCAACTTTCAAAAAAAATGAATAACTCTTCATTGGTCATTGGATTCATTAATTCCGACTCTTTGATGAAAAATTATGAGCTTGTTAAAACAGTTAAAGATTCTTTTGGAGCCAAACAAAAAATAGCCGAAGATAATTTTGGAATCCAGCAAAAAGCCTTTGAATCTAGGGTTGCCGATTACCAGTCGAAAATGAAATCAAACGCACTTTCAATAACACAAGCTCAAGTTACCGAAAAAGAACTTTCGCAGGAACAGGAAAAATTAATGGCACTCAAAGATGAACTTACACAAGAGCTTTCAGCAGAAGAATTAAAAATGAGTACAATGATCCAAGATACTATCGTAAGCTTCATTAAAAAATTCAATAAGAAATACAACTATGATTATATCTTAGGTTTTTCAAAAGGAGGCGGTATCTTATACGCCAACGACAGCCTTGATATTACAAAGGATATTCTAAAAGAATTAAATAAAGATTATAAGAAAAAATAATTTCGACAAATAGAATCATTTCCGAATATGAAATAGCCATGAGCAATGAATATAACAACAACTGAAAATGATTATTTCATGGCGTATTCCATGTGACCTTTAAAAACAAACAACCACACATGAAAAAAATCATCTGCCTGTTTATCCCGCTGACTCTGGTTCTTGCTTGTAATCAGGTAAAGAAATTTAAAGTTGTTGAAGAATCATTTCCCGACGGTTCCCCAAAAGTTGAAAAATATTATAAAGGCGATTCAACAAACAAGGAAATGGTCAAAGAGATCAGGTATTATCCCAACAAAAAGGAACAATTGGAAGGGGAATATAAAGACAACAAAAGAGATGGCAATTGGGTTTATTATTACGACAACGGGAATAAATGGAGCGAAGGCTCTTTTGTGAATGGGCTTGATAACGGTAAAAGGACCGCTTATTTTGAGAACGGGAAAGTTCGTTACGAAGGTTATTACAACAATGGGAAAAAAGTGGGTATCTGGAAATTTTGGGATGAAGGAGGGAAACTTCAAAAAGCCATTGATTTCGATAAAACCGACACTACTTCTACAAAACTATGATGTGTGATCAACAATGATCAGCCATTTGCCTTTTATTTTTTTCCAAAGCAAAGTATAATAACCCGAAAGCATATCACGTTTTCTTTCTAATTTCCAACTGCCTGTAACCATTATAAGGTTCCATTTTAATTTATACATTTTGATATCTGCAAATGTCAGAACACCCATAGATTCTTTATCGGGATATGATTTTTTATAATGTTGCAAAGTGATTTCCCATCCGTATGATACGCCCGATTTTCCTATAAATTTTAAAGAATCCGAACGCCAGTAATAACCCATATAACCATCTAAATCGGCATTATTCCATGCTTTCTGCTGGGCATTCATTGCCTCCTGAATTTTATTTTCGTTTTTGTTTCTTTGTGAAAAAGCAGATAATTGAAATAAAATAAAAAAAGTCATTGCAAAAAAACTTGTTTTCATAAAATCAATATTTGAAAAGCAAACTTAATAAAAAGGATGGATTTATTGAATGACAATTTTTTCGATGTGTCTTTCTTGCCCTGCAGTTATGATCAAGTAATAAACTCCGCTATTTAAGGAATTAGTTACTGGTATTGAAAACGATTTATTAAACAAATATTCTGAAAGTTTTTGGTCAGTCAAAGTATAAATGGAAGCTGTATAATTTTCATTCACACCATTCGATAAAACAATATTTATATTATCTCCTTTCCTCACCGGATTAGGGAATACGGAAATGTCATTAACGAGAGATGAATATTTCACACTTGTTATCATTGAATAATTAAACCCACCATTAAAATCTGTCTGCTTTATCCTGTAATAATTAGTTCCTTCGATGGGATTGTTATCTTTATAATTATACTCTAAAACCGTATTGCTGTTACCGGCTCCTTTAATATTTGAAAGAGAAGTAAATCTTTTTCCGTCTATTGACCTTTCAACTGTGAAATAATTATTATTGATTTCAGAGGCCGTAGACCAAGATACGTTTACATTGTCATTATCAACAGTAGCTTTCACATCAAGAAACTCTACAGGTAAAGAAGGAACTATGTCAAATTTAAACCCATTTAGCACGCTCAGTTCATAACCATTCCACCATGTATTCATTGTTCTTTCATTCCCAAAGTTATATGGCCAGCTATGACCGGTAAGAAGAGAACCGTCAATATTCACAGTACCTCCGGAAAAATTTGAATCGTCCCAGTATAATACACATAAGCCTGTCGATGGTCTTATCCTGTTCACAATATAACCATTAGGATGAGTTTCCGGATCATACAGCGGTAAATGCGTTGTGCCTGATGCAAAGCTGGACAATACCGATACCGTTGCCCCGCCCGTAACATAATTACCAAAACCGTCTTTTTCATTCCAAACAATGGTATCTAGTCCTGCATGCACCGGCTGAACCAAAATGACATCTGCTGAATTGGACTGGTAACCCGCAATTCCATTTAGATCAAGCACTATCTGGACAATACCTGCCTGTGAAATATTTACTGTAAACAGGACAGGTTGCCCGTAAACAGGTGTACCTATCACAGTTAAATTCTGGACCACAGCAGGAATAGTTCCTGATGGGTATGCATTAATATCGGGGTTATTCAGGAATACTTTAAACTGAGGGCGCGTTGAATTCCCTGCAATTGATTTTCTGTTCTCATTATTTCCTCCGGGTGAATTCCCGGGACCTGTGCTATTACAAGCTACTGTAAAGCCATAAGGCTCTATCCCATTAAAATCAATTTGTGAAACATACCCATCATCGGTTAACACATACATCTTCCCGTTATATCCATTATCATACGACAACGTGCTTAAATCCCAGCAATACGACCATAATCTCCCGGGTATTATTGTTGTTCCATTCGCGACCGTTATATCAAAAAGATCAAAGTGATATGCAGTTGTAGTGCCCTGGTAGCTGGTTGTAAATTCAATATAGAAATCGCCGTTTGTCTGAGGTGTAAAGGTAATCGGTGTGTATCCGCTGCCTGTAAGGCCTATGATGGGGCCGGCAACTGCCTTTGAATACCATTTGATATAACCGCTGCCCGATGAAGGTATCGTTTTCCGGAAAGGTGATGTTGTGGGATATACCACGATACCGCTGGGATTAACTATTCTGAAGGTTGCCGTCTCTGATCCAGCCTGAACATGGTTAAAGCCCAAATAAATTTTTTCATGAACATAATCACTGATATGAATATAAAGACGATTGAATGGGTCGGTATTTGATTCTAAAGCAAATGGTCTTCCCATATCGTTTATTTGTACTACTCCAAATTTTGTTGAATCAGGTCTGAACTGTTTTGTCCCTTCTGCATTCGCAGCTATATTCAGCAAAACAATCTGTAAAAAGAGAGGAATGATTGCCCTAATTGTTAATGTGTCAAAAGTTAGCCCTCATGGTTTATTGTTTTTTTATTGTTCTTTTGCGTTTACTACAATATACAACATTTTTTTGTAAAAGTCAATAAAATAGGGCGTTTTCTGGTGAATAGCATTGCGATTTTCACAAACAATATTTTTAAGTCGACGAATATCGATTTGCTATTTTTTTAAAGAAAACAAAAAGCAGAAAAATTACCATTCAGGGAAAAAAGAATCTATATCGCGCCTTTCTTTTTTCGTGGGACGTCCGGCGCCTCTTTCTCTTTTTACAAAAGAAACTTCTTTATTTACTTCAAGCTTTTTGTATTCTTCAGGTGGGGTAAGGTCTTCAATGAAGTTTGCGACAAGCTTTGCAGAAACCCTGTTCTCGATCAATCCAATGATCCTGATCGTTTTCATCAGCTGACCATATCTTATTTTTACAATTTCTCCCGTTTTTATTTCGCGCGAAGGTTTTACAGGATTATCATTAATGGTTACTTTACCGCTTCTGCATGTTTCTGCGGCTAGCGTACGGGTTTTAAAAAGTCGTACAGCCCATAAAAATTTATCGATCCTGATAAAGGTTTCCACGGTTATTTTTGTCTGAAGAAAATCTGGATAGGAACTCCTGTGAATTCAAATTTCTCACGAAGTTTATTTTCAATAAATCTTCTGTACGGATCCCTGATATACTGTGGAAGATTGCAAAAGAATGCGAAACTCGGCGCATGCGTAGGCAGCTGCGTGATGAACTTTATTTTAATATACTTTCCTTTGATTGCAGGAGGAGGATTTGATTCAACGATAGGCAGCATTATTTCATTCAATTTTGAAGTCGGTATTTTTCTGATCCTGTTCTGATAGACCTGGTTTGCGGCTTCCAGCGCTTTGAAGATTCGTTGTTTATTTAATGCTGAAATAAAAATAATAGGTAGATCCGTGAACGGCTGCAATGATTTTTTAATGGTTTCTTCAAAATCTTTTAATGTATTGGTTGTCTTTTCTACAATATCCCATTTGTTAACAAGAATAACGATTCCTTTCCTGTTCTTTTCTACAAGATGCATGATATTCATATCCTGGTTCTCGAAACCCTGCGTGGCATCAACCATGAGCAGGCAAACATCGCTGCTTTCTATTGCCCTAATAGAGCGCATTACCGAATAAAATTCAAGGTCTTCGCTCACTTTCGTTTTTCTTCGGATACCAGCAGTATCAACCAAAACAAAATCAAGACCGAAACGATTGTAACGCGAGTAGATGGAATCTCTTGTCGTTCCTGCAATCGGCGTAACGATATGCCGCTTTTCCTCTAACAGTGCATTGATCAACGAAGATTTACCTACATTCGGTCTTCCGATTATTGCAAACTTAGGCAGATCGGGTATTTCTTCTTCTGTAGCATCATCAAAAACTTTTACGATTTCATCCAGCAGATCACCTGTACCGGAGCCGCTGATCGCGGAAATGCAATATATCTCACCCAAGCCGAGCTTGTAAAATTCAGCTGATTCAGGTATCTTGAAATTATTATCTACTTTATTGGCAACAAGAAATATCTTTTTCTTTGCTTTACGCAGCATCAACGCAACATCTTTATCCATGCCGGTTACACCATCATTCACGTCAACAAGGAAAATAATGATATTCGCTTCCTCAATGGCTAAAGTAACCTGGCTGCGTATCTCTTCTTCAAAGATATCATCGGAACCCATAATGTATCCGCCGGTATCGATCACCGAAAATTCCTTTCCGTTCCAGTCAGCTTTTGCATAATGCCTGTCGCGGGTAACACCGCTCGTAGCATCAACAATAGCCTGCCTGCTTTCAACAAGCCTGTTGAACAATGTTGATTTGCCTACATTCGGACGTCCTACAATAGCTACGATGTTGCTCATATTTTTTTCTTAATAACGGATTGCAAAAATAATTCTTTTCAGGAAATTTTTAACTAAAATCGTACCCGAATTTCTTCAGTTGGTTCTCGTTGTTTCGCCAGTCTTTGCTGACCTTTACGAACATTTCCAGAAAAACTTTCTTTCCAAGGAATGCTTCCATATCTTTTCTTGCCTGCATACCAACCTTTTTCAATGCCTCGCCTTTATTGCCTATGATGATCCCTTTCTGCGAATCACGCGACACATAAATGACTGCGCGGATCTTTATAATGGTCTCTTCTTCTTTAAAAGTATCGATCTCCACTTCCGTGCAATACGGCACTTCCTGTGAATAGTTGAGTAATATTTTTTCGCGGATAATCTCCGAGACAAAGAATTTCTGTGGCTTATCGGTTAATTCATCTTTTGAAAAATACGGTGGATTCTCGGGCAAGTTGACAAGTATCCAGCCCAACACTTTATCCATATTGAATTTATGCAAAGCCGAGACCGGCATCACTTCTGCATTTGGCATTTTTGTTCTCCATTCTGCATATGCATCTTCAACAACCTGCTGTTCCGCAAGGTCAATTTTATTTATAAGAACAAGAACCGGGATCTTAGATTTGTTAAGCTGTTCAAGGACATTTGTATTTTCAAATTTTTCAGTAACTTCAGTAACCAAAATAAAAAGATCGGCATCAACAAAAGCACTTTCAACAAATTTCATCATTGATTCATGAAGCTTATAATGCGTTTCCAACATACCCGGAGTATCCGAGAACACGATCTGGTAATCATCTTCGCTAACAATTCCCATAATGCGGTGCCTTGTGGTCTGTGCTTTTGGTGTGATGATGGAAAGCTTCTCCCCTACCATTGCGTTCATCAATGTTGATTTTCCAACATTTGGATTACCTATGATATTTACAAAACCTGCTTTGTGCGACATAATTTTAAATATATGCAAAGGTAATTAAAAATAGGATATAAGCGAAAGTCATTGTCTGTATAGAGGAAATACAAATCAAGTAATTAAAAAAAAATATTTACTTTTATTTTTTAATAAATTCATAAAAGTAAAAAATAAAATTTGTCATCCGCTAAGAACATACTCGTTTGCCCGCTCGATTGGGGGCTTGGTCATGCCACGCGCTGCGTTCCCATTATCAAGAAATTAATGGAGTCGGGCGCAAATGTATTGATCGGTGCGGATAACAGACCATTGGCTTTTTTAAAAAAAGAATTCCCGACATTACAATTCATAAAATTCCCGGGCTATGAAATTCGTTATCCCGAAAAAGGAAGCATGGTCATGAAAATGTTCTTTTCCGTTCCACGCATACTAAGCGGGATAAGGCAAGAACGAAAACATTTGCAAAAAATAATCAACGAAAATAAGATAGATATTGTTATTTCCGACAACCGTTACGGCTTATGGAATAAAAATATCAAATGCATTTTTATGACACATCAGCTTTCGGTAAAATGTCCGAAATGGCTGAAATTCGCAGAATCCATATTGTTTCAAATAAATAAACACTTCATAAAAAATTTTGATGAATGCTGGATACCTGATGTACCTGGCGAAATAAAGCTTTCGGGTAGTTTAACAAAACGATATGAGCAATTTAAAAATATTCATTTTATCGGTTTGCTTTCACGCTTTGCTGAACCGCTGCAAACAAACAATGAAAACACTTTCAAACATAATGTGCTTTGTATCTTATCAGGACCTGAACCACAGCGAACAGTTTTTGAAGATATAATTCTTCATCAGCTGCAAGAAATAAAAAATATGAAAGTCCTTATTCTGCGCGGTATTACCGAGACTGATGAAATCAAAAATATTTCGGAGAATGTGCAAATGGTGAATCATTTGGAAACGACCCAGCTTGAAAGGGAGATCACTTCATCCGAAATGATCATTTGCAGACCTGGCTATTCCAGCATCATGGATATTGTTACGCTTGGAAAGAAAGCCGTATTCGTGCCAACACCGGGGCAAACCGAGCAGGAATATTTAGGAAAATATTATAAAGAAAGAAAATTATTTTATTCCATTTCGCAACAACAATTCAACCTTATTGATTCCATTGAGAAATCGAAGGATTACAGCGGGTTTAAAATTAACAGCGAACAGGAGAAGCTAAATGAAAGAATTCGTTTTCTGCTAAAATAATTTTTTACATCTTTGCCAATTAATATTAACAGGATTATATGTTTTTTTCAAGATCGGTTTTTCTCAAATTTTTAAAGTTTGGTGTGGTCGGCGCAACAGGAATGGTAGTCGACTTTTCACTCACTTACCTTTTTAAAGAAATTGTAAAGATCCAGAAATATATAGCGAATGCCATAGGATTTACAGCAGCTGCAATTGTAAATTATTTTCTTAACAGGATATGGACATTTCAAAATTCTGACCCGGAGATCACTGTACAGTTTTTTAAATTTTTTTTTGTTTCGCTGATAGGGCTAGGAATTAACACATTCATTCTTTATATCTTGGTCAGCAAATTCAAGAAGAATTTTTATGTATCAAAGCTGTTTGCAATAGCAATAGTAATGATCTGGAATTTCTCCATTAACTTCTTTTTTACATTCAATAAATTAAACGGGTGTTAAGCTTCGAGATTATTTTTTCAGCTTATCTTCTTTAAAGCTAAGCGGAAGTATATCTTCGACCTTGCTTACAACCAGAACTTTCCCTTTTGCCCCGGAAAGAATAATTTTAATTGGACTTCCCTGTATATGCTCATATTCGGCAAGAACCTGCCTGCACGAGCCGCAGGGAGTGATTGGTGTTTCAACAATAAATGAATCAGATTTTGCAGTAATTGCAATGGTTTTAATAACAATGCCCGGATAATTTGCCGATGCTGAGAAAACAGCAACTCTCTCGGCGCAAAGTCCTGATGGATAGGCAACATTTTCCTGGTTGCTTCCTTTTACATAGATACCATTTTCAAGCAACAAAGCTGCACCCACGCAAAATTTCGAATACGGAGCATAAGCAACTGATGCTGCTTCTTTTGCCTTTTCTACAAGGGTTTTATCCTGTTGATCAAGTTCGTCAACTGAAGGATATTCAATAATTGTAGTCTTAAATTCCAGTTTCTTCAAAGCTCAATATTTTTAATAATCTTTTCAAAATTAATATTAATTCACTAGATATGTTTTATTGTGAAGATAAAATTTCATTTTCTTTTTTTCTTCCCAATAAAAATAGCGCATTAAAAAATACGAAAAACGTAACACCCACCTGCGATTCAATGGTATCCTCAGTCATCATAGAAAGTACAGCGATCGCAAAAAATATCAAATAAAAATAATCTTTTCGAACCGATCTGTAAAAGAAAGGATAAACAAGCGAAAACAAAAACCAGATCAAACCAAGTAGACCAAAGCCTACTGTAATAGATAAGAACTGGTTATGCGAACGTAAGCGCCATTTCATATCCAATCGTGAATTCATTTTCTTGTATTGCTGATCAAATGCAATATTCATATCACCTGTTCCAACACCAAATAATAAATTATCTTTAATTATTCCGAGTGAAGCTTTCCAGTATTCAAGTCGTTGAAAAACCGAAGACGCTGAAGGGTTTGCAGATATCTTATAATGTTCGTACTCCCAAATTGTCTCATAAATGCGGGTTCTAAACAAATAATCATTTGAATATTTATAATTAGCAACTCCTTTTTCAATTAAATGAATCTCACCAGGCGACAACTTCATTATTCCATCAGCATCTTTTCCATAACCCTTTGATGTAAGATAACGGATCAATGTATATCTCAGGGATTGATTTTTCCTATCATTCCCATTATAATCAATGCTGCTGCGCTTTTTCCAAGCCTCCTGCATTTCCGGGTCGCAAATATTTCTCCATACATAATGACCATTTTCGGTCTCGTTATTTAAAGTATCATGAACATAAGGATTACCAAGCGCTGTAAACTTTTCAAGTTTTGACCTTTTATCCTGATTATTTGAAAAATAAAATTCTTTATAAATAGAATGAACATACAGAAATATCAATAATGGCAAGGTTATCAAAACAACCATAAGACCGACTTTGAAAAAAATATTTTTTAATTTAAATATCCCATATACAAGAAGTAA
>Ga0224523_1001195_pt1 | contig 11505 bp, 14 predicted proteins | sample CFST50metaG_FD_182732 | JGI IMG/M metagenome (GOLD analysis project Ga0224523, IMG submission 182732) | Peat soil microbial communities from Stordalen Mire, Sweden - C.F.S.T50 | ecosystem: Environmental > Terrestrial > Soil > Wetlands > Peat | place: Sweden: Norrbotten County, Stordalen Mire...
CATCCATAAACGATTGATTCACTGTGAGCATGTCGATGGGATTGCTCATACGAACACTTCCTCTTTAACCTCGGTCACAATCGATTGCAATACCGAACTCAACTTGGATTTCAGTTCCTGTAACGTCAACCGATACAGTGGTCGCGCCGGCATTCCCGTTTCAACGCTTCCATATTCATGGATAAGCGCAAGCAACGCCATATCGATTCCACCTTTATGCTGCTTTCCACCTTTTACACCCACGAACGCTTTGCCAACGGCGATATCATAGATCTTGATGTTTTGCATTAACTCGCCGGTCGCAATCAATATTCTTGAGTCAAGTCCATGACTCTCTTTCCACTGCCGATACCATTCATTCAACGGAGCCAATGGCAGATCCTGACTTTCAAGATGTTGCAACAACGCTTCATGGTATCTGGTCACAATGCCAGCAACAACCCGATGCTGCAGTGTCTTCACAAATTTTGGCATCGACGACATAACCCGTCGCGCCTTTGCCCAGTCACCAGTCATTGTCACATCAAAACTATCCATTTAACGGCCTTCGCTTATGACATCCAAGAACCATTGCTATTGAAGACTCAAACATATCCGGCCTCGGCTTAACACTCGAAATTTCAAACTCAACGCCTCCGGAAACTATCAGAGCGCGTTCACGCTCGATCACAATCTTTTTCTTGTCCAGTTCCCACGTCGACAACACCACAATCAGATCCACATCCTCAACAACTCCAAGCTTATCCTTCACCTTGTCTTTTGGATTCGAATACGTGACGCCATACAGAGTCGTGTTCGATATAACCGAAGGATCTGTCGGAATCTCATTGCTGACTATTCCGAATGTGCTGTTGTCCTGAGCTTTTGGTTTCAAAAGTCGATAACCAACCGTAAGCTCCCAGTCATTCGACAGGAACTCGTAAAACTCTTTCTTCGTGCTTTTGAAATCCCACACATCCATTATGTTGTCACACCGATATATGGTTCTTTCGCGTCATCATTGAACTTGTTAATCAGTTTCCGTCCTTCTTCGTTATATCGTCCGAACAACGACGCAACTTCAAGCCCTTCAACCTGGAATCCGCGCTGGGCCAACATCTCCGGTGTCAAATCAACCAATGCATTTCCAAGGGCATGATTCATTACGTGCCTCCGGTTGTCAGGGATAAGATCGGCTTCAACAGGTATACCAAAACCAAAGAAGTCCCACGTGCAACCAGTCGCAAGAGCTGCGAAGAACTCGATTTCCTTTCGTTCCGGATAGACTCTGAAATCACCATAGTCGCGCTTATACTCATCACCGGGATATCGCCGATCGGTAATGTCTTCGAACCACTCGAAGTAATGATCACCCGGATAAATCTCATACGACTTGGTCGGCAAACACCGGATGGTTCGGTCGTCCTTCCACACGATTTTGAGCAAAAGGATATTCGCAGGTATCGGCACAATGTTCGTAGGAACAACAAAAGTCAAACTCGTCTTTACCCAGAACTGTCGCTTTCGTGCCAATGCATGAATACCATTGTAAACGTAACCATTCAAAATCGTACCGTCATCGTCAGCAAAATACTTTTCCAAGTTTCTCTTGCCAAGCAATCGTTTCAGTTCCGAAACCAATGTTGGGGGCGTATAGGTTTGGTCAGCCATATTATTGCGGATTCACCGGTCCAAAGTATTTATCAAATAAGGCAACGATCTTCATTACGGTATCGTCACCCAGTTCAGTTCGTATTCGCAACGCCAACTCTCTCAAATCAGCATTCCGTGTCACATACCATGACACCATTTCAGCAAAATGCTCCTTGACATTCTTCGTAGCTTGTTCGTCAATGTAGACACCCAGCGGTTTCGTCATCTTCCAGTTGCCGGCTTCAAAGATATTGCCACCGCCAACATTCTCCCACGCCAAGTCTGCAAACTCTTTAAAGAATTCCGGAGCACTGTAATGGATGCTGTGTCCGATTTCGTGAACAACCGTCCAGCCAAAGTCACCGCCTTCACTGCTCTTGGGGTCAATGAAAATCGATCGATGCTCAAGCGAATACACGGCCAATTCGTTTTCTGCCAGATCTTCACGGATGATATTGGTCAACTTCATATTCGACTTCATCTGCTCATACGGCATCACGTCCATGGTATCGGCCATGATGTTCATTTCGTCAAGCGCAAACTCATCGTCAACACTGATTCCATAGATGTCCTGCATATACTTGGCAGCATCAGCAGGATTAACAAAGGCACCAATCCGTTCCGCATTGAAATACGGTTCGGGTGCCGGCATCTTCTCGACTTCTGAGATGTAGTTTCTGATTCCGCGTTCATCCGGTTGCGTCGGTTTCAAGATCGACTGACCGGTTTCATATTCGCAGTAGCAACCACAGTTGATGACGTTGTTGGCGCTGGCCCCCGGATCGTGCGGCCTCATCATTTCCTCGCCATCTACCGTAAACCGTTCATTGAACTTTAACGTGGTTCCGGCCACTGCCTTATGCGATTTTCTTGCACTGGCACGAATCAGTTGATACCACGTCTTCAACACCTCGACACCAAACCGTTCTCGATATTCGTTGGCAAACTCATACTCACCAAAGTTGGCAGCATCCGCTACCTCGGTAATGGCGATCGTAGACGCATTGGACTTGTCACCAAGGACAGACTTGACTCGATTGACCATTGTCGATCGATCGTCTCCATTGGCATAACCACTGGCAAGACTTGACTGCAGACGTTTCTTTAGGTTCTCAGTAATCGTTTGCGTCTTGATCTTGAAATCTTTGCCGAACAAATACTCATGCGCTTTGCGATTAAATTGACTCCACTGGGCATCAAAATTCACGTTGAACTTAATGCTAAAAGGCGGGTTCGCGCCAACCTGTTTGTATTGGATCTTTGTGGGTATGGACGCAACACTGCGCTCCGCGTACGGGAACAAGGACGTATTTGAATCAATGCCCTTGCTCTTTTTTCGGAACACCTCGTAGCGCTTGTCCGTGGCCAGACTCAGATCTTTGTAGACCTGCTCGGTGCCACCTCGAAGCGCAGATGTTTTTGAATTTGCGATCATAAGACCCAGCGTCAATAAAAAAGGCAAGCCATTGACTACATCCCCATTGGTCAGATTCAAGTTCTTGATAACCTCGGGATCATATTCCTGTCTTGCCTTTATCGGAACATAGTTTATTTCAGCAACCTGTTTGTTCAAATACTGATAGACCTGGTCTCGTTCTTTAACTTCGTCTTTATCGGAGGGAACGTCCTCAATAATGTCGTCGGTTACGTCATCATACAAACCACCCAACGACTTTTCCAACTCAGCGACATCCGGCCTAAAATCATACGAGTGATGTACTGGCATTGGTTGTGTGTGCGCTATTCATGTGAATCTGCAGTTTACGTTTTGACGGAAACTTTAGTTCGCACTTTGTGCAGGGAAACTTTTTTGTATCAACAGATTCATCAGCCATGGCATCTGTTTCCGCTGCAGGGGATGTAGTATCAGCATTGACTACTGCATCAGTTGCCGCGGCATTTTCCAGAGGTTGTTCCGGTTGGACCGGAACATTGAGCGCAGATTCAATCGGAACAACAACGACCTGAGTATTTTCTGCTTCACCAATGTTCTCCTTGGATTGGGTTGAAACGGCTTTTGCTTTTTGATTTATCTCATGTTCTGCTTTTTTAAGATCTACACACTCCCAGCCGCGCTCGCCGTGCATAGAAACAGCATGATGTGCGGATACAAGAACCGATTGGCCTGGTGCAACAAGTTGACCAAGGTGACGTGTTGCAATCGTGCCATTATATCGTAATTCATGGTTATCCATTGCCAAACTCCTGTTCATGATGGAATAAAGAGGGTGACTAGGGCCATACAACCTAGCCACCCTTGGGGTTGCCTCGCGAGACACCTTCTTACGAAAGAACGGTAACCAGCGACATTTTTTCGTTAATAGGTGAACTCAAAGAATCTTCCTGATAGATGTAGTATTCATCGCCGCCGATAAGCTGGCCAGTCGTGCTACGAACAGGATACGGCCCTTTGAGAACGAGCGGTTCAAAGATTCGGAAGATGGTCGCATCCTTTTGAGACAACAAGATGTAAGCATCATCGAACACATCGGAACCGAAGTGCGGCAGACCGCCGGTGAAACCATAATTTCCTTCACCAACGGCTGTCGGTGTCTGGAAACTTTTACGTTGACCCATCGCTTCATAGGCCTTTGCCTGCGTCATATAATTTGATGTAACCTCAGAGGCAAGCAAAAACTCGGGTTTGTACCCGCGTTGTTGCCGTTGTAAGGCGTTTTTGTTCGTGACTGCGAAAAGAAGGCCATTCAAATATTCTTCCCATTTGGTGCCGGCAGGACAAGCAGTCAAATCAAAACGAGTTTCATTTGTTGCTTTATTGCCATTCACAACAATTGGTGTAGCATTCGGAACGACAACCACACTACCGTTAATATCAACAAACGTGATTGTCGCGTTTGGGCCATCAAGCACGTAGAACATATTACCGGTGGTGACCATTTCATATTCACCGATCGCAACACCGCCGACATTGACGCCAAATGGTTCACCTGTTGAAATCGATGCATTGGCTACAACTTGGAACGATGTTGTGGCGCCATTACCTACACCATTGAACGTAAACGGCAGCGAACCATACGATAATGCTGTATCACGCATATTGTTGAAAACCATCTTTTGGAGTGAACGTTTCAAGTCCAAAATCAGGTTGGAGATACCCTGACCGACACCGGTGATATTCGGCGTACGTTTCGACAATGTAGCGAATTCGTCTGAGAATACAGCAGAGAGCTTGCTCGATGTCGCATCAATGTCGAACCATTGTGTGATCAGTTTGCCCGTCGACATCGGCTGAAATTCGCCTTGTTTGATATCGGCGATACGTCGTTTTGAAGGATTATATGTTTTCTGTGTGGAGGCTAATCCATTTTCACGACGATAGAGCGTAATAGGCACTTGATCGCGCTTATGCTCCATCGGTCCAAACAAAGTCAAGCTCTCGACAAATACATCGGCATAAACTTCAGCCAACACGATACGAGAGATTGTATATGGTACCTGGAAATCCGCGGGCGTTTGCGTTGCATCAGCAAGAGCAACAATCTTCTCACGTTCTGCCATCAGTGCAGTTCCATGAATCGTGTCATAAATTCTAAGAATGCGTTTAACCACTTCAGATCGATTTTTACCAACGAGAACATCTTCTTTCTTGGAATTTATATATCCGTAACCGGAGATCTGGTCAACCAAGTATTCTACACCTTTGAGATGTTCCGGACCGACTGTAATATCCATGGTGGATATTCCCTTTCCACTGATACCTTCGCTACGTTTTCGTTCTTGGACTACTCCAAGATTCATTACCTTCATCAGCTCATTGACCGATGTGACGATTGCTTGTTCATCAACAAAATCACGCGATTTGAGCGTATCGGTAATCATTGTTTTCGCGTCATCGGCAACATCCAGTTTTGAGATCAAATCAGTTAAATATGTGGCAAGAGTTTTTGCCTTTGCATCTGCCGCTAGTTGTTGTTGCTGCTGCTCAACATAACCTTTGAGCAACGCCGAAGTGTCGGTGATTGCTTTTAATGCAGCTACACCAACCTTGCCATCAACAGGCGCAGTAGCTTGAGCAGCAACTGGAGCCACTCCAGGCGTAACCGATGGAGTAGCGGGAACCGCTGCGGATATAGAAGCAGGTGTGGGAATCGCCGTTGTGTCGTTGACAGGGAGCAACGATGCTTGCTGTGGCATTATCTTATCGACAATTGTCTTAAGATCGCTCGAAAGCGCAACAAGGTTTGCATTTTTTTTGGCCGCATCGATGGTTGTATCAGAGAGCAAGGTTTCGACGCCAGACTTCAATTGGTTGAACGAGTCAACGATTGCCTTCGGCATCTCTCCATTGTTCTTCGCCATCTGATTTTTGATGGTATCAACCAGAGATGTTACAGCCTCAACTAATTTTTGGTTTTGTTCAATCAAAACTTTCGGATCCATAATGTCCTCCATTTGGAAAGTGTCTTCGATACGTTTTGAGTTTAGGATCGTGTCAAGTTCGACCGTATCGAGAAGTCGAAGTCTTGTCCGCTCTCCAGCGGCGGCTGAATCGAGATAGCAAAAATCATATCCTAATATTTTTACAATCTTGTCGACGATGATGTAGTAATCGCCGTTATCATCTTCACGCACACTCTGCACACCAAGAGCACGTTGAGAAGCACCCAACTCAACGCCCTCGTCAAACAGTTGCTGGGTCTTTACGCCTTTTTCTGTTCCAAGCATTCTGATATTGACAACGGTTTCCCCTTTATCGTTGAGTTCAACGATCTCAGGAATGCCGGCGATGTCTTCCGGATTACCGCGAATGTCATCGCCCTTGCTGGGATCAGGGTGATTGATATACGAAGTCAGTTGCCATTTATTCTGCATCTGGTCTTGGACGGCATCGCGCTGAACCTGCATCGGAATAATTCTATTGTTACCATTGACAATGTTCGCAATCGAACCAATAGTTTGAAATCGATATTTCTGGTCAGTCAACTTCTCGACCCTGATCGGAACTACATCAGAGATCATCTGAATGGTCTTACCATTGAATTCCATCAACTTTTTTATTTTATCGCTTGGTAGGGTCATTCTGTCTGATCTCCTTAGCAATATTTTCTCTGGTCTGAGAAGTGGGTGTAAATACTATTGCTTTTACAAAGCCAGTGTTCGGCTGAATCAAAACCTCTTGGTCGCCTACATGCGTACCACCGTTTTCCGGTTTATGCCATCCACTATTTTCATTTCCCATGTAGGGTCCTGTTATCGTTAAGGTGATGCTGTGGAACCAGTTTATTGCGTTCCTGTTTCGATCATGTGCCTTTTGTTTACCAGCATCGATATAGTTGGGTGTGACCGAAACAAAAAAGCCGAATTAACCCCGACAACCGGTTAAGGTTCTCGAAGTCGATTCGGCTTTGTTCACAACTTATCGTTGTTGTTAACCACTCACTGCGTTACCAGCAACTAATTAACGATGGTCAAGATAATCTCCTATCATTTCATTGTCAAGTATATATTCACGTTTTCATTTTAGTTTGTTATTCTGAACTGCAACGACCTCAAGAATATTGACGAAGTCGCATGACAAATACAGACCATCCGGATGCGTATAATCCGATACCAGAAGAAGATGGACAAATGTAAAAGGTTGATACGTTTTCCTTTTGACAGTGTGTTCACCATACTTATCAGATGCAACATATCCATTGGGAACGGACACCGGCGATTCCAATATTTTCGTTACTTCATTCAGATGCGATGTTAATTTTGAGTAATCATATTTCGCGCCATCGAACCCAACGACACCGCAGGAAAGTTCATTCGACTCGCGCTTATTTGCAGTAACAGTGATTTCTACTTTCATAACAACCCATAATTGATAGGCGTGAATATTTTGGGATACGCCAAAAGTCTGTCGGTATTCATTCTTCTGCTATTCGTTTGTGTTTATTCTTAACAAGCTCTTTATACGCGTCTTTCATTTTATTATCAAGAAAGCTTGTATCAATGAGATCATTCCATCGAAGTATAGCCTTATCAAATTTATCGAATATGTTTCTTTGTTGTTTTTCATCCAATTTAATTATCTTGAAAGCTGTCGTAAAATCGTTTCTTCTAATGTTGCGTTTCTTTCCGTTAAGAGTAAGTGCAAGCTCTTCCTTATCTTCCGGGTTGACCAATGTAGTAGCCAACATATCATACGCTGGTGTAAGGATATACCCAATTCCTGGTCGATTGAAGAGCGAAAAGTTTTTCAAGTGCATATCGACATTCCCCGTAAGAAATGAGAAGAGCACTTGTTCAAAGAAATTCACCACGTCAAGGCCAGGATTAGATGAATATTTCAAAATAGCTTTGGCAATTTGTTCATAAGATCCATCGTACTTTTGTTCGGTCAAGCGTTCAGTAAGTTGACACATATCTTCCATGTGCAATTTACCTTTCTTAGTCCGATCAATACGTTTCGTGATGTATGCCAATGTACCGGATTGCATACGAATCAAACTATGCGGCACTGTGGGGATTTTAGACAATTCAGCAAGGTGCATAGTCAAATCTTCTACTTCCGGCATCTGAGGATATTTAGGTGTAGGTGGTTTTAAAATATAGTTGCCCCATAAACCTACGATTGTAAATCTTTCGGGTTCAATTTTTGTTCTTCCGTTAGCTATTTCCAAAGATAGTTTCGGCTGAACACCTGTAACAGTTGCTCGACTACGAACTGCTACTAAAGCCAAATCGTACATCTCCTTTTCCAAGTCAGGCAGTACGGGCGCAGCAGATGAATCAAATATTTTTTTACTGCAAGTCGGATGAAAATCCGTTTGTCCATCTTCTAAGAGTTGGTAGCAATATAAACAGCGGTTATTTTTCATCATATCCTTCTATAGCATTTACACTCACTGCACCGATACAATCTTTGCAACACACCAGTAGTAATCCCATCCGGTCTCTTTGATCGAGCTTCCAGTTTTTTTCAGCAACATTGAGCAACCAACCTTCAGGAATCAATCCATCAAAAAATGGGAATAATACATTGTTATGAAATTCCTCTTTTTGCAATGGCAATGTTTTGCTTATCGGTTCAGGATTTTCCGATTGCAGATACGCAGCATCATACACATAGTGATAACCATTTTCATCCTGCGTCAACAATCCTGCCGTTTTTTCGTATATTTTAATCTCAGCTTTTCTCATTTAAAGTGTGCTTCTATTTGATTTAACCGGTCCTAACTCATATCCGAAAAGTTTTAGAACTTGGTTTACTTTATCAAGACGAAGCGTAGTTTTTCCCTGCTCCATCTCGCGGACAAACCTCAAACCTACTCCAGCTTTTTCTGCTAATTCAGGTTGAGTAAGATTTGAAATCTTGCGCTTTGTTTTTATAAAATCCTGCAAATCTGATTTATTCATTATTTATACCCTTTAGGGTGTTTATAGCATCGTAACTTTCATATTATACCCTTTTGGGTGTAAATATGCAAGTAATATTTATAATATACCCTTTAGGGTGCAATATATTGTTTAATGACCACACTATATAATAAGTCCTTTGCTGTTCCATGCATTGTTTTTTCAGCAATATTCGGCTTATTCACGGAATAGCCGCACTTAATAAAGAGCGACGCTCCTTAAAAATCCCAGGTACTGTTGCAGTTAGTACAATGCGCTTGCGTTGCCTGTTCTTTTCTCGATAGCCCTGTGACCAATAGCGACGTGCCAAGCGTAAACAATCCACCCATCACCTTGCCGCCGCTGATACCATGTTTTCGTTTAACTGATTTCGTATGTACAGACCCTTTGGTCTGACAATGAGGACAAATATAAGCGGGGTTCAGATTTCCCCACCTATAGTCATATTGTTTCGATACACCGGTTGTCGCTGTCAGCTTTCGATTTGCATTCACGATTCGATTGATAAACAATACAAAAATCGCGATAAGAACAAGAGCCAATATTCCTTCCATGACTACTCCCTGCATAAGTTTGTATGCCCTAACATATTATTTAGTTTCGGAATTAACAATCAACCTATAGTAATGGAATACAGGTTACAGCTCGTTCCTTGCCGTGGCAAAGACAACATTCACCTGCAGGAACCGTGCCTGTTTTAAGCCAGAACGCATAATCATCTTTATCTGCAGCTTCCAGCTCGCACAGATTCTGGCATTCCATACATTCAAGTAAGATCAGACCATGACGGTTTGCGTTTTTCACACGCCACTCCGCGTTCGTCAGGTTCTGCAGTCGCCGACTCTTCCGCTTATAGCTGGCAATCTGTTTTGCGTCGAACGCTTGAGTATTGAAAAACTTCTGCGTCGCCGCCGTTGCCTCTGCCTCGTACTTCTGTCGCCGTATGTTCTCAAGTTTCAGAAGACTCAGGTAGATATGATGTTCACGTTCGTGCTCGGACTCGCATTCCTCAAAATGCTTCTGCTCGTCGGGCATGAACATGTTCAAAACGTTTTCAAGCGCATATTCATATACCGGCAACCGATATATCTTGACAATTTTCTTTGCAACTTTCTTTGCCATATCATGCTCCTTTAGGAATAAATGATTGTGCGAACGCCCATTTTTCCTCCGTGAACTTAGCCCACCAGATCTTGCCGTTGTGGAAACTGAATCTGAATCCATGATCGCGCACAGCATCCAATACCTCATCAGAAGGTTTTGTCCCGAACAAGATTTCGATTCCGTTCTTCTCCTCGTTCTTACGAACCACAACACCTTCAACCACGACATCGGTTTCGACAACCGGATGCAGAGGCCGCACATAGAAACTCTTATTGTCCACGGCGTCACCAACACGCCTGACGATGTCGCGTTCAATTTCAGCTCCCGTTACCGCGTCAATCATTCGATAGTCATCATACCGAACATTGAGACCAAACTCCGATTTCGCAATCTCAACGTGTCGTTCAAATCCAACCCGTCGCTGTGCAAAGACATATTTCGAGCCGCCAAACACATCCGGAAACGGGCTGTCGCTGTATTCGTAGATGTCTTCCATGCCGTTGAAGTAACCTTCTTCATATTTGCTGACGATCACTTCAACCTCTACCTTGGTTGGACCATCATCCCAACTCACATCGATCGAGTTGCCACCGCTATACGATCGGGATTTAACCGAGAACTTCTGGCCCGGGAACGCATGCGCCAGTTCCTTCTTGATATTCCGCGACGCCAACACCCTGGACTTCTCACCGCCAGCCGTGGTTTCTAGATACGGATACTGTGCCGGCAACTGCTCGCGCAGCTCCTTCAGCTTCCGCTCTTCCTCGACCTTTTCTAACCTCGCCTTCTCCAATGCGGTTTCGGCAACGATGACTGCCTCAACAATCTCAGCTTCCGTCGCCACGTCCTCAAGGATTGTCCAATGCCGCACCACTGATTCCGGCAACATCTTGCAATAGAAGTGACCGAACACAATGTCCAAAACTGCGCCGCCACCGGTTAGCATCACCCCGCCAAGAAGTGTTTTTACCGTTTCCGGATGCTGTTCGCCATGAACGGCCATAACGATTCCGGCATTTCCAGAACGGTCTCTTACGTGTTGCCCTCGCCCAATTTTTCCAGTATACATACCTCTCTCCTTATGCTGCTTTAGTTTTTATTTTCTGCAATTCCTGACTCCTTGGATCTTCCCAAGACCAACCACATTTGAGACAAGTTCTTATATCTTCAATGCGATGAACAAAACTATCGGTGCAATAACAACGCGGACACGCGATGTCATCACACATCTCATTGAATGCCTCATCATAATACTGGTCCATGATTTCGTCGTTTTCTACACATACGCCGCACAAATCAAATGATTCATTTTCGTAAGCACTAAAATGTTTTTCACATCGGTCACATCGGCAAACAATCTCAACAAAATCGCCGAGGCTGTTGCCGCATCCGTATGTATCACTC
>Ga0224523_1001196_pt1 | contig 11487 bp, 6 predicted proteins | sample CFST50metaG_FD_182732 | JGI IMG/M metagenome (GOLD analysis project Ga0224523, IMG submission 182732) | Peat soil microbial communities from Stordalen Mire, Sweden - C.F.S.T50 | ecosystem: Environmental > Terrestrial > Soil > Wetlands > Peat | place: Sweden: Norrbotten County, Stordalen Mire...
GTTGAGGCCAATCAAAATCTTTCCGACATTATAAATTATCTTGAAAGTCATTGGAGCGAAAAAGAGATTAGAAATTTCTTTATTAAACTCGAAAAAGCGCTGATGCTTATTGCTGAAAGGCCTTTTATATTTCAGGCTCCCGATAAAAGAAAAAAATTGCGCCGATGTGTTTTGACTAAGCAAACAAGTATTTATTATAAGCCTGAAAATAATTGTATTTATATTGTATCATTGTTTGATAACAGGCAAAATCCTGATAAAATCGTAAAATAACTTCGCTCAGTTAGTGTACTTTTCCAAAGTTTTCTTCACTTTGGAAAAGTTTTAACAAAAAAAAACCGCCGTTCCCAGGCGGCGGTTATCAGGAGAAAAAAGAAACTACTACATATATATAGTGAACGTGTAGCCATAGCAGGTAACAACAACTATGTTGTCGCAGGCGCCGTTGCCATAATCAACCGTTATCACAGGGTTTGCCTGGGTGGTGATGGCAAGGGTTCCGCTTTCAATATAAGGGCAGGTAAGATCAACCTTCAAAGGAGCGGTGATGTCGATCTGGAAGGTTTCGCCATTTGAATTGGTGCCGTTGGCGCTGCCAGTAACCAGGTAGATGTCGTCGAGCACATTGAACCATGTGTCATAGCCCTGTATCCATTCATTCTGCCTGGTTGATGCCCAGTAGATAGATCCGCTGGAAAAGGTGAGCACGCCATTGGTAGTTACAGCACTGAAAACAGGGTGCCCCAATTGGTTGTGCCCGAGGTTGGTGATAACTTCTGTTCCCTGAACTGCATAGTCTGTACCATTTATTATTTCGTGGTAACTGTCGGGTGTGATTGTTAAAACGCTTGCTGAATCAATGTAAGGAGCAGACAGCACACCTATTATTTTACCACTTCTGATGCGTCCGTCGTTGCCGGTGCAACTGGTACCAAAATCAATAGTAATGGTCATTGGAAACGATAAGCCGGGGTTAATAGTAATGGTAGGGCATCCGGTGTTCAGGTCTTTTGAATTCACGTTGCGGGCTGCATTATCAGCTTGTTTAAAGATACTTCCGAAAACACTTTCTGCGATTGCGTTGTCGCTGGCCGATTTAATAGCGGTCTGCGGATTAGGCTTAGGAACAGGCGTTGTTCCTACTTCATCTTTTTTGCAGGAGTCTAACATCAATCCAATTGCTGCTACAGCAATAACTCCCAGGATCTTCATTTTTGTTTTCATCTCTTCATTTTTTATGGCTTTCGCCTGGTTCTTGCTTGTGATACAAAATTACTATTATCAAAAGCCGGGAAAAAGAGCGAAAATGCGTGATTCTGGAAGGTAAAAATACCTGTTTTGTAAAATGGTTAAAATAATTACAGCGCTAACACGAATATTTGGGATAAGGATGCAAATGGATACTGTATGTATTTATATGATTACGGAACCTGCACGAATGTGAAAAGTGATGACGCAATTGAGACTGGTGATGGGGCAAATGTGTGATGTACTGTGAAGGAGCGAATGTGAACAGTGACGGAGCTATTGTGAAAAGCAACGAAGCGACTGTGTAAAGCACCGAAGCGATTGTGCAAGGCACCGAAGCGATTGTGCAAGGCACCGAAGCGATTGTGCAAGGCTCCGAAGCAATTGTGCAAGGCTCCGAAGCGATTGTGCAAGGCACCGAAGCGATTGTGCAAAGCACCGAAGCAATTGTGCAAGGCACCGAAGCAATTGTGCAAGGCACCGAAGCAATTGTGCAAGGCACGGAATCAAGGGAATCAATGAGTTAAGTGTTTTTGCGAATTTTCAGTGCATTAAATAGAAATTATACGTGGAAATTTAATTTTGGAAGAAATAGATTTTAAAGGGGACCTTTAAAAAAGAAAATATTTGTTAAAAAAAGATGAAAATAAGTTTGGATAGTTAAAATGGAACAGCAATTTTTGCTGTGTGAATTGATATAATATATGATTATCAAAGTTAAAAAGGGGAATCACAAAATAATAACTACATTCAAAAGCCAGGAAAAAGAGTGAAAATGAATGAATCGGGGAGGTGAAAAAACTGTTTTTGTAAAAGGCCAAAAAAGAAGTTAGAAATGTTTAATGTTGAATGGAGAAAGTAAAAGATAATGGAGTGCTGCAGGCAAAATATTTTGAAATTCCTCCTTCCGGAAAAAAGTCATAGTGCAACTTAAAGTCGCACTACCACTGTGATTAGTGGTTTTTATTCTATTATAAGTTTTTCTGTGTGAATATTCGTGTTGCTACTAATTGTTACAAAATAAACTCCTTTAGGGAATGCAGAGATATTGATATTACTTATGTTGTCGGAGATTTTTTCCTGCAAAACCAAGCTACCAGTAATATTATAGATACATAGCTGTTCGTTGGAATTGGCTAAATCGCCCGGAATCTCAATTTTTATTGAAGCAGTGGCAGGATTTGGCGAAACAGAGAACGAAGGCTCATTGTTGGTTTCATTTATTCCGGTAACAATTTGTGACAATTGTCGGCGCCAAACACCATGGGCGAACGTTCCTGCCCACAAGTAATTTGTACTAACTGCAAGCTTTGTTATGGCCGTGTCAATAAGACCGGTATTTAAGCTTGTCCAGTTTGTGCCGGCATTGTATGTAGACAGTACGCCGTTATCAGTGCCTGCAAAAATTGTGCTTCCCGAACCGGCAAAGCATGTGATATTGGTAAATAAGGGAACACCGTTGCTGACAGAAGTCCATGATGCGCCATCATTGCTTGATTTGAAGATACCACCGCCCTGTGTTCCGGCATAAAGATCGTTGCCTACAGTATATAGAGACTTTATGTACATATTGGTAAGACCTGAGCTAACGGCGGTCCAGTTGTTCTGACTGACAGTGTTTTTGTAAACGCCGTTATCAGTGCCTGCAAACAACACGGTGCCTTTTAAAACAAGCGAATAGACAGAAAGTACTGATGAAGGAATGCCAGTTGTGACGGCTGTCCATGTTTGGCCGTTATTGGAACTTACCATAACATCGCCATTCTGGTCATCGCCAGCATAAACCAGCGATCCTGCTATTACAAAACTTGTGAAATGATTGTAAAGGACATTGAAACCAGTGCTTGTCCAGTTATTGCCATTGTTGGTTGAACGATATACCAATGAACTTCCCGGACCTTCATCATCGAAAAGATATGCAATGGCACCACTGGCCTTTATTGCTGTGATGTTTTTTCCTGCAAAACCTCCTAAGTTAAAATGCCATACAGAATCGGCCTCAGTGGTTTTGAACAAAGGAATACGAAATGAATTGCCTGAAATGTCGTTGGTGCCGGCAAGTATATTGCTTCCTGTAACTTCAAGCGCGGCAATGGGGTAATCAGTTATGCCAACTTGTTTCCATGTTGTGCCGTTATTAGAAGTTACAAACAGCCCGTAGGATTGTTCGGGGCTGCCGAAACCCCACCCGCCGGTGTAGAATTTAGCGCCATCCTGGTAAAAAGCTTCAAAACGTGTAGCAGTGAAATTTCCAGGCGAAACTGCATTCCAATTGGTGTAATCGGTGGTCATGTATAAATTGCCCAGTATGGTGCTTGCATAAATTGAAGTTCCGTTAACACCCATACAAAGTATATTGTCTGTGGTAGAAACCCCGTTATTCACAGCCGACCAGCTTCCGCCATTATTGGTTGATTTGTAAACTCCCGCTCCATAAGTACCGGCAATGATATTGTTGCCGACCACGGCTAACGCACTTACAGAATAAAAACTTCCCGGAAGACCAGTATTTACCAGGCTCCAGTTTGCTCCGTCATTTGTTGATTTGTAAATGCCATAACCATCCGTGCCTGCATACAGGTCAGTTCCTTTAACAACAATGGCTCTCATCCAGGTTATGTTTGTAATACCATTGTTAACTGCTGACCACGTTACACCATTGGTTGTAGATTTATATACTCCACTGCCAACTGTTGACATAAACAGATTGGTGCCTTTTACAACTATGCAAAATACGCCGATGCTTGCAGTGCCGGCGCTTAGAGTCCAGTTGTCGCCATTATCTGTTGAGTAAAACACGCCTGCATCGGTTCCGGCAACAATATTTGTGCTTATTTTTGCCAGGCTGTAAATGTAATTCACCGTGCCCGAGATGCCGTTGTTGCTTACATTCCATGTGGCGCCATTATCGGATGATTTGTAAATGTATTTTGTTCCAACAATGATTTCGTTGTTGCTTGTGATCACCGAATGAATTTCTCCTGAAAATGGTCCATTGGTAGGCTGCCATTGGGCAAAAGCCACACAACTGATGAAAAGGAATAAAATTAAAGTAAGTTTTACTTTCATATAATACCTGGTTTTAATTGCGTTATAAATACACCAGCGACCATTATCATAGTCGCCGGTATATGTTTTAATTTGCACTCAAAATAGAAAACCTCAATTTTGCAACTGATGATGAATGATTAATTCACCACTATCTTTCCGGAATTCACTACTTCGTGGTTTACCTGAAGTTCATAGATGTACATTCCCCTGTTCATTCCATCGTTGGTAAAGCTTATCAGTTCGGCATTTTCGGCACTAACTTCTTTTACAACGCGGCCAACAAGGTCGTAAACTTTGAATGTTACCAAACGGTCCTCGTTAAGCGGATTGCCGATATATACTGCAGCACTGTTTGAGAATGGGTTTGGAAATACTTTTACATCATAATTATTATTGATGCTATGTTCGCTGATGCTTGTATTATAGTAAATATAGATCTTCGTGGTGTCGTAATAAAATCCGAGGTTGCTATAATCCATTGATTTCGCCATAAGGGTTATATAGTATGTGGAATCCATTACCAGCCCGGGGATATCTACATTTATCTTATAGCTTGCCACAGGCAGGTTGCTGAAATTAAACGCACCGTTGGCATCAGTTGTGGCAAGGCGACATGCTCCGCCGGGGTTTTGTTCAAGCGTTACCTTTACTCCGCGTCCGGGAGCTGTGTGTGGCGGTCCAAATTTATACACAGCCAGCGTATCAACCCAAACATTTCCACTGATGTTTCCTAAACCTATTTGTTGAGCCAACAATGAATCATTACGACACTTTATAGTGAGGTTGGTATCCTGCGTCATCCATAAAGGAGTGCCGTTTTCCCAATAGGTCGTGTCACCAAAATATGTTGGAAGTAAATATGGATATTGAACAGGGTCAGGATCGGCACGTATAAGGAAATATCCGCCGGCAACGCTTGCAAACTGGTAATTGCCGTTGTTATCAATATTCACTGTTTCCAGCCAGTCGAAAAGATGGTTGTAGCTGTCCTTTATCACAAGGTTGGCGGTACCATTAGTCACTTTATATGAGCCGGTGGTATTGTAAACAGTTCCTGTAATTGAATAGCAGGGAATGGTATCGGTGAGGTATTCCACATTTTTTACATTGTTGTTTTTATCGCAATGAACAATTGCAATGGGATAATGAACACCATTGGTCCAGAAATAATAATTGTTCACAGTATCGCGCAACTGGAATATGGGGACTGTAATAGTATTTCCCATGATGACAGTTCTTGCCTCGATGCTGTCGACTTCAACCATGTATTCATGCACGCGCAACACATTGTAAGTGCTGCCAAGGCTGGGCGAAGGAGTGGTTAATGTTCCGAAAGCATCGCAGGTGAGGGTTTTTTTGATAATACTTTTATATATGGTATCCACATCGGCAGTATTCTTATCAAGACTTACTACCCAACGGGCAGAATCGGGAAATGTGCTGCCATAAGTAGCAGGGGATCCCATAAGAAGTTCCTGTGGCGATTCCTGCACATTCATATATCCGTAAGAAGGGCCGGGAGTGCCACGGAAGCCAACAATATGGAAACCTGCAGTGTCGTTTTTCCAGTACATATATCCCCATGATGAAACATCAACAGGGGCACCACCGAAAAAGCTGGTGAACAGAATTGAAGGTCCCCAGGTGTACATATTTGAACCGGGGAAGTCGGCTGCATGCTCCTGATATGGCGCTGTGGGCGAATATATGGCAAGTTTAGGATATGCTGCCTGCAGGCTGGCGAAGTTCCATGTTTGGGCGGTGGAACCAGGGGTTCCAAGGTTAACATGGGGCACCGTATCATACGAAACTATGTCGGCTGTTCCGGGTTGTGGCAGATCGTTGTGTGTGATGGTAATCTGTGCCTTTGCACTTATCAGTGCAAAAATCATGAGCAGGCTTAAGGTTATCTTTTTCATGGCTCCTGGTATTAAATGAACACTCAAAATTACTATTTTTTTTTATTGTGAGCTGACTCCTTTATTCGGAGGTTATTCAACATTACAAAAGTATATTTATTATCGAGAGTGAAAAAGAGCAAAAATGCCTGAAAGAGGCAAGTATTTTTACCTGTTTTTTTGAAAATGAAAGGATATTGCTGTTTTGAAGGTTTAGTGAAAAAACTCAGAGAAAATTGAACTCAAAGTGGCTTATTCAACTATCTTCCATGAAAATGAACCAATCATTTCATTTTCTATGGAAACTGTATTGCCAATATTTACAGTGCCCACTCCAGAAGGCGTTCCGGTAAAGATCAGGTCGCCTGGTTGAAGTATCCATATTCTGCTTATTTCAAATATAAGTTGTTTGACTGAAAAAATCATATCGTTTGAATTTCCTTCCTGTCTTTTTTCGCCATCGACAAAACAACGAAAGATTAAATTATTCAATTGCCCGGAATGCTCATATTTTATGAATGCTCCAATGGGTGCACTTTGGTCAAAGGCTTTGGATATTTCCCAGGGAAGACCCTTTTCTTTTAATCGATTCTGCACATCACGCAGAGTAAGGTCAAGGCCAATAGTGAAAGCATCCACGAAGTCCAGTGACTCTTCGGGTGATGAAGGCTGTCCTGCTTTGCCTATACGGATAACTAGTTCAACTTCGTGATGCAGGTTATTGCCGTGTTTGGGGTATTTTACCCCGGTACCGGCTTTCACCAGACATGAAATGGGTTTAATGAATATGACAGGACTTTTGGGGATTTCGCTTCCCAGTTCGTGCGCATGCTCGCTGTAGTTGCGGCCTATGCAAAAAATTCGTGCAGCATTTTGATTCATGAAATTGTGATTTGAATTTATATTAAATTACATACAGTCCCACAAAGATAGACTTTTATATAATTCCAAATTCAAATGTCTTGGGATGATGCGAAAGTGGCTATTTCCCCATGAATAGATTTGCTTTAGTGAACCCTGTGAAATTGCAAGAGCAAAGAAATATTTTAATTCTTAACAATATCCAGGCAAAGAATTGTACACTCATTTTGCACTTGCTAAATGTTGTAAAACTCACAATTGCATTTTATTTGCAATCACCGTTTTTCTTCTATTAAACTATTATACTTGCATTGTAATTGTTTTTATTGTAACTTTGCCGATTAATTATTTTTGTACTAAGAATTATTCATATGGAAACAAGAAAAAATATAGTGTTGGTGCCAACCGATTTTACCGATGTTATACAATATGCCATTGAACATGCTGCAGGTATTTGCAAGATGCAGACTTATAAACTGACTCTTCTTCATGTTATCAATAAGGAAACGAAAACCTATCTGAGAAAGGAAAAGCTCACAGGTAGTTCGATTCATGAACGACTGGAAAAGGAATCAAATGAAATATCCCAGAAATATGGCATCGAATGCGATTATATGGCCAGGGAAGGAAGCATTTTTTCAACTATAGGAGAGGTAGCAAAAGAGATAGGCGCAAATTTACTGGTACTTGGAACACACGGCAAAGTGGGTTTGCAGCATATCACCGGCAGTTATGCACTTAAAGTTATTGAAAGTTCTCCGGCACCTGTTATAGTTGTTCAGAATCGCGGCTTTAGGGACGGATATAAAAATATTCTGTTACCCATTGACGATACCACGGAATCAAAGCAAAAGGTGAAATGGGCTATCCATATTGCCCGTAAATTCAATTCTGTTGTACATGTATATGGGCAGAAAGCTACCGATGGATATCGCAAAGTGAAGATAAAAGCGAATATGCTCCAGATAATAAAGTTCTTTGACCAGAATGATATTACACATACTGATAAATATGCAGAGAAAACCGGGAATTTCCCGAAACAGGTTGAAGAATATGCTCAAAGCATTGATGCTGATATGTTGCTTATCATGACCAATCCAGATAAAGTACTTCCGAGTTTTATTGTTGGTAAATGGGAAGAAGAAATATTATTCAATGAATCTATGATCCCTATTATGGCAATCAACCCAGTGGAGTTAAATATCGTTGTTGGCGGTTTCTAAAAGCTGACAACGGCTGGAACCAGTAACTTTTAATTATTTTATTCGCATAAATGCGATTCATCTTTTTCATTAGTGTACAATCTTACTCTTAATATCTAACTTACCAAATGAAAGACAAGTTGCTTTCATTAATAAGGAAGCCCCGATTTAAAAAAGGAGTTTTCATAAGTTGTGCAGTTATTTTTTTTCTATTCATCCTTTTCTTTTCCTTTAGGAATATTGTCCTGAGAAGCATTATAAGAAGCAAGATCGAAAAATTCAATAATACCTATCCCGCTAAACTATCAATAGCTGATGCAAGTTTTAGTGGATTTACCACCATCAATCTTAACGGTATTTTATTGATTCCAGACAAAAAGGATACTTTGTTATCATGCACTTCGGTGAGTACAGGACTCAGGTTTTTCCCATTGCTGCTTGGCAACATTGTCATCAGCGATATGGATATTACCGGTACCATGGTGAACCTGGTGTCAAAGGATTCAACAGATAATTTTTCTTTCCTTCTTTCACGCAAGCCAAAAACTGATAGCAGTGCTGTAGCGAATTATTCAACACATCTGAACAAATTAACAAATGCCGTTTTCAATCTTATTCCAGGGCAGTTTTCATTGAAATCTTTTGTGATGAAGATTGCATTGGACAGCAATTTGATGACTGTTCGCCTGAACGATTTGAGTATGGAAGACCATAAATTTGTTTCCTCAATCAATATTGAGGAAAATAAAAAGAAGGAAACCCTGATAGCTGAAGGTAATATTGATAAAAGTAACCGTACACTTGGATTCCGACTTTATGCGGATAAAGGAAAATTTACACTCCCTCTATGCAAGCAGAGATGGGGACTTGTGTTTTCTTTTGATACTTTAAATGTAGGAATTAGCCGCAATACTTATAAAGATAATGAATTTCAGTTGCAGGGCTATGCATCTGCTGAAGGGCTTGTGCTCAATCACAGAAGAATTTCGCTTTATGATGTTAAGATGGAAAAGGCAGGATTTGATTTTCAGTTTCACGTTGGCACAGATTTCATTGAACTCGACAGTTCTTCCGTAATTACCTACAATAAACTTTCGCTGAATCCTTATGTTCTTTATAAACATGCAACGGCAAAGCAACTTACACTTAAAATCAACAATGAATTTTCAGCACAGGACTTCTTCTCATCTTTACCTGAAGGGCTTTTTACGAATTTTAACGGAATAAAGACAGAGGGTAGGTTGAGACTTTATGTTAACTTTTTTGTTGATATGAATCAGCCGGATTCCCTTACATTCGATGCTTATCTTAAAGGGAAAGACTTTAAAGTGACAAAATACGGTGTGACTGATTTTGCTATGATCAGCGGGCCATTCACCTTTACAGCCTATGAGAATGGTAACCCTGTTAAGTCATTTATAATTGGAGATGATAACCCTGAATTCACTCCACTCAATGACATCGCCACCTATCTGAAAGAAGCTATACTAGTTTCGGAAAATGGCGGTTATTATTTTTCTACAGGTTTCGATGTCGGCTCACTGCGCCTTGCACTTATTGATGATATCAAGCAGAAGCGTTTTGTACGTGGTGGTAGCACCATCGAGATGCAGCTTGTACGAAATGTTTTCCTAAATAAAAATAAAACCATGGCACGCAAATTTGAAGAACTATTAATAGTTTGGCTCATGCAGACCGGCGACCTTTGCAATAAAGACAGAATGTACGAAGTTTATCTTAATGTGGTTGAATGGGGGCCGGGTATTTATGGAATTAGTGAAGCATCTGAGTATTACTTCCGCAAACGGCCTTCTCAACTCTCCGTTGCTGAAAGCATCTTCCTTGCAAGCATACTCCCACGGCCAAAATGGTTTAAATATTCCTTTGATGCAGGAGGCAACCTGATAACAGAACAAAATCAATATTATTTTAGCAACATAGCATCGTTGTTGCTTGCGAAATCAATAATTACTGAGCGAGACACATTCAATCTTCTCCAAAAAGTTAAACTGAAAGGTGATTCAAGAAATTATCTTGAAAAAGATACAGCTAACTACAAACTTGATCCATTGAAAATGATGGAAGGTGAAATGCAGTAAAAAAAGAAAGTAATTGGTAATTGGAGAAATAGTAAGGGCATATGAAATACGCCCCTATATTTTTCAAAATACTAATTTCAATGTTTTATTTCTTTTCAGTTTTAAAGAAAACAGGCTTGAAGGTTAGCATGGCAAATCCCCATCCACCAGGATAAATGCTGTTTCCCCCCACGATAACTTCCATTGATTTTGTTGCCATGTTTCCTGAAAAACCGGCCATGAGCGACAATTCTTTGCTGAAATTGTAAGAAAACGACAGGTCGGCTTCTCCTCCAAGTGTTTTATCAATTGCGGAAGTGTTTACAACATAATTATTTTGTAGCGCAAGGTAATGCAAATCGAGCCTGATAGAGGCTTTTTCGTTAAATTTATAGATTAGATTCACGTATGGATCAACAAGGCCTGCACCTTTGGTGGCTGTTCCAATGTTGGAGAAGTAATCCATATTGCCGCTAAACCTGTGTCCTGAACCGTAAAGCGTGTTGAAAGCATTGCTTTTCTTGTTATTTTTATTATTTGCGTCGTTTCCCGACGAGTATTGTAGTCCTGCCCAGATAGTAAACTTTTGAGCAATCATATAGGTGAGGTCAGCACTGAAATAATATGCACTTATTTGTTGCCCTGTTTGCAGTCTTCCGTCCTGGTAAAATCCCCTTATGCTTGCTGAGTATTTATCAGTTTTGTTATAATCAATAATTCCTCCGTAAGTGCCGCGAAGATAAACTGTGTTATCTGTCTTTAGTCTTTGATATCCGTCAGCAATCCCCAGCAAAGAAGCTTTGAAATCAGGAGTGAATTGTTTTGAAATCCAGAGAACATTTAAGGTTTTGTAATTGCTTGCATATTTTGAATAATCCGTGCCGAAATTAATTTCAGAAGCCTGGTTAAATGCACCTGCAAAGTCAACCTGCAGCCCATTTTTTTTATATTTCAGCATTAAGGCATTGTGGGTTTGCCCAACCTGCGCCCAATTACATGCGCTCAATAAACGTTCATTATCATAAAGAAGTTCCTGTTTCCCAATTTTTAAAGAAAGACTATCGCACAGAGGAATTTCTGCCCATGCTTCATAAAGACCTATAGTAGCACTATCGGCCTTCATCCTTTCATCACCCCACACGCGTACAT
>Ga0224523_1001197_pt1 | contig 11482 bp, 7 predicted proteins | sample CFST50metaG_FD_182732 | JGI IMG/M metagenome (GOLD analysis project Ga0224523, IMG submission 182732) | Peat soil microbial communities from Stordalen Mire, Sweden - C.F.S.T50 | ecosystem: Environmental > Terrestrial > Soil > Wetlands > Peat | place: Sweden: Norrbotten County, Stordalen Mire...
CATATCAGCTGTAAAACGCGTTACGTTTGTGTTGTTTGACATTCCAATGATAGATAACTGACGATCATCTTTAAACGAATTGAACATACCGCTTAGATCATAGCGATCTTCTTGACCAAAGCCAACTGATTCACCATCGCCGAGAGATATTTTACCAAAATTCCCTCTTTTATATCCCATCTTGGTAATGATGTTGATTACTTTTTCAGTTTGGCCATCATCAATCTTAGTAAATTGCGCCTGATCTGATTTCTGATCTATTACCTGAATCTTATCAATCATTTCTGCCGGCAGATTCTGAGTAGCAAGTTTGGGGTCGTTGCCAAAGAAGGGTTTCCCATCCACCATGACCTTTGTGACATCTTGTCCATGGGCCTGAATATTACCATCTTTATCCACATCCACACCGGGGAGCTTTTTAATCATTTCCTCGACGACGTCGTTTTTCTCAACTTTGAAGTTTACAGCAGTAAATTCAACAGTATCTGTTTTAACAACTACAGGTGCTTTTTGCCCTAGAATGACAACTTCACCAAGTGTTTTGGTGAGACTTGTCATTGAAAAAGGTCCAATGGTAATATCTCTGGTGCTCGATTTAACCGTCAGAGGGTTCAAAATACTTTTGTATCCCATGAAAGCAATTTTCAGTGTATAACTTCCTGGTTTTACATTTGGAATGTTGAATTCGCCCTTAACATTGGTAAGACCTCCTATAACAGCAGTAGAATCTTTGAGTCTTAGAAGGGTTACGGATGCGAAAGCCATGGGCTGGGTGGTAGTACTATCGGTAATTACACCTTTTAGCGTTACAGTAGTTGTTCGTGTTTGAGCCAGCGTGGGCAGGATACCTACCACACACAACATCATAATTAGGAGTAAATGTTTGATCTTCACAGTTTTTGATTTTGTAAGGGTTACGGTGCAATATTATAAAATAAAAGTCGATTTAAATCTTAAAAGACTGTTAATTATTGTATAATTAACGATTAAATGTATTATAAGATAGTGAGATACATTGCGAGGCTTTTGGTTTGATAGCTAAAGCTGAAAAATATCTATTTGTGGATTTATTTGGTTATATCTGAAAAGACTATATTTAATGATATTTTTCTTGTTTTTGGGGTGATAAATAAAGATAAGATATTAAGTATAAAGCGGTTTAGTTTAAATGTGTATCAACCATAAAATACCACACCTCTGAAAACATAAAGAAAACATTTTCAGAGGTGTGTTTAAATAAAATAAAAAATAGTGTCCTGTTATTTTACTACAGGTTTTATTGTAGCTTTAACAGCAGTTTTAGCAGCGGCAGGTTTTGCAGTAGTTTTTGCTGTAGTTTTAGCAGGAGATGCCTTTGTTGGTGCTGCAGGAGCGACTTCAGGAACAGCAGCTGCAATCTTCAACAATTCAACTTCAAAAATGAGTGCTGAATTAGCAGGAATTGGACCTGTTGCCTTGTCACCATATGCAAGTTCGCTTGGGATGAAGAGTTGAATTTTACCACCCAGTTTACATTTTTGCATTCCTTCTGTCCATCCTTTGATCACCTGGTTCAAAGGAAATGTAACAGGCTCTCCACGATCAATAGAAGAATCAAAAACAGTACCATCAAGTAAAGTTCCTTTATAATGAACGGTCACTGTATCTGTTACTACCGGAGATGCGCCTGTACCTTCTTTGATTATTTTGTATTGGATTCCGTCGGGGAGTTCAACAACGCCTTCTTTTGTTTTGTTTTGCGCGAAGTATGCCTTGGCAGCTTCAGCAGCTATTTTAGCCGCGGCATCCGCCTTGTCCTGCATCACTTTCATCATTTCTTCCTGATAGGCCTTCATGATCACAGTAATCTGGGCTTCGGTAAATAAAGTGTCTTTTTTATTCATGCCATCCGAAAATCCCTTGAACATTTTTTCCTGATTGATCTTCATTTCGTTTTTAGTAAAACTCTTGGCAATATCTGCTCCAAGAATATAACTAATGGTGTCCATGCGATTTGTGAACATGGGAGCAGGAGGTGCGACAACAACTACTGGTTGGGGCGCAGGTGCCGGAGCTGCTTCTTTTTTCTTTTTTTGAGCAAATGCTGTGCTACTCAATATAATAGCAGCACCCATCATACATGTTAATAAAATACCTTTTTTCATTTGTGTTAATTTGTTTATATTTTAGAAGTAAATGGAAAAGGGAACGAAAACAGCTCCTTAAATTTTATGGTTTAGGATCATGCCCGATTCTGGATTGCGGTTTAATCCGACAAATATAAGACAATTTAGAATTGAAACGTTTATATCCGATCCATGTTGAAGGTCTAATCATGTCAACTTTTAAGATTTTTTAACCATGACAGGCCACTACTTTGTACTTTTGCACGATGGATCAGTCATTGCGTCTGTGTGAGGATGGCTCACACACTTTATTTTCAGAAAATGCAGGCGAGTGTTATCACAGTATACACGGCGCTTATAATGAGAGTGTTCATATTTTTATTGAGGCTGGTTTCAGATCTGTTTTAAAAAATGTCGAAACAAAGCCAGCAGATATTGTGCTGATGCCAGATCTGAAAGTAGTTAGGATTTTGGAAGTTGGTTTTGGTACAGGTCTCAACGCTTTACTTACGGCGATAGAAGCTGAAAAAGAACAAGTTTTAGTATCTTATCTGGGACTTGAACCTTTTCCAGTAGAACCTGAAATTGTGCAGCAATTGAATTACTGTGATTTCTTATCAGATAACAGCAGTCTGATATTTAAGGCCATGCATGAGCGTGAATGGGAAAAAAGCCATGAAGTACTTTCCGGTTTCAATTTTGAAAAACGAAAGATTGGGTTTATGGAAGTTCAATTACCAGATCATAGTTTCGACCTGATCTATTTTGATGCCTTCTCACCCGAGGCTCAACCCGATCTATGGGAGCCAGAAGTTTTTGTAAAGTGTTTCCGGATTTTGGCGCAGCATGGAATTTTAGTGACTTATTGTGCAAAAGGGAGCGTGAAGCGTGCCCTAAAAGCTGCAGGATTTGTTGTTGAAAATCTTCCTGGCCCGGCAGGTAAAAGAGAAATCACCAGGGCGCATAAATTGATTTAGGTTGACACTGCCTGCCTCCAGGCTGCTGTTATAGCTCAGCTCCTCACCAAAGACATCATTGCCTTCCTCGTTAATATCATCGGCATTTAGCTTTACATTATTGATGCTGGTAAGCGTGTTCTATGAGAAAGTGTTCGTGTAATACACTATCTCATTGCATACTAAGAGGCTGTCCGAAAAGGCAGTCTCTTATTTTTATTCAGGATTATTGGAAAATCAAGTTTTGAAAGCACATTTTGGATTTCCAGGTTTGGATTTCTATTTTTAAACTATGAATTAATTTTTCGCAGGCAGGAATTAGCGATTCCGGGCCATTTATCGTTTTATTTACTGCTCTTTTAATCATTTTTGAGAGGTTAACTGCTATACTTATTAAACCAAACTCCACTGCTACGCCATCCACTCCTCTTAATCGGAATCGCTTGAACCCCCGGTTTGATTTTATCTGACCGAATACAGCTTCTGGTTCTATGGGCCTTCGACTTCGATGCATTAAGCCTTTCTCAGAGGTAAGATTTTCACGGGCTATTTTTTTATGACGCTGCAAGTTGTGATTTATTTCAATCACTCTGTTCCCGTTTGCTTGGTGACAGCTTCCTCTCATGGGACATCCCTCACAATTTTTTGCCTGATATTGTGAGACCTCACTGCAATAACCTCGATCAGTTACTTTTTGACTCTTACCAATAAACTCCATTCTTTGACCCATCGGGCAGATAACAAAATTGCCATCTGGGTTATAGAAAAGATTATCTGAATAGAATGGGTTGTTCTTAAATGACTTGGTTTGTTCTTTATGAAAATAACTAAATTTTACATAGTTCTCAATCCCCTTGCTTTCCATATAATCATAGTTCTGTTCACTTCCATAACCAGAATCGGCAACCACTTCTAAAGAGTGGCGACCATATTTTTCTTCGAAGGAATCCAGGTAATCATTAAATGTAGAAGTATCACCTGGATTCTGATATATTCCAAAATTTGTAATAAATTGATTCTCTGTGCTAATTTGAACGTTATATGCTGGTTTTAACTCACCATTACCCATATGATCCTCTTTCATTCTCATGAACGTTGCATCGGGATCCGTTTTCGAGTAGCTGTTTCTATTACCTAAAATATCCAGATGCTTTTCATACTCCTGTATTTTAGTCTGATGTTTTGCTAGTTCTTTTACTTGCTTCTTCTCTTCCTTACTCAGCTTTCCATTTGCATTCAGTTCTTTGATTTTCTCTTTGAGTAATTGAGAATTTATAGGATTTGGAGTTTGTTCATCATTGCGATTATCATCCTGAATACCCTTTTCAATCTGATTAATAATATTATTGATTTTGGCTTCCAGTTTCTGCTTGTTCTTATCAACTGATTTGCGCCATACAAAAGTGTAACGGTTAGATGCAGATTCAATCTTGGTTCCATCTATATACTGAACATCAAGACTCACATACCCTAACTCTGCCAACATCACAACTATCTTTTTGAATAGGTCGTGTATCTGATTCTTAAGCCTCTTGCTTCTGAAATCATTAATGGTTCGGAAATCAGGAAATTGCTTTCCTGATAGCCACAGAAAGTGTACACTCTCTGATAAGGCTGCTTCAATTTTACGACAAGAATAGATATTACGCATGTAAGCATAAAACAATATCTTGATCATCATTTTGGGACTGAAACTGCTGGTTCCTCCTCCTTTATAACTCTTAATAATCGAACTTAGATCTAGTTCATCAACCACCTGGTTGACTAACCGTACAGGATCGTTTTCTCCAATATAATCATCGAGTCTCTGGGGAAATAGTTCGACTTGTCCTTGAGGGTAATGTTTAAATACTGGCTGCATATTCAAGTAATTATGCTACTAATATACTACATTCCAGTCATATAAACAAGTGTTTAACAGAAAATTTATTGAAATATTTATAAAAAATGAGGATGTCTTTTTGGACACCCTCTGACCCCATTATCCTGCCGCTGGGCCTGTATAGTCCTTGCCTTATCATCATAATACTTTACGCTGGTTAGCCAGATACCCCATTAATCCTCATTGCTTTTAATTTTTATTGTATTGTGTTTTGGATCTATAGTAATTTGGAATTAATTTTTTCCCTATGAATCTGGCAAAAAAAGCTGTATCTCGTATAAGTTGATTCGTAATTCCTTTAATATTCAGAGTTTTAATATTTGTTGAGTCACATAAGATATAATCATCTCTGCTAAAGTTATAGTAACAAATAAACCCCACATCTTCTAAATAATAGCTACTATAACCAGAATGAGAGCCATTATTTTCTGCATAATAATACAATTTATACTCGACACCCTTTATTTTATATTTTTTTGAATCAATCAATAAAACACTCTCGTTTATAAAAGGTTCTTCCATTAAGCAAAATTTAGAAGAATTACTAGTATCACTGAATGAGTGAGTAAGAATTAAATTCTTACCACAAGATCTGTATATTCCTTTTTCTCTAACTACTTTTTCTTTGTAATTGCAAATATAGCTTTTCTTATTGTAAATAACAATCGAATCGATCTTATTTAAGGGGAATCTAGTAAGTTCAAAAACCTTTTTGTTTACAATGCTGTCAGTGTTGTTATACAAATTGAATAAAAGAAATGTGTGCTTTTTTGTAGGTGCTTTAGTGCAACTACAAAATATACAGATCAATGCGTATATAAACATTAAAATATTTTTATTCATACTATTTTCCTCCATTATAATTCCACATCATTGTTTTAAGTTGTCCAGTTGTATAGAACTGCCCGAAGTTGGAGTTTACTTCTTTAATTCCATTAAATGCCCCACTTGGCCAGCTAGTATTACCTTCATTATGATTTTTCACTTGAAGATGTTGCCATTCTTCAGAAAATCCTTTAGGTTTATAAATAATATTACTATTATCAAATTTCTTATTATCCATAAAATCTTTTGCACTTAAATCTGCATGTAAGAATGATTCATGAAAGAAGCTTATTACTCTACTAAATATCCATCTTGACATTTGTTCTCCTGTTTGAATACTTGTTTGACTGGAAGGATTTGTAAAATCATATGTTTCATCATCCTGAGCAATAACCTTTTCATAAGAATTTGCAGTTATTGTTATTGTGTTCTGATCATCATCATTGGTACCTCCTCTGTCACTAGAATCCTCATTTCTTTCAGATGTATAAGCAAGATTTAATCCTGCTTCATCGTATTTGCCGCTTTTATCAAAAGTCTGCCCATATAATGTTTGACCTTTATGTGCAAATTGAGCTAAAAAGGTTCTCCCAGTTTTACTATTAGCAAATAATCTGAAAGCATAATTTAAGGCCCAGTTAGTAGTAATAGATTTATTAACGCCTATCGAATCTCCATTTATGTCAAGAAAACGGATTGGATTATTTGCACAATATTGGTATGGATTAAGGTCAAAGTACTTTTCGGTGAACCTATCTTGTGTATGAAACCTCCCGATCTGTGGATCATAGAACCTTGCCCCGTAATCCAACCAGTCTAAAGTTAGCTCTTTTTGCAGCTCTTTATCATTGTATTTGTAATAATTTAGCGGAGCAGTATAGCCCGGATCTGATAATCCTGCATTAAGCATCCCAAATGGATAATAGTCGTTTATTTCCAGTACATTCCCGGTCACCACGCTCAGCTGGAAGTTGTCGATATAGACACTGGCCGGGCTTTCGTTTACGGTATAGGCAGTAAGGAAGCCTCCCTGATCCATCACGATATCACTCTCTGCCATCTGTTTCACCTGTCCTGCTCCCTCAGGGATCTGCCTTGCGCCCGAGCTCTGTCCGGTCTTCACCAGCTTCATCTCTTTGTCAAAGAGCATCCAGACCATGTAAGCCTTGGGTCGGTTGTTGTCATTGTTGTAATCCGAGTTGGGCAGCTTGTTCATCAGATTCTCATAATCGGAGCTCTTGTCAAAGCCCTGTGCCTTGAGATTATCAGTGGCAAAGGCCTTGCCCTTGTCCGAAAGTCCCGCAGGGTTGATCATGGCATTGACCAGTTGACTCAGCGCTGTCTCTGCCAGTCCTGTTCTTTGTGATCCTGTGTTATCTGGATAGAAGCTTTGAGCTGTCAGGCTGATCTTGTCCCCGCTGTTTACTTTTATAGTGATCGAGGGGCCTATCTGTTTGTTAGGATCTGTGCCCTTCAGGTGGGCTACCTTCTCGTTTTTCTTGAGTGAGGTAAAACCAACAGGGGTAACGTTACGTACTTTGTCAAGATTGCTGTAATAGGTGCTTTCGGTGGCTGCCGACATGGTCTCCATCGTGGCAGCAGGATAGACGATACTGTTTGTTCCCGAGCTGTTATCTGTACCCAGTACCACGCGGATATTGCCCAGGTGGTCTTTCAGAAAGTAGTCATAGGTGTAGGTTCCGTCTCCCCTTGGACGTACACGTCCCTCTTCTGTCATGGCAAACAGCAGTGAGGAGCCATCATATTCTATCCCGTCGATGTAATAATGGTCTTGCTGGCCGGGAAAGGTCTTCTTCAGCTTCCTGCCCGTGGCATCGTAGGTATAGCCTATGGTTGTGTCTGAACGTGTAACGCTCTTTGGCAGGTTGAGAAAGTTATAGCCGATGGTAAGTCCTTTGTTCAGGTCTTGGGTCAGGTTACCACTGGCATCGTAAGCATAATCATCCCCTGACTTATTCCGGTCATTAAACCCTGCGGTATTGCTGCAGTTGTCTGTCACCGAAAGCAGCTTGTTTGAATTTGCAGCATAAGCATAAGATAGATTGTCCATTAGGTTACCAAAACTATTTCTATTCAAAGTTAAGATATTTCCCATTACATCATAGGTAAGCTGCTCATTAAAAAAACCGGCCTGACTGCCATAGGAGCCACTGTAACCCGATCCGTAATCGGCCAGTGTCATCCGGTTGAGCTTATCGTATTGAAAGGCATAGGCCGAGACAGGTAGCGTAGAATAAGTAACATCGGGTCCCTTGGCCTTCCACTTCATCCCGCTGATGTTGCCGTTGTATTGATTGGTTCCCGATGTAGTGCCTGCTGCAAAGCTATTGTTATAGCTCAGCTCTTCACCAAAGGCGCTGTTGTCTTCATCGTTCAGTATCCCGTCATTATTCAACAATGCATTGTTGATGCTTGTTAACCAGCCACGGATGTTGTAACGGTAGTTGATGCCCTGCAGGTGTGGGCCGCTGCTGTTTCCGTGCAGGTACTTCTTGACCAGTTGTCCCAGTTCATTGTAGTTGTACTCAGCCAGTTCTACTTCAGCATCGCTGCCCAACTGTTGATAGACTCCCTTCTTACGTCCGGCATGGTCATACACATAACGGTTAGTTATGGTGAGCCCATCATGGATTCGTTCTCCCTTTAATACTTTACCTGTAAAGTCATACAGTGAAGTGATTCTGTCCCAGGTGTTCAGGATGTTCTTGTTTGAAACCTGCAAAGCTCTTCCCTTGTCATCATAATAGGTCACACTGGTGAGCCAGGTACCAGTGTCATCCAGTACCTTGACTTTGCTGCCGGTCAGAAGACCCATGGTCATATTGCTATTGGAAGGATTACCTGTTATCTGTACATAGGCAGGGTTGCTGCTGTCAAAGCCATAGGTGTCGTAATAGTTTACGGTCAGCACTGTATAGTTAGATGTTGTGCTGAGCGGGAAGGCACTTGAGGTATAACAGAAGCTACCGGTTAAGTTGTCATCACGGGTTTCCCAAAGGGTGGTTTCATTGTTTACACTGTTTTGAATATTTGTACGGTTATCATTGATTACCACAGAACCGGTCATTACAACTCTTCCCAATGCATCGTACTTTGTAAAGATCCACGTGTTATCTGTTTGTTGTTTGGCATCCTGACTAAGGATCAGCTGGTCTATATTATTATACACCATGTATGTCCAACCTGCTCCTGGGATATGTTTTTCTGTCATCCTTCCCTTTCCATCATACTTATAGCCATAGAGCAGTTCATTGAAGTCTGCATTCCCTTCCGTATAACTGCTTGATGTGGCCTTGGGTGGTATCACGTAAGCAAGGCGGTCAAAGACATCATAAACATAATAGGTACTCAATGTCCCCTGAATGCTTTCCACCTGCTTAAGCACTACCTTCCCCTGCATATCTTTATACTCCCAGCTGTTATTTCCATTCTCATCGGTGGTTTGGGTCTTATAGAGTGTTCCGGCGCTGTAAGAACCCGATTGGCTGACTGTGGTGCCACTGATAGTCCAAACCGGCACATCACTCCCTGAGTTTAGAAGGTAGGATGAGGTTACTCCGTGATCGGGAGTCCAGCTTTCACCGGGACCAAACTGTTGTAACACCCTGTTCAAAGGTGAGGCTTCATATACAATTGAGCTAAAAGGATTGTTGTCCTGGGGGAGCTTTAAAGAGCTATTATTCGAATTGGAATAAAAAGAGAGTTGTGAATATTCATCATTGGGGTTATAAGTTCCATCTGAAACAGTTGCAGCATATGGAAGGTACTTCTTCACCTCCCGACCGAATTCATCATACTTTACAATGGTGACAATGTCCTTGCCCGTTGGAGAGGCCTCTTTGCCTACTGTCTGCATGGGACGACCCAGCCCGTCATAGTATTGTATATCAGTGGCGACAGAGTCTTTGTTTGCACTCTGTGTTTCCAGTGTCGCAGTTGTACTGATCTTAGTTTGCGGAATACGTACTCTTGTAAAGTTCTGTCCCCAGGACTGAGCCAAAGCTGTTTGATATATCAGGATAAATATAAGAATGAATATAATGTTCTTCATTGTTCTTGCATTTTTAAACTTCTAATAAAAAGAGGCACTTAATAATATTGAAACATTACCGCTTACTTGTGTCCAGGTTTGTGTTGAATACATAAAATATTTGGACCTGACCTGGGGTGACGTAAATCGCCACTTTGTTAAAAAATTCTTTATCCAGTTATTAAACATAAGATTTTTAAATTGATGAATAATGTAATAATCATTTCATAAATAGCAATAAACAAGTGTAAATTATAATAACCAAGTGGTAAATTGTAATAATCGTATGATAAATTCTCGAAATATCTACAATCAGTGTGATTCATCTTTAAAAAATTTCGGCATACTTAATCATATTAAAATTTATGTGGGGGGAGCAAAAAAATCACTTTATGGCGATTTACGTCAGCCTGACCCCATTTTGCTCTATATTACCATCCCACAATTAATGGCGTCTATAACCACCCTGTTTATCGAATTTTTTTTCAAGTAACTTCCCCATTATTGTGTCCTTTAGAATGTATTTACCCGTCATATATAATTCAGATAAGCACATAATGGACGCACTTTCATTCATATCTACACCTTTTTTTAAATACTTTAATGCCAGGTCTTTGGTCTTAATATCAATTGGCCCTACATGGTGTTCAAATGCAGAAGTTAAGCAATAATATACTTGAAAATATGCACGTGGGTAATTGTATTTATCTGCCATAATAATTGAATAAAGCAAATACTCTTCACGGTATTTCTGGTTCATAAACGCAATATCCAATTCATCATATGCTACCGTATCCCCTTTTGTTAAAACAAGTTCTTTTAACTCATTTATCGGACGTGTTTGATTCATTGTAATCACCTCAACATGACGATCTTTCTTTGATTTACATGAAATTGAAATAAAGAAAATTAAGACCATCATACATTTTATTATTATTCTTTCAAATTTCATAGCAATGCTTTATAGAGTTTTAAAAAATATTGTTTCAAAAAACGGCATAACAACCCTACTGCTTAGTATAATATCTCCACATAAACTTCATTTGCTCTTCTGTTCTGGAATATAATCTTTCAAAAAAAGAAGGGTCCTGTGGAAGCAAGATTCCCGAATATCCTCCGGTTATATTTCCATTTTCAAATTTTCTCCACTGACCTACTTTATCTGGTACTGTTATTTCTTTCCCATCTTCATTTACAGTTTTAGTCGAATAACTTCCCATTTCTGTGTCGGTATTATTATCAACAGCAACATCCTCCGTGGGAGCAATTACCGTTGTATTTTCTAAATCCTTAGAAAGCTTACTAGCAAAAGATGGCTCATTTCCAGATTCTTTCCCAGTCTCGCATGAATGTAAAATTATTGTAACTTGGTCGTCCTTACCTCTATTTTGCCATATTTTACTATTGTCAGATAAAAACTTCTTAAATTCTTTAGTGGATGCAATTGTTTTTTCCTTTTTCCCATCGTAGATTGTTATTGATTGAGAAGAACCGTGTGCCCAAACATGAATAGCTCCATCATCGTTATATTTATTTGCAGCTTTTATTATACTCGGGTTTCCCGCTTTATTGGGATTTAAAGAAATTATTTTCTCTTTTCCTTCTTTATCTACATATATTATAGGATTATCAGCACAGTAAGAATACGGATTCACATAATAAT
>Ga0224523_1001199_pt1 | contig 11453 bp, 6 predicted proteins | sample CFST50metaG_FD_182732 | JGI IMG/M metagenome (GOLD analysis project Ga0224523, IMG submission 182732) | Peat soil microbial communities from Stordalen Mire, Sweden - C.F.S.T50 | ecosystem: Environmental > Terrestrial > Soil > Wetlands > Peat | place: Sweden: Norrbotten County, Stordalen Mire...
ATTAAACAGCAACTATATCTGGCAATATTAAAACGGATAGGTTTTCTTAGCATAATTTGATTGATTTATTATTTGAATAAAGATAATACACGTAAAAATAATTCTACCCTCATTATAATTAATATGTCAAAAAATTTCATCAAAGTTATTTGGTATTATAATAGCACAGCAAATATCCATAAAAAAGGTTAATCAGCAGGAAAATATTTCAGGATAGTTTCATTAAGCAACGAAGCTATTACTATTATTATTTTTTAGTTACAGTGTAGAACAAATTCAAAATAGCAAAATGTTTTAGAAAGCTTTGGCTATGGGCATAAATTTTTCAATTCAGTATATTATTTAATTTTATCGGCTATTTCTTTTCTGAGGTCATAAACCAATCCATTTTAGAAAATTATTTAAATTGTTTATCTTAGCTGTAACTTTTTACTCAGCATTGCCGTCTTAATTTCAGAAAACACCAAAATTTTCTAAACATAATGACAACCGGAGAATACAATAAATGCGTAGATGATCATTCTGACGGCGTTTATCGCTTTGTCTTGCATAATATTCATGATGAAGATAAAGCTAAAGATATTGTCCAGGATTCGTTTATTAAAATATGGGAAAAAGTTGGGGATATTGATTTTTCAAAAGCGCGTTCTTATCTCTTTACAACAGCGTATCACACCATGATCGATACGATCAGGAGAGAAAAAAAGATTACGCGTTTTGATGATATCGAGCACGGACATCCCTCTTATAATAAAGAATATCTTGGATTAAAAGAAATATTGAAGGATGCTGTAAACAAGTTACCCGAAGTCCAAAGATCGGTAGTGCTGTTGAGAGATTACGAAGGATATTCGTATGAAGAAATTGGTGAAATTACCAGCTTGAATGAGTCACAGGTAAAAGTTTATATTTATCGTGCACGTTTATTTTTGAAAGAGTATATCGGAAGTTTGGAAAATGTAATGTAAAATGATGATCAGCAGGGACAATTACGAAATATGGTTTCTCGATTACTACGAAGGACGCCTTTCGCCGCAACAAGTGGAAGAGCTAAAGGTATTCCTTGAACTTCATTTTGATTTAAAAGAAGAGTTCGAAAGATTTGAAAATATTTCATTACCTCCTGCAAAAAAAATTATTTTTGATGCAAAGGAAAGCCTTAAAAAGCCCATCATTGTTGCTGTTGGCTCAATCAATGAAAAAAATTACGAAAATTTTTTTATTGCAGATATCGAAGGAGAATTAACAAGCGAACAAAAAAATGAGCTAAAGTTTTTCATTGAAAAAAATCCGCAACTAAAAAAAGAACTGGAACTTTTTCATAAAATAAAAATTACTCCTGATGATTCAATAAAATTTCCCGCTAAAGAAATTTTGAAAAAAAATGAGATTATTCCTGTAGGAAGCGTTAATGATAAAAACTATGCCGAGTATTTTATTGCAGCAATTGAAAATGATCTTAAGCCGACTCAGCTTAACGATCTAAAAGCGTTTTTAAATAAAAATCCGCAGTTGCTTAATGAGTCTAATTTATTCGGACAAACAAGACTTGCTGTTGATACAGCAATTATTTTTAACAGGAAACAACAACTTAAACAACCCGTTATTCATGCAAAAGCATTTACTTTAAAAAAAATGTATTACCCTGTTTCTATTGCTGCGTCTGTGATTATATTAATTGCTATTTATTTTTTATTTAATAAAGCTGAAATAATTTCCGTTAAAGTAGCTAGCAGAAATAATATTAACCTTCACAGGAATATTCAAAAGAAAGCCGTGTTGCCTGTAATCATTGATAATTCAGCTAGCAAACAATATTTTGCATATTCTAAAAGTGCGAATCAAAATAATAGAAAGCTAAAAAACACAAATCCGAATGCAATTAAAAATTATGCAGGGCATGAAGATTTTCAATATTTGTCGGCATTAAAACCAAAAATGATTCCACAGAATAATGAAGATGAAAATAATTTTATTGAAAGGACTTTTGTTGAAGATCAATATGCAATGCCACAGGGATCAACAGGACAAGCTGAAGAAGAAAAAAAAGACAACAAAAAATATATTTCATTAAAAGATTTTGCTTTGTATAAACTTAAAAGATCAATCGCACCTAAAAATAAAAAAGATAAGATTAGCCCGAACGATAATAAAATCACACTGTGGGACATTGCTGATGCCGGTATCAGTAAAATCAGTAACCTTACGGGCGCCAAAGCAAAGTTCGAACACAATAAAAATAACGGCAGTTTTACTTTTGCGCTTGGCAATAACTTTGAAATATCAAGAAATAAACGATCTCAAAAATAAAAACTAAAAATATTTTGTAACAAACATTAAAGGTTAACCGTCATAAAAGTGAAATGAAAAGTTTACAAAAATCTTTAACCTTTAAAAAATAATTTATGAAAACAATATCGAAATATCTAAAAGCGCTGGCAGTTATTTTTTTTATCGGAGTTACATCTGTTTTCTCACAGTCCGATAATTCCAAGCAAGTGCTATCTGAATTCAATACTATCATTGTAAGTTCATCAATGGCTGTTACACTCACACAAGGGACGGAAAATTCAATCAGTATTAAAGGAGGAAATATACAGGATTTAAAATTCGAAATATCTGACAAAGTGCTTTATTTAAAAGGGAAAGCTGGTGAAGATGTTACGGTGAATTTTGTAAACCTGAATAAAATAAAAGCTTTTTCAAGTTGTGAAATAAAAAGTTCTAATCAGATAAATTCAGATAAACTTGAAATTATTATTCGCGGTTCTTCCGATCTGAATCTTGACATAAACGTAAAAGAATTATATACCACAATAGAGGGATCGGGTGACGTAAAATATAAGGGAACTGCAGTATCGCACACCATTGATATAAAAGGCTCGGGCGACCTAAATGCATTCGGACTTACCACTACTTCGACAAATGCACAAATAAGTGGATCAGGTGATGCACAAGTTAACACCTCACAAGATTTGAAAGGTGTAATAAATGGTTCCGGTGAAATTGCCTATTCCAAAGAACCTTTCAACAGGAATATTACGGTAAACGGTTCAGGTACCTATGGACTGAAGGACGCTGAAATAGAAGCAGTGGTAAATGCTAAAAAGAAAGATTACGATTCCATTAAATTCAATTTCGGAGATTATAATGTGTATGTGATTAAAAGTGATATTGGTGTAAATGGCAAAGAAAAACCGAAAAGAGATACAACCAATGACAATAATAAATTCAGGACATACTGGGCAGGGTTTGGACTTGGCATAAACGGCTATTTGAATTCGAATAATAAGACCAAAGTTCCATCAGGATTCGATCTGGATTACTGCAAATCCATAAATGTTGCCTTGAATTTCTGGGAAAAGAAGATTCCGATATGGAAAAGACATATCAATATTGTTACAGGAATGGGCTTTGATTTCAGTAATTACAGGTTTAGCAACAATTACAAACTTCAAAAAGATTCCACTCATGTATCTGCTGTTTATGATTCAACTGTAAAATTTAATAAAAACAAATTAATGGTTGCATACCTGAATATTCCGTTATTGCTGCAATTCGACACAGATCCCATTGGAAAAAGAAACAGGACAATTCATTTATCCGCCGGCCTGGTTGGGAGTTTAAGAATAGGATCACATACAAAACAGGAATATGAAATAGGCGGAACTACTTATAAACCCAAGATACACGATAATTTTGATTTGAATGCCTTTAATTATAGCGCTATGGTTCGCATTGGCTATGGTAAGATCGATCTTTACGCATCTTATGCTTTAAACAGTTTATTCAAACAGAACGAAGGGCCTCTGCTTTATCCGTTTACTGTGGGAATAAACCTACTTAGCTTTTAAACTCAACATATATTCTCAATTTTAAAAGCGTCATCTTTTTACAGATGGCGCTTTTATTTTTTAAGTGTTACATTTTATTTTAAAATTTTTATAATTTTACAAACCCAAAATAAATAATTCGTTTATGTCAGGTCACAATAAATGGTCAACCATTAAAAGAAAAAAAGGCGCTATAGATGCCAAGAGGTCAAAAGCCTTTTCAAGAATCATCAAAGAAATGACTGTTGCTGTTAAAGAAGGCGGCCCTGATGCCGACAGCAACCCACGTCTGCGATTAGCAATAGCAAATGCCAAAGGCGTTAACATGCCTAAAGAAAATATTACGCGGGCGATCAGCAAAGCATCTGATAAAGATTCGGCAGCTCTTTCCGAAGTAACTTACGAAGGTTATGCTCCCGGCGGCGTTGCTTTATTCATCGAAGCTACCACTGATAATATTCAGCGTACTGTTTCCAATGTCCGCTCAATTTTTAATAAATATAACGGAAGCCTTGGCACTAATGGTTCTCTTAGTTTTATTTTCGACCGCAAAGGTATATTTTCCGTTCCACAGGGAAACCTTGTTGAAGATGATTTTATTATGGAGATCATTGATGCAGGCGCAGAAGACGTTGTACTTGAAGATGGCTTTTTTACGATCACCACTGCCATGGAAGATTTCGGTTCAATGATAAAAAAACTTGAGCAAATGAAAATAGAACCGGAAAGCTCCGAATTGCAAAGGATCCCAAAGACCACGGTTAAGCTTGATAAAGAAGCTGCTCAAAAATTATTACGCATCATTGATATCTTTGAAGAAGATGATGATGTAACCAACGTATTCCACAACCTTGAATTAACAGATGAGTTAATGTCTGAGATGGAAAAATAAATTCTATTTTGATACAAATAAAAAAATGCCTGGTGTTAACATCAGGCATTTTTTTATTTGTAAAGTGAGTTTTAGTTTTTATTTATAATCTCTAAAGTATCCAATGCAATAACAAGTTCCTCATTCGTACAGATGGTCATTACTTTTACTTTTGAATTTGGTTTGGAAAGAATTTCATCTTTACCTCTTAATTCATGGTTCTTAGTAGTATCAAATTCAACGCCCATAAACTCCATGTCTTTGCAAACGCCTTCTCTTAAATGACAATCGTTTTCGCCAATACCTCCGGTGAAAATAATAAGATCAACACCACCCATAGCCGCAGCATAAGAACCCACATATTTTTTTACACGGTAAGTATACATGTCTAATGCAAGTCTGGCTTTTTTATTGCCTTCATTGGCTGCTTTTTCAATATCACGCATATCCGATGAAACGCCAGATATTCCTACCATTCCACTAACCTTATTAATATAGTTGTTTGCTTTTTTAATATCCATATTCTCTTTTTCCATGATGAAAAGAAGTGCGCCAAGGTCAAGGTCACCGCAGCGAGTTCCCATGATCAGGCCTTCCACGGGAGTTAAACCCATTGAAGTATCAAACGATTTTCCATTTTTAATTGCAGCGATAGAAGCGCCATTACCCAAATGACAGGTAATTATTTTTTGACTTTCGTATTTTAATTTTAAAATTTCACATGCTTTCAATGATACAAACCGGTGACTGGTTCCATGAAAACCATATCTTCTGACTCTATATTTATCGTACATTTCATGGGGAAGCCCGTACATATAAACAAAATCGGGCATGGTTGAATGGAATGCCGTATCAAAAACGCCACACTGCGGTACTTCGGGAAGTGCTTTCTGCATGGCGTAAATACCTTTAAGGTTAGCGGGGTTATGTAATGGCGCAAGATCAACGCATTCTTCCATCTTATCAATTATTTCCTGAGTTATCTTTACACTTCCGCTGAATTTTTCTCCTCCATGAACCACTCTGTGTCCGACTGCCGAAATTTCATTTATATTTTTAATGATCCCGTATTCCGGATGTAACAATGTTTTCAGAATAAGATTAACACCTATCTCATGATTCGGAACATCCTGAACCAATCGGTATGTGTCTTTTCCTTTTGCCTGATGTTTTAATTCACTGTCTTTAATGCCAACCCTCTCCAACAAACCTTTTGCAAGTACATCGTTATTATTTGACATATCGAGTAACTGGTACTTAATTGAAGAACTACCGCAGTTCAATACTAAAATTTTCATGTGTATAAAGCTTTAAAATGAATAAATAATTATTGTGAAATCATTAACAATTCCATTACAGCAAATGTAAAACTATTTTTAATTTAAAGAAAATAAAATCTAAATCTTTACTACTTCTTTATATGCCAATCCTTTTATTATTGAATTGAATGATCTTTCTTTAATTATAGAAACTTCAAAGAAGCTGAATATTTATTAATACGGATGAAAATGAAAAAAAATAAGTGTAATTACTGATTCTTTTCATTAAAAATATCATGTATATTTATGAATGATTTATTTGGAAAGATAATTTGTTAGAAGATAGCTTTAATAAAATTAAAGCTAATTATTAGCTTTTTACATATTTTTATTGTTATATTTGTTAAATGTATTTTTGAATTAAAAACATACCTATATGAAAACAACTTCAATATTATTTGCATTTTTCCTGATTGCAAATATTTGCTTTGGACAAACTCAAAATAGTACATCTAAACAAAAGAATAAAATTGTACTTAAAGTTACAAATATCCAGAAAGAGCAGGATGCTCTTGTGATTGATAGAGTACTAAGCCAATGCAAGAATATTTATTCTTCAAAAACTGATTTCAAAATGGGTACTTGCGAAATCATTGCCGATAAAAACATAACGATTGAGATCATAAATAATTACCTTTTGGATTCGGGATATAAAATGGAAATGGTTTCAATAAAGCCAATGACAAAGGAAGAAGTTAATAAAGAGTTAATGATCAATGACAACAATGGTCAACAGAAGAAGTAATTCTTCTTATTATAATTAATACAAAAATTTGGATAGAATAAATACAAAAGTTTCATATAACTCCTATGACCATATAAAGTATAATTTAATTATAACAGTATGAAAAAATTTACTCATTACATCATTCGGAAAATTAGCACAACAATGTTTCCCGCAATACTTGTTTTATTACTTGCAGTATCAGGAAACAGCTTTGGGCAAATTTATCAACATAATTTTGGGACTACTACGATAAGTAGTTATCCGTATACTGTTGCGCCAAGTATTTTAGATGCAAATCTTTCTAACTCTTCTTGGACAAATAGCACCGGTGCATGGACTAGTTATGGCGGATCTTCCGGACAGGCAATAGCTTTAAGTAACTCCAGTGGAACGCCAACAATTACGCTTACATTTAAAGTAGCAGCGGGTTATTCTCTTTCATTATCGTCTTTTAGTTTCTGGTGTCAACGTAGTACAGCTGGCGCTCAGGGTTGGTCAATGAAGGTTAATGGAATAGCCGTTGGCAGCGGCGTGGTACCGACAACAGGAGCTAATACAGGAACAGTAACGCCAACAAATACTATTTCAGGAATAACCGGAACTGTAACTGTTGTTCTATCGCTTTCCGGAGCTTCAGGTACAGGAACATTCAGGCTGGATGATTTTACATTAAACGGAAGCGTAACTTCTGCTGCTTCCTGCACAATATCTACTTTTCCTTGGTCTGAAAATTTTGACGGATTAACTACTTTAGGCACATCTTATTTTCCTGCTTGCTGGTTAAATGAAAGTGGTAACTGGACTTCGGGTAATGCAGGCAGCCAAAGCTATAATAACCCAAGATCTTCCCCAAATTATATTTATGATGATTTTGATGCTTCGAATGATTATATCTGGACTCCCGGTTTTGCGCTTACGGCATCAACGACTTATACTTTTTCTTTTTGGTTTGTTGGCGATGGATCTTCGGGATGGACAGGTGATGTTCTTTACAACACGGTTCAATCATCAACAGGTGGAACGCTCACTCAATTAGCACCTTCATTTATCACAAGCGGAACTACCAGTTCTGCTTCCTATACTCAGGTTACAAGAACAATCACTCCTGCAGTTTCAGGAACATATTACTTTGCTATACGTGTTAGTTCTAATATAAACCCTTGGTATTTGGGTTTTGATGATTTTTCTTTAACCTGCCCGGCAAGTTGTTCTGCTCCTGCAACGCAGGCTACTAATGTTTCTTTCAGCAGCACTTGCTTTGCTAACTCTACAATAAGCTGGACAAGAGGAAACGGCGATGGTTGTGCTGTGTTTATCTACCAGGGCAATTCGGGAACAGCCTCACCTGCAGATGGTACTTCCTATGTGGCAAATACTTCATTCGGAAGCGGTGATCAGGCAGGAGCCGGATGGTATTGCATTTATAATGGAACAGGGACAAGTGTTAATGTTAGCGATTTAGTTGCAAGTACAGATTATATAGTTCATGTTTGTGAATACAATTGTTCGGGTACAAATATTAAATACAATTCAGCTTCATCTACAAATAATCCTAACACTACTACAACTTCAAGTACAGCTTGCGGTTATTGTACACCGAGCGCTACTACCTGCGACGAATATATATCTAATGTTCATGTTGGCACTATCAATAACTCTTCTGCTTGTACAAGCGGCGGATATAAAGATTACACTGCACTATCAACAAATATGACAATTGGAACAGGTTATACAATAACCGTAACAAATGGTAATGGTTATATAAGCGATCAGTGCGGTATATGGGTTGACTGGGATCATGATGGTGATTTTAGTGATGCAAATGAAACAATTACAGTTAACGGAACCCCCGGCGTTGGACCTTATACAGCTACAATTTCACCTCCTTTAGGTGCTGCTGTTGGTGCTACAAGAATGAGGATCCGCATAACATACACAGGAACGCTGGATCCATGCGATACTGTACAATATGGCGAAACTGAAGATTATACAATAAATGTAAGTGGGGGCGCCTGTACCACACCGGGAACACCATCAATTGTTTCTACTACCGGCATTACTGTAAATGGTGCTACTTTTACATGGGCAGCAGGGGCTCCTGCAGGAAGCTCAGTAGTTTCATATTATTGGGCTGTTGGAACAGCTCCCGGCGTAACATACAATGCCGGCTATGTAGATCGTGGAATTACCACAGGTTTATCGGACACTACTTCTGCTTTAACTTGTGCTACCGGTTATTATTGGGCCGTGCAAGCATATACAAGTTGTAATGCGTCAACTTCGGCTTATGCAACTTCCGGTTTGTTTAATACCAGTGCATGTCCGCCTGTTCCTTCAAATGATCAATGTGCAGGAGCAATTGCAGTAACATGCGGGTCAAGTACTCCCGGGACTACTGTTGGTGCAACAACAACCAATGATCCTGTTACTGCCTGTGGCGTTACAATTACATCTCCAGGAGTATGGTATAGTTTTGTAGGAACAGGGCAAGATATTACTGTCAGTTTTTGCGGATCAGCATTACCAACAAGCCTTAGCGTATATTCAGGCGCCTGCGGTGCTTTAACCTGTATTGGTGGAAACGAAGGTAATTATGCAAGTTGCGGAAATAATAATGCTTATTATACCTTTACTTCATCAAATGTAACCCAATATTATTTCTTTGTTCATGGGATAGGCACAGCGACCGGAACTTTCACAATGAATGTTTCATGTGCAAGCGTTTCATTGCCTGGCTGTCCAACGCCTACTACACCTGGAAACGCAGCTATAAATGTTGGTACAGCGGCATCGCTAAACTGGACAGCTCCAGGGGGTGCTGTTTCTTATTATAAACTTTATTTTGGTACTGATGCTGCGGCTACAAATATTAATAATGGAACGAATATCGGCAATGTGCTTACTTACTCGCCTACAATGGCTATTAATACAACATATTACTGGAAAGTTACAGCAGTGAATACGGCTGGCGAAAGCAGTGGTTGTGCCATATGGCATTTTACAACAGTTCCTACTTCAAATTTAATTGTTGATAATACTTCCTTTACACCTACTCAACTTGTACAGAATTACCTTATATCGGGCTGCCTTGTTGCCCAAAACATTAAATATACAGGAAATTCAAAGCAAATAGGATATTTTATTGGCGGTACAAATACAGTTGGTTATTATTCGGGTTTGGTGCTTTCAACTGGAAATGCTATTCAAGCTGAAGGTCCGAATTCATCACCAAAAACCAGTACAGATTATAACGGTGCAGGCGATGCAACCATTGCATCAATGATCGGTGTTACTACAAGCAAAACTCATGACGCTTCTATTCTTGAATTTGATTTTATCCCTTCAAGCAACAATGTTTCTTTCAGCTATACATTTGCTTCTGAAGAATATAATGAATACGTCAATACAGCATACAATGACGCCTTTGGCTTCTTCCTTAGCGGTGGACCTCAGAATTATTCAAATAAAAATATTGCTTTGATTCCGGGAACTACCACCCCTGTTGCAATTAATAATGTAAATAATGGATTTGCCGCTGCCGGATCTTTGGGCCCGGGACCAGGTAAGAATGCTTCTTATTACAGAGATAATGCTGATGGTCACATGAATATTCAGTGTGATGGGTTAACCACTGTACTCACGGCAACAGCTACAGTTACTGCTTGTCAAACGTATCATATAAAATTGGCCCTTGCCGATGTTAACGATGGTATATATGACAGCTGGGTTTTCCTTCAAGCAAATAGTTTTTCTTCAGGTGACGCTATTGCTATGGATTTAACCAATCCCACAGGTACAAAGGTCAGTTATAAAGGTTGTACTTCTTCGCTCACTTTTACAAGAGTTGACTCAAGTAATACCGTTAGCCCGGTTACTATAAATTATACAGTTGGCGGAACAGCAGTAGCTGGTTCAGATTATGTTGCTTTACCGAACCCAGTAGTTATTCCTTCGGGCGATACTTCTGTGACTATTCCTATAAACACAATTATTGGTGCTCCAACCGGGCAACGAATAATCGCTTTCGCTGTACCTGGCGGTGGATGCCCTTGCAGCATGGTAACGTTAAAAGACACCATTTATCTTAGAGATTATATTGCAGTAACTGCTAATATCAAACAACCTGATACAGCTATTTGTACAGGAACATCATTAATATTAAATGGTCTTGCTACCGGAAATTTGATTCAATATTCATGGCATACCGGTTCTACCAGTGGTCCTATAATTTCACATTCTCAAAATTATACTACACCTGTTTTAAATTCGGCTAAAAATTATTACCTTACCGTAAAAGACTCTTGCGGCCATTCAGCTGAAGATAGTATACATATAACAATAAACCCCGTTTCAAGCATTACGTCAGTGACAGGTGCAACGCCATTGTGTATAGGAGGAACAGCAACCTATACGGCCAATGGTGCAGTGCTGGGTGTTGGTACCGGAGCGTGGAGTAGTAGTAATAATGCCTTTGCCACTGTTGATGCAACTGGATTAGTAACCGGCGTATCAGCAGGTAGCTGCAATATTAAATATACAATTACAGGTGGGTGTCCCACGCCTGTATCGGCACAACAACTTATCACGGTAATTCCGAACAACACGATCACGTTAACTTCAGCAGCAGGTACCGATGGGCAGACAGTCTGTTTGAACACAGCGATCACGAATATTAAATATTCCACGACAGGCGCAACAGGCGC